>Ga0194128_10000255_pt1 | contig 99145 bp, 109 predicted proteins | sample TA2KigCa65mmetaG_FD_148650 | JGI IMG/M metagenome (GOLD analysis project Ga0194128, IMG submission 148650) | Freshwater microbial communities from Lake Tanganyika, Tanzania - TA2015037 Kigoma Deep Cast 65m | ecosystem: Environmental > Aquatic > Freshwater > Lake | place: Tanzania: Lake...
GCGCATCATCCGCTCGCCCCACTCGACTTGCCGCTCGCTGGCTCAGCTCCGTGCGCTCGGTGTCCAACAGCGTGATCGTGCTCATGAACACCATCATACTACCTTTTTAGTTGTTACAGTCCACTAGCAGACCCAAGGCACCGCCTACGAGTTTCCCGCCCCATTCCATAGCTGCAATACTAGCAACGCCCGGCAGCGCGCCGGAAACTGCGAAAATCCGAGGTGAACGAGATCCAGACGGCACACACCACGGTCCTGAGGCACATGCGCCGCCTGCACACGGGCAAGGTGCGCGATATCTATGAAATCGATGCCGCCCACATGCTCATCGTCACTTCGGACCGACTATCGGCCTTCGACGTCGTTTTACCCGACCCCATCCCGTACAAGGGGTACGTACTCACCGAGATTTCGGGGTTTTGGTTTCGCCATACGACGACCATCGTGCCCAACCAGCTCACCAAACTCAGCTTCGAAAGCCTCCCCCTCGATCCAGACGAGCGCGCCTTGCTTTTGGGGCGCGCCATTATCGTGCGCCGACTTAAGGCCCTGCCAATCGAGGCCGTCGTGCGCGGCTATCTCATTGGTTCAGGTTGGAAGGACTATCAACGCACCGGCGCGGTCTGCGGCATCGCCTTACCAAAGGGACTTCAGCTGGCTGAGCGTCTTCCGCAACCGCTCTTCACGCCGGCGAGCAAGGCACCGGCGGGTCAGCACGACGAGAACATTAGCTTCGCAGACGTCGAAGCGCTCGTTGGCTCAACGCTTGCCGCACAGGTTCGCGACACTTCGCTTGCGCTCTACGACTTCGCAGCTGCACATTCGCGTCAACGCGGTATCATTATCGCAGATACCAAGTTCGAATTCGGAGTCGATGAGTCTGGACGTTTGGTACTCATAGACGAAGTGCTGACGCCCGACTCTTCGCGCTTCTGGCCGACTGACACCTATCGAGTCGGCATCAGCCCGCCTTCATTCGACAAGCAGTTCGTGCGTGACTATCTGGAGACGTTGGATTGGAACAAAAAAATGCCGGGGCCAAGTCTGCCTCGCGAGATCATTGCCAGGACCAGCGAAAAATATCGTGAGGCGCTGACGCGCCTCACTGGCCCGCGATCGTAAATCCGTCGACCAGTATGGAGCCTGTACGGATTCCACCGCGTAGATCGATGTCGCTTCCAATCGCTACAATTTGGCGATAAAGTTCTTTGAGATTACCGGCGATCGTGATCTCGTGAACGGGATGCGCGATCTCGCCGTTCTCAACCCAGAAACCAGTCGCACCGCGCGAGTAATCACCGGTCACGCCGTTCACGCCCTGTCCCATAAGTTCGGTGACAAGCAGACCGCGACCCATTTGCCTAAGCAACTCACTCTGATCAGGTGCACCCCGTGACGGATCGACGAGCAAATTGTGGAGGCCGCCTGCATTTCCGGTACTTTTCAAGCCGAGCTTGCGCGCGCTGTAGCTGCCAAGCAGATAACCGTCGACGATACCATCGTGAACGAGCTCGCGATCGTGCGTACGCACGCCCTCACTGTCCCAGTTTGCACTCGCAAAACCCTTAGGTAGTCGCGGTCGCTCATGCATCTGCACCCACGACGGAAATACCTGCTGACCCGCAGTCCCGAGCAGATAGCTCGCCTTGCGATACTGCACGCCGCCGCGAATAGCCCCAATGAAATGCCCGATGAATCCGCGCGCAATGTCAGGTGCAAAAACCGCCGGCGACTTGCCCGTCGGCAGACGTCGCGCGCCGAGCCTCGCGATTGCACGCTCCGCGGCTTGACGACCAATTGACGTGCCAGCTTCAAGATCGGCGGGGTCGCGTGCGGAGGAGTACCAATAATCACGCTGCATATCCTCGCCCGCCTGAGCGAGCAGTACGCAGCTCGACGAATGGCTCGAAGCGAAATCGCCGGCTAAAAATCCGTGACTATTACCGTAGACACGTACACCCCGCTGAGTGCCGACACTCGCACCCTCCGAGTTGCTGAGACGCGGGTCGACAGCGAGACCAGCTGCCTCGCACTCTCGTGCGAGCACCACCGCTGCATCGGGCGTGATATCCCAGGGGAAGTCGAGTTGAAGATCAGGGAAGTCGGTAGCCAGTAGTTCAGGATCTGCGAGGCCCGCGCAGTCGTCGAGCGCCGTGTGACGAGCAATCGCGCAGGCCTTCGCCACAGTCTCCCGCACGGAAATCTCCGAAAGGTCGGCGGTACTAGCCGAGCCCTTGCGGTTACCGAAATAAACGGTAACCCCCAGCGTACGATCGCGTTGGTACTCAACCGTCTCGACCTCGCCGAGCCGCACCGTGACGCTCAGTCCCTTCGACAAACTGGCGTCCGCTTCGGCCTGGGAGGCTCCAGCCGAGCGGGCCTCCGCCAAGGTCAGCTCTACGACCGATTCGAGCTCGGGGATGCGGGAGGGATCAACTTGCTGCGACATGAGGCAGAATTGTAGCGGTGTCCCGAAATCCCAGATATACGAAGCCGTGTGCGCCCACGGCGGACAATCTCGAGTCGCCCGATGAACGTCGAAGCAAAAGCTCACGCAAGCGCGTAGCGCTTGCGGCGCAGGCCCTCGGCGAGCGACTGATCGCGCTCAACGACCCCGACCTCAATCGCCTGTCCCTTCCAGAAACCCTGCTCGATGCTGTTCGAGAGGCCCGACGGATCAAGGCGCGTGGCGGTCTCTCGCGTCAAAAACAGTACATCGGCAAGCTGGTGCGCGATCTCGATACGGCCGCCATCGAGGACGTTCTCGAGAAACTGCACTGAGTTAGACGGTAATTTGCGCTACGATTGTTCGATGAGGCCCGTCGTTGGTATCGTCATGGGGTCGCGTTCCGACTGGGAGACGCTGCGCCCCGCAGTCGAAACTCTCGAAAAACTTGGGGTGCCTCACGAAGTTCGCGTGGTCTCCGCGCATCGCACTCCAGACCTGCTCTTCGAATACGCCTCTACGGCCGAAGGCCGCGGCATTAAAGTCATCATCTCTGGCGCAGGCGGCGCCGCCCACCTACCCGGCATGCTGGCGGCTAAGACCACATTGCCGGTTCTCGGCGTACCCGTGCAATCGACGGCCCTTAATGGCCTCGACTCTTTGCTCTCTATCGTCCAAATGCCGGCAGGTATTCCCGTACCCACCTTCGCCATCGGCGCAGCGGGAGCGACTAACGCAGCGCTCTCAGCAGCGGCGATCCTCGCGCTCTCTGATCCGGCTCTTGGCGAGGCGCTCAAGGCGCAGCGCGAGACACAGACCGCGGCAGTGCTTGAGTATCCCGACCCTCGTAAAAAAGCCTGACGAGTGCCGCTCGATGACCATCGGCATCGTCGGCGGCGGACAACTCGGACGCATGATGGCGCTTGCGGGTTATCCGCTTGGTCTTGATTTTCTGTTCCTTGATCGCTCCGCAGATATTTCGGTGGCCAAGGTGGCATCGACGCTTGTTGGTGAATTCACCGATAAAAAATTGCTATGTGAACTCGCGCGTCGTAGCGAGGTAATCACCTTCGACTGGGAAAACGTCTCGATCGACAGTCTTCGCGCGCTCGGACGCTCGGCATCCATCGCTCCGCCGCTTGCCGCACTCGCCGTATCACAGGATCGTGTTGCGGAAAAAAAACTCTTCGGTAAGCTTGGAATTCCGACTGCCCGTTATGCCGCAATCGACTCACAGGCCTCGCTTGTACGCGCCTTACGCGATGTCGGCCTGCCGGGGGTGCTTAAAACTCGCCGGCTCGGGTACGACGGTAAAGGCCAGGTGGTTGTACACAGTATCGAGGATGCCTGGCTCGCGTTCGAGCGACTGCGAGGCTCACCGCTCATCTACGAGGAATTTGTCTCGTTCGATTTCGAAGTGTCGATCATCGGCGCGCGCAATCGACAAGGCGAGATTGTAGTCTATCCGCTCAACCGCAATCTGCATCGAGATGGCATCCTGCGCCTGACACGCGCGCCTTGGGGAGCGCCTGCACTTCAACGGAGCGCTGCCACCCATCTGCGACGGGCGCTCGAACACCTCCGTTACGAGGGCGTCCTCAATATCGAATTCTTTGTTCAGGGTCGGCGTTTACTCGCCAACGAGACGGCACCACGTGTCCACAACTCGGGACATTGGACAATCGAGGGCGCAGCGACGAGCCAGTTCGAGAACCATCTGCGGGCTATTCTGGGGATGCCGCTCGGAGCGACGACCGCGCGCGGTCATGCGGCGATGATCAATCTCATCGGAAGTCTACCTTCACGGGACGCCTTCATCGGCGAACACGAGCTGCATTGGCACGACTACGGCAAGACGGCGCGTGCGGGTCGAAAGGTCGGTCATCTTACCTTGCTAGAGACTACTGCCGCGCGCCGCGATGCGCGAGCCTGCAGCCTACTGCGGCGCATCGATCCGGCAAGCATCCGCTAAATTCTTTGAGTCGCTGTCGGCTCAGTGTAATCGGCCAGCTAAGTCAACTCAGCCGGTGCCACCCACCGTAAGTTCATCAATGCGCAGCGTCGGCTGCCCGACACCCACCGGCACGCTCTGCCCTTCCTTTCCGCACGTGCCGACACCGTCATCGAGTTTCAGATCGTTGCCAACCATGGATACACGGGTGAGCACGTCAGGACCGTTACCGATAAGCGTCGCGCCTTTTATGGGGGCACCGATACGACCCCTTTCAATAAGATAGGCCTCGCTCGCCGAAAAAACGAACTTGCCAGAAGTGATGTCCACCTGGCCCCCGCCGAAATTCACGGCATAGATACCGCGATCAACTGAAGCGATGATCTCCTGCGGGTCGTGCGGACCCGGGCGCATGTAGGTATTCGTCATGCGCGGCAATGTCATGTGAGCGAAAGATTCGCGTCGTCCGTTACCCGTGGACTGCGTGCCCATCAGGCGTGCATTCATCTTGTCTTGCAGGTAACCCTTGAGCACGCCGTTTTCGATGAGCGTGGTGCAGCGCGTAGGCGTACCCTCGTCATCGATGTTGAGCGATCCTCGTCGAGACGAGAGCGTGCCGTCGTCCACGACCGTGCAATACTCAGAAGCCACACGCTCACCGACGCGATTGCTGAAAGCCGACGTCCCCTTGCGATTGAAGTCGCCCTCGAGCCCATGGCCGATGGCCTCGTGTAACAAGATGCCGGGCCAGCCCGCGCCTAAAACTACGGTCATAGCCCCTGCAGGGGCTGGGATGCCATCGAGATTTACTAGAGCTTGTCGCGCCGCCTCACGACCCAGAGCAAGCGGCCGATCATCTGCGACGAGCTCGGCGAGCGCATAGCGTCCGCCCATACCGACTGATCCCACCTCGCGACGACCGTTGCGCTCCGCGATGACCGAAACATTGAACCTCACGAGCGGACGAACATCGGCGGCAAGCGTGCCGTCGGTATCGGCGAGCAATACGACATCGAAAGCCGTCGATACCGACGCCATGACCTGCACGATGTACGGATTGAGTCGACGAGTCTCACGATCGACGCGCTCGAGCCATCGTACTTTATCGTCATCCGAAAACGAGCCCTGCGGGTCGATCACTGGATACAGCGCATGGCCTACGCTATGGCGTAGTACGGGTACGCGACCGTCACCCCCTGCTACCGAAATGGCGCGTGCAGCGATAGCGGACTCTTTAAGTGCCGCTGGGAGAATCTCGTCCGAGTAAGCAAAACCTGTTTTCTCACCAGATAACGCTCGTACTCCAATGCCCTGCTCGATGCTAGCGCTGCCCTCTTTGACGATGCCATCTTCAAGCGACCACGACTCATCTTTGGAAAATTGGAAGTAGACATCGGCGGCATCAGTGGACGAGGCGCATACGAGCCCGAGCGCCCGCGAGATGTGCCCTTCATCTAGGCCAGCAGGCGCCAGGATGAGTTCGCGTGCCAAAGAAAAAGCATCGGTCTCATGTATCGTGACGGTCATATTTATACTCAATATCTTTTTTTAATATCTTTTTTTAATCAAAAACGGCGATGGGAAAGAGCGGGGAAGGTCTCACGAACGCGGCGCTGCGCATCAAGGTCGAACCGTGCTGTCACGATTCCCTCGCCCTGCGGCAATCGGCCGAGCACCTCGCCCCAATGATCGACGATCATCGAGTCGCCGTAGGTCTGGCGGCCACTCAGATGCACGCCACTCTGCCCGGACGCCACGACAAAGGCGAGATTTTCCACGGCTCGCGCACGCAGCAAAAGCTCCCAGTGCGCGCGGCCCGTCGGCACCGTGAACGCCGCCGGCACTACGAGCCACTGTGCTCCCTCTGCCGCCATACGACGGTAAAGCTCGGGGAAACGCACGTCGTAGCACACGGACAATCCTACCCGTCCTGCGGGTGTATCCACAGTAACGACTCGATCCCCGGCGCTGATATACGTCGATTCACGATGGGACTCGTCACGCCCTGGCACATCGACATCGAAAAGATGGATTTTATCGTAACGCGCAACTTGCTTGCCGTCGGCATCGAACACAAGTGAGGCAGCCGCTACCCGGCGCTCATCCTCGATGCGCACGGGCAAGGTACCTGCGATTATCCAAAGCCCTAGTGACGCTGCGAGCTTCGCGATTGAGTCCTGCACAAATCCGCGACCCTCATTCTCGGCAACCTTGATTTTATCGCCATCACGCAAACCCATGAATGCGAAGTTCTCGGGTAGTACCGCGACGCATGCACCCGCTTCCGCTGCAGCCCTAAGCCAACGATCAGCAACCGCGATATTAGCCGATACGTCGGGGCCTGAGGTCATCTGCACGGCGGCGACAATTGGAGTCACGGCGTGACCTTAGACCAAGACGACATCGTAGCGATCGATTCCATAGAGCGACTCTGCCTGTAATCGAATCGGTCGACCCACGCTGCTCTCAAGCTCAGCGAGTACGGTGGACTCATCTCCGAGCAGATGCTCGACGACATCCTGATGTGCGAGTACCAGAAGTTCGCGGCTACCGAACTGCCGTGCTTGTCGCGGCAATTCACGGAAGATATCTTGGCAAACGGTCTCGACCGAGCGTATCGAGCCCCGTCCTTCGCAGGTCGGACAAATGTCGCACAGCAGATGTTCGAGACTCTCGCGCGTACGCCTGCGCGTCATCTCGACCAGCCCGAGTGGAGAAATCGGCGCCACGTGCGTCTGTGCATGATCGGTTGCGAGTGCTCGCTCGAGCGCGGCGAGCACTTGGCTGCGATGAGAGTCATCGTGCATGCCGATGAAGTCGATAATGATGATGCCGCCGAGGTTGCGCAGCCGAAGCTGCCTTGCGATCGAGATAGCTGCCTCAAGATTCGTTCGGAAAATAGTGTCCTCAAGATTTCGATAACCGACGAAGCCACCCGTGTTGACGTCGATCGTCGTCATCGACTCAGTCTGGTCGATGACAAGATAACCGCCTGATTTCAGAGCGACTTTCCGCTCCAGCGCGCGATTGATCTCCTCTTCGATACCGTACAGGTCGAAGATGGGCCGAGGCCCACCGTGTAACTCGAGTCGCAGAGTCTGTGAGGGTACGAAATCGTCGATAAACTGCCGTATCCGCGACAGCTCATTGACGTCGTCAACAAGCACCCGCTCCACTCCGCGACCGAGTTCATCGCGCAGTATTCGCAAAGCCAGCGGCAGTTCCTCGTGGATGAGCACGCCCGGCGATGCACACAGCCCACGCTCCTGCACGTGTGACCACAGCCTACCGAGGTAAGCGAAATCCGTTGCGAGCAGCGATACGTCAACACCCTCGGCCGCCGTTCTGACGATGTAGCCGTCAGAGCGACCCTCACCCACAAGTGCCTGCATAGCCTCGCGTAGTCGATGGCGCTCCCTTTCGTCTTCGATACGCGAAGAGATACCGATCCCTCGACGCCGCGGTAAAAATACGAGATATCGAGAGGGCAAGGAAATGAACATAGTGAGACGAGCGCCTTTGGCACCCATTGGATCTTTGACGATCTGAACGATGATGTCATCGCCTGAGTTGATAAGTCGACGGATATCGATCGAGTCCTCGATCGGAAGCGAAGGTAGACCAGACGGGCCACCTGAGGCACCGACTGCAGTAACGCCTTGCACATCGAAACGTGTATCGGTGCTGACGATATCGTTGACGTGCAGGAAGGCACTGCGCGAAAGACCCACCTCGATGAAGGCCGCCTGCATTCCGGGCAGGACGCGCGTCACCCGGCCTTTGTAAATGTTGCCGACGATTCCGCGCCGGCTCGCCCGCTCGACAAAAACCTCCTGCAATCCCCCGCTCTCAAGCAGGGCTGCGCGGGTTTCACGCGGCGCGGCATTGATAAGGATTTCTGCGCTCATACTTCAGGGTGCCATACGGACACGCCGACTGCGATGAGCAACCGGGTCGTCTCGGCAAGCGGTAACCCCATGACCCCAGAGTAGCTGCCAGCGATGTGCTCGATGAAGATTGCTCCGTAACCCTGAACCGCGTATCCACCGGCTTTATCACGTGGCTCGCCGGTTGCCCAATATTTTCTGGCCTCATCAACCGTCACGGCGCGAAACCGCACTCGAGTGCAGGAGACAAGCGAGTTCGTACCGGCATCGGATACCAGCGCCACCGCTGAGAGCACCTCATGCTCCCGCCCCGAGAGGCGGGCGAAGGTCGTCAGCAGCGCCGCTTCGTCGGCTGGCTTGCCGAGTATGAGTCCATCCGCGGTCACCGACGTGTCAGCGCCGAGCACGGGCAGGGTTTCGAGACCCGAACTACGTCTCGACTGCCAAACATACTCTGCCTTTGATCGCGCCAACCGCTCCACGTATTCCACCGGCAACTCGCCCGGACGTTTGTTTTCGTTGAGATCGGCAGGCTGCACCACATGCATCACGCCGATCTGCCGCAACAACTCGCAGCGGCGCGGCGAGGTAGAAGCCAAACAGATAGAGGCGGAGTAAGTCATACCCAAAACTCAGTCACGATGATACGGGTGACTTTGTGAGAGAGAGAACGCCCGGTAGAGCTGCTCGATCAGCACGACGCGGGCGAGCCCATGCGGCAAAGTCATTTTTGACAGCGACCAGCTTTCGGCAGCTCGGGCGCGGACTGCAGCCGAGTGCCCATCCACCCCACCGATAAGCAGCACAAGATCTGGTGACGATGACACGACGCTTTCAAGTCGCAGGGCGAGCTCGCGGGTACTGAAAGATTTTCCGGTTTCATCGAGCAGAATCACTCGCTCCCGCTCGCGCAATGCGGCGAGCACACGCTCACCTTCGCGTTCTATCGCGCCATCGGCGCGGTATCCGCCCGTGCGTGTTGCGGCCTCGAGTTCGACGAGCTCGAGGCGCCAAGGCGCCCGAAAGCGCTTGAGATAATCGGCAATCGCCTCATCGACCCATGTGGGCTGACGCGAGCCGACCGTAATGATTCGCAGACGCATCGACGCACCCGCCGCTTCGAGGACCAAAATCAGCCGCGCGCCGCGGATGCTCGCTTGCCGCCGGCGCTGGAATTGCGAGGCAACGGACTGCGTGACTCCCAAAGGTGCTCGAGCTGATAAAACTCGCGAGTACGCGGCAGCATGATGTGGACCATGATCTCCGGCAGATCGACGAGAATCCACTCGCCCTGCCGCTCGCCCTCAACACCAAGGGGACGCTGACCTGAAGCCTTAGCCATTTGCACCACGCGATCGGCAATGGAGCGCAGGTGACGGTCAGAGGTGCCGCTCGCGATGACCATGAAATCGGTAATGTCGCTCATCCCGCGTACATCGAGCACCTTCACATCGACGGCCTTCATGTCGGACAGCGCCGCTTCGACGGTGCGAAGTGCCGGCGGCACGGCTCGCAGTTTATAACCCGCGGTGCCACTCGAGGCAGTCGCCGAAGACTTGCCGGATTTTATAGCTTTGCTGACGGGAGATTTCTTCGCGGGCTTACGCGCTGGCGCGCGGGATTCATTCATAGGTCTGAGCATAACATCCTGAGCTGTCGATAATTGTTCGAACCGGGTCCGGAACCAAGAATCTCGGGTCGTCGCGAGCGAGCAATAGATCGCGTAAATCGGTGGAGGACACCTCTAGCGGCGTGACCTTACGCACATGGATCCCACCGCAAAGCGCTGCGTGTAAAGACGCAACGTCCGGCATCGCTCGCTCAGCCAACAACGCCGCGAGGGGCCCCTCCGTCGGCGGTGGCCAGCCCGGTCGGTGCGCGACGACAAGATGTGCGTAATCGAAAATTTCCTGCCAACGATGCCATTTCTGAAAGCCAGCGAAAGCATCCATTCCAAGCAATACGCAGATCGAGTGCCTAGGATGCTCCTCCCGTAACTCGTGCAAAGTATCAATGGTGCGGCTCACGCCATCGCGACGAATCTCACGGTCGTCGAGTACGAATCCCGGTTGTCCGGCGATGGCCACGCGAACCATCTCGAGTCGAAGTGCAGCCGAGGCGAGCGGAGGATCACGATAACCCGGATTACCCACCGGAATCCAACGTAATTCGGCGAGGCGCAGCGCATGCATCAGCTCATAGCCGGTTCGTAGATGGCCGACGTGAATCGGATCGAAGGTTCCACCAAAGATACCGAGGGGCGCAGAGACGTCGACGCTCACGGTGTTCACTTAATGGGCCGGAAGCCGCAGCACTCTGCGCATAAAAGGGTGATTTCATCCCACGGATTTCCTACAAGCCGCCCTTTAATCATGCGATCAGCGCGGAACGCACGCGAGGCGAGACGCGCAAAGGGTATTCGTGCCACTCTCGGGCGCGCACGATCGAGCGCGGATAGATGCAACGGCGAGAGCTGTGGACCAGGGCGACGTAATGGGTCATCACCGCGGCGCAGCGACCAAAGATTTCGTAGCTCGCGGGTGATCGACCAGAGTACGAGCGTAGGCTCGATGCCCTCGTCGCGTAGCCCTGCGAGAATACGCAGGACGCGCGAAATATCACCTAACACCACTGCTTCGCCGAGGGTGAAGACGTCATAACGCACGCTCGACGCCACGGCCTCAAGTACAGCGGTTGCGTCGAGTTGTCCCGATGGGACGAGCAGTTTAAGTTTTTCGATTTCCTGTTTCGCAGCGAGCAGATTCCCCTCGACCCGTGAGCAAAGCAGCGCGAGCGCATCGTTCGTGGGTTCGAGTCCTGCAGCGTGCAGGCGATGCGCGAGCCAAGACTCGAGTTGGCGCGGACCGATCTCCCGGATCGGTAACCATACGCCTTTCGATTCGATCGCTTTGACCCAAGCCGTATTCTGCGTCGCCGAATCGAGTCGTGGTGTGATTGCCAGTAACAGGGTTTCGGCTCCAGCGCTTTTCAGCATTTTTTGAAGTGCTGCACCACCTTCCTTGCCAACCCTACCGGAAAAGCGAAGCTCAACGATTCGGCGGTCACCGAACAACGACATGGACGACAGCGATGCCAAAATATTCATCCAGTCGCCGCTGGGCTCTGGAAAGTGTACTTCGCGCTCGACGAAACCCACAGAGCGCGCCGCCTCGCGAATCGCATCACAGGCCTCCGCGACCAGCAGGTCCTCATCACTCGATACCAGGTACGCCGGCGCGAGGTGGCTGCGCTGCACGGCAAGCTTCAAATGCATCGGCAGATTGCCTAGGCTGAGTTTCATGGGCAATGCCGATTATCCGTGACACGGGTTCGGGCGTCGGGGTCTGGTCAGACCATCAATGCTGTTATAAAGTAACAGGAACGTTAACGTATCACGTGTGGTAGTCCATGAAACCATCGATTCCTGTGCTTGTATTGGCAGCCTCGATTGCCGTTCCGGCTCAAAGCCAATCCGGGACAACTCTTGGCGACCTCGACGAAGTCGTGATCACAGTCACGCCTCTGCGCGGAACACTCTTCGAGACCGCTCAGCCGGTGTCGGTGCTTGCGGGCGAGGCGCTCGTGACTCGCCGTAAGAGCAGCCTCGGCGAGACTCTCGCCGATCAGCCTGGGGTTTCGGCTAGCGCCTTCGGTCCAATCGCGAGTCGTCCGGTCATACGCGGTCAAGGTGGATTTCGCGTTCAGACTTTACAGGACGGTGCCGATACACTTGACGTCGCCGCACTCTCGGACGACCACGCCGTGGGGCTTGAGTCCATGCTCGCCGATCGTATCGAGGTCCTGCGTGGCCCCGCCGCGTTGCTCTTCGGCTCGACCGCTGCAGCCGGCGTCGTAAACGTCATTACGCCTCGCCTATCGATGTCGAGATACGAATCCCCGTTCGCCGGCGCAGTCGAGATGCGCGGCGATTCGGCTGCGAACGAGCGCGGAGTTGCCGCGCGAGTCGGCGGTCATGCCGGAGATCGATTACAGTTTTTCGGAGACCTTCATCATTTCCAAGCCGACGACTTGCGTATTCCCGATGGTCGTCTCGAAAATTCCGACGGTGAGACTCGTGGCGGTAGCGCGGGCCTGAGCTGGATCGGTGAACAGTTATCTTTCGCGGTTTCTCTGAGTGACCTGCGCATGAATTACGGCCTGCCCGGTCACGAACATCATCACGAAGATGACGATCACGAGGAAGGGCTTGAGGGCGAAGAGCACGAGGATGAGCTCGAAGATGTTCGACTCGGGCTAGATCAGCGACGCGTCGACTTTTCAGGCGAATGGCGTCTTGACGGATCCGTTGATGCACTAAGATTTCGCGCAGCGCGTAATGACTACGAGCATGCCGAATTCGAGGGTGATGGGGTAGGGACAGTTTACGCTCAGGACGGCAAAGAAGTACGCGTCAGTGCTGAACAGGACCGGCGTTGGTCGATCGGGCTGCAATGGCGTGAGCTCGATTTCGATGCAGAGGGTGAAGAAGCGTTCCTGCCCGCCTCGCGCACACGTCACCGGAGCGCTTACGGTTTCGGAGAAACGAGCGTTGGCCGCGTTACGTTCGAGGGCGGTCTGCGCGTCGAGAAACAAGATATCGATCTTGAAGGGGGTGGATATGACAACGATGCACTCAGCGGATCGGTCGGTGTTCGATGGCGCCCGAGCGATCCTTGGGCTGTGACGTTGCAACTCACCTCGACAGCGCGCCACCCCACCGCGACCGAGCTTTATGCGCTTGGACCCCACCTCGCTGTTCAGCGATTTGAGGTCGGTGATGAGGCGCTCGGTATCGAGCGAAACGCGTCGGTGGACCTCGGTATTCAACACCGTACGGAGTCGGGGTGGACCGTGCAGGTGAGCGCCTTCGTTTCCGACTATGACCAGTTCATCGCGGCAATGCCTGAAGGCTCGATCGAAGACGACCTGCCTGTCTTTCGTTTCGTCGGCGTCGATGCGCGATTCGAAGGCGTCGAATTCGACTGGCGACACGAAGCGCTTCTCGAAGTCGCTGCCGCAAAGGTCGGGTTTCGAGTGTTTGGCGACTACGTCCGCGCTCGCGACTCCGCCGGCGATCCGCTGCCGCAGATTCCACCCCGACGACTAGGGTTAGAACTCGGGTACACCTCCGGGCCCCTACGGCTCGTTGTCGAGACTATCCATCACGACGCTCAGGATGAACTTGCCAAAGGCGAAACACGAACTGCGGGCTTCACAGCCGTGAACACTGCAGTGACCTATAACTTACGCACCGGCGATACCGATATGCTTTGGTTTGTCCGGGGCGTGAATCTTTTGGACGAAGAGATGCGTCGCCATGCATCGCCGCTCAAAGATGTCGCACCGCTCGCGGCTCGTCATCTGGCCGTCGGGTTACAATTAAAATTTTAGGATTGCATTATGCACTGGTTTTTTCGAACCTCGTTCTTCGCCAGTCTCGGCTTGATGCTGTGGACTTTCCCTGCTTATGCCTCCGAGCAGCACAAGCATGAGCACGGCACAGTGACGTTTAACGTTGCGATCGACGGAAATGTACTGTCGCTCGAAATTGAGGCGCCTGCCATCAACGTACTCGGATTCGAGAAGTCCCCGCGCACCGACGCTGAACGCCAGACTGTTGCGACCGTCGACGCCTGGCTCTCGGCTGGTCGCGAGATCGCCGGTGTCCCACGATCCGCCGGTTGCCGTGCACAGTCTGTGATCTACGAGGCGCCTAAACTCGGCAGCGGTCACGCAGACTACAGACCTCGTTTTGTCTTCCGTTGCGGCAACCCAGCAGCACTTGAGTGGGTCGAGCTCTGGGCTCTGCGTCGGTTTAAAGATGTCGAGAAGGCTAAAGTTAATGTGATTAGCGCTTCAATGCAGCGGCAGGAAACACTCGCTCCCGGGAGGCTGCGGGTTTCGTTAAAGTAGTGCGGTGACCGCACCGCTACTCTCGAATTCAGTCGCCATCGAGGCGGCCGATTTGCTCTTCGCCTGGCCTGGTAAGTCGCCGGTCATCGATATTGCCCACTTCTCCGTCGCCCGAGGGGAGCGTATTTTTCTACGTGGCCCAAGCGGTAGCGGAAAGAGCACCTTACTCGGACTGCTCGGGGGCGTGCTCAATCCCGCGCGCGGCCGAGTGAGCTTGTTCGGTCAAGACATCACAGCACTTTCGGCGGGCGAGCGCGACCGCTTCAGGGGTGAACATCTTGGATTTATTTTTCAGATGTTCAATCTCATCCCCTATCTTGGTGTGCTCGAAAATGTACTTCTACCTGCTCAGTTCGCCCCCGCTCGTACCGCTCGCATACCGAACGGCGATCTCGTTGCAGAGGGCAGTCGTTTGCTTGCAGCACTCGGCCTACGATCACCGGATTATTTACGACGTCCCGTCACTCAGTTGTCGATTGGTGAGCAGCAGCGCGTAGCGGCCGCCCGCGCACTGCTCGGTCGACCGGGCATCATCGTTGCTGATGAACCTACCTCCTCACTCGACTACGATTCGCGTGAAGATTTTCTTCGGCTGCTCATGAGTGAATGTACGGTGCAGGAGAGCACTTTGCTCTTCGTAAGTCATGACACATCGCTCGGTCCACTTTTTGACCGTAATCTCTCACTGAGGGAGATCAATCGCGCATGAAAATGCTGAAACTTGCACTGCGATCGTTACGGAACCGAAGGACTACCGCGCTTCTTACGATTAGTACCATCGCCATCAGCGTTGCGCTCTTACTCGGCGTCGAAAAAGTGCGCTCAGCCGCACGCGATGGCTTTGCCAATACAGTCTCTGGCGTTGATCTCATCGTCGGCGCGCGGTCGGGTCAACTCAATCTTTTACTCTATTCCGTATTCCGCGTGGGCGATCCCACCACCAATGTCAGTTGGGAGAGCTACCGAAAAATTGCGAACCATCCTGACGTCGCCTGGACTATCCCGATTTCGCTCGGCGACTCTCATCGCGGATTTCGCGTGATGGGTACCAACGGTGATTACTTTAAGTATTATCGGTTCGCCGGCGATCGCGCAATGCGGTTCACCGCCGGGAGACCTTTCGAAGATTTGTATGAGGCCGTCCTCGGTGCCGACGTGGCAAAGCAGCTCGGCTACCCGGTCGGGTCAAAAATTATTATCGCGCACGGAATCGGTAACGTCAGCTTCGCTGAGCACGGGGACAAACCCTTCATCGTGGTCGGAGTCCTCGAGCGTACCGGCACTCCGATCGATCGAACGGTACACGTCAACCTCGAGGCCATCACTGCCATTCACATCGATTGGCAAAGCGGCATGCAGGCACTACCCGGAGCTCGCATCGGTGCAGATCAGGCGAGAGCGCTCAATCTCACGCCGCAGTCCATCACCGCCTTCATGGTCGGCATGGAAAGTAAGGTGATGACTTTCACCATGCAACGGGCTGTAAATGAGTATCGGCAGGAGCCACTGCTGGCCATTATTCCCGGAATGGCGCTCAGCCAGCTCTGGAGCCTCGTCGGAATCGCCGATACAGCGCTCATGATCATCGCGGCCCTTGTCGTACTCTCCGGTCTGCTCGGGATGCTCACGGCGATCCTCACGAGCCTCAACGAACGTCGCCGCGAAATGGCCATCCTGCGCTCAGTAGGCGCAAAACCCCGGCATGTGTTCGCCCTGCTGATCGCTGAAGCCGGAATGCTCGCAAGTACGGGCGTCGCAGCAGGTGTGGCGCTGTGCTATGGACTAGTTTTCTTGGTGCGACCGCTACTTGAGCACCGATTAGGAATCTTTCTCGATCTCGGGGGTCTTACCCATTACGATTTCGCTATTCTAGGGGCGATCATCGGTGCCGCGTTGCTGATGGGGGCTTTGCCCGCCTGGCGCGCGTACCAGAATACCTTGAGCGACGGCTTGACCATCCGTGTTTAGGCAATCCCCTCAAAGTCTCACATGACCTATTTAAAGATATTTTCCGCCCTGCTCGTCTCGACGCCGTTGTTCGGCACTCCGAGTGACGCCCAGGGCATCACCCCACCAGCTATCGGCTCGCCTGTCCTTGAGCGAGCCGAGAAGCCAGCCGCCCCAGCGGGTATGGCGCGCGAAATCGATTGGGATGAGCTGCTGCCGCCCGATGCGCGTTCACGCTTTGCTGCAGGACCACCACCTGCCACGCACGATTACCTCGGTGAGGGCGGAATGGCCGCCCAGCAAGTCATGGACTTCTCTATCAATAACACGCTCGATGGCGCCAACATCAAGATTCCGGGCTTCATCGTGCCGCTCGATATCGGCAAGGATGGACTCGTCTCTGAGTTTTTTCTGGTGCCGTATTTCGGTGCATGTATCCACGTACCGCCGCCACCACCTAATCAGCTCATCTACGTACGCATGAGCAAAGGTATCGCTCTCGATTCGGTTTTCGAGGCCTACTGGATCACCGGTCGCATGAGGACTACTAAGCATACCACTCGCCTCGGTGCCTCTGCCTATCAGCTCGACGGCTCAAAGGTCGAGGTCTACAAATACTGATCCCTCATAGGGATACTCCATGACTACACTCTTTGAAAAAATCATCGCACGCCAAATTCCCGGTGATATTCTGCATCAGGATGATCGCGTGACGGCGTTCCGGGATATCCATCCACGAGCGCCGGTGCATATCCTGATCGTGCCTAACAAACCAATTCCCACGGCAAATGACATTGCCGACATGGATGAAGCACTAATCGGCCACATGTTTACGGTAGCCCGCGATCTCGCGCAACGTGAGGGCATCTCTGAGAGTGGATATCGTCTTATCATCAATTGTAACGACCATGGTGGTCAGGAGGTTTACCACCTTCATGCTCATTTGGTCGGCGGCGCACCGCTCGGCCCCATGCTGAGCTGCGCCTGACCTGCAGCGACGATCGCGGAGTCCATTACCGAATCCATCACAGCGCTCCTCAATTAACAACCTCCATGCTTCGTGAACTCTATCCCCCCATCGATACTCACCGCAGTGGCTGGCTACGCGTCTCCGACCTACATGAGATTTATTGGGAAGAAAGTGGCAACCCAGCGGGTAAGCCAGTCGTTTTTCTGCACGGCGGACCCGGCGGTGGAACTGATGTACGCATGCGTCGTTTCTTTGATCCTGTCCGTTATCGGATCGTGCTGTTTGATCAGCGCGGTTGCGGTAAGAGTCGTCCTTACGCAAGCCTCGATGAAAATACCACCTGGCATCTGGTCTCCGATATCGAATGTCTGCGCGAATACCTTGGCATAGATCGCTGGCAACTGTTCGGCGGATCTTGGGGCTCGACGCTCGCCCTCGCCTATGCGCAGAGTCATCCCGAACGTGTTACTGAACTCGTACTGCGCGGTATTTTCCTCGTGCGTCCTTGGGAGTTCCGCTGGTTCTACGAAACGCCGGACGGTACGGGAGCCCTCTACCCCGATCTCTACGAGGCGTTCGTCAAACCCATTCCACCGAGCGAGCGCGGTGAACTCATGCAGGCCTACTACCGGCGCTTAACGAGCGACGACTCCAAAGTGCGCCGCGAGGCGGCGCGCGCGTGGTCCGTTTGGGAAGGTGCCACAAGCTTCCTGCGTCCCAATCCAGACTACGTGGCTAGGTTTGAAGAGGACGAGGTCGCCAACGCCTTCGCACGCATCGAATGTCACTACTTCATCAACGGTGGTTTTCTGCGTACGCCGTCACAGCTACTCGATGACGTTCCTAAGATTCGTCACTTACCCTGTAACATCGTACAAGGTCGTTATGACGTGATCTGTCCGATGAAAAGCGCTTGGGACTTGCATCGCGTCTGGCCCGAGGCGGACTTACGCATCGTTGCCGATGCCGGACACTCGGCATTCGACCCGGGAATTCTCAGTGAGCTTATCGCAGCTACCGATCGCTACGCTACACGCTGACCGCGTCGTAACACGCCGCATTCGTCAAGCAGGCCACGGGTCTGTAACCACTGACGCGCATCATCGGCATCTTTGCGGAACCAGCCCGCCGCTGATCCCAACCTAAAGGTATAACCCCATTCGTCCATATCGGACATGATGGTCTCGGCGTCGATGCCAGGCAGACAGTCGCTCCAAAGAATCTGCAGGTAGCAGACGGCATTCTCCTCGAATGCGTCCCCGCCAGCATCACATTCCAGACCCTTACGGCGCGCTTCATTCATACAGACGAAATGCGCAGCCTCATGTAATGCCGAATGCAGCGGAGTATCGGGGCGGATGAAAAGTTGAGGCCCAACGAGGCCGGCTTCGCGCTCGCCCCAATACGACCCGGGGATAATCATGCCCTCGGCGATGAGCTTAATTACGAGCCCATAAGGCTCGAGCAGTGTTGCGAGTGCAGCACGCAAGGACTCGTCGATCGCTCTCACGTAGCGCGCGCTCGCTCAGCGCAGGCTCGAGAGGCGTTGTAAGACCATGCCCGCCGCTTCCTCGGCCAGCGTGTCGTGCAGTTGCTCGCGCTCTCGCTCTTTGGCGAGCATAAGTCGTTCGTCGAAACTAAAGTCACGGGTAACCAGGACCTTCTCGCTCGAAATTCGAGTCTCGCCACGTAGCACCACCGAAAACTGAACAGCGTAGCTGAACTCGTATTCTCGGGGCAGGTTACGCGCCGACACCGATGCCACGCGCTCTAGTAACTCGTCGCGCTCAATCACGAGCACCATCTCGCTATCCGGCCCAACTGTGATTCCGGCATTACGGAGTTCACGTTGTACGGCATTGACGAATCCGCTTTGACCGTCCGTGGCCTGTAGCGTTAGTCGCTTTAGTCCCCCCGCGATGGGCAACGTACCCTGAAGGTGGAATCCGCAACCCGCCACGAGCACCATAAGGACCGCAAGCATGTATTTCTTTGAATACATCACACCACTACGTTGACGAGCTTCTTCGGCACAACCACGATTTTCTTTGGCACAGTATCACCAATAAATCGCTTTACGGTCTCGTCTGCAAGTACGGCAGACCGGATCGTAGCCTCATCGGCATCTACCGCCACCGAGATCCGGCCCCGTAACTTGCCGTTGACCTGCACGACAAGCGTATGTGCATCCTGACTAAGAGCCTCCTTGTCTACCGCCGGCCATGACACGTCGATGATAGCCTCGTGATGACCGAGCGCCTTCCAGAGCTCGTGACACGCGTGAGGAATGATGGGCGAGAGGCCGATAACGGCGATCTCGAGCGCCTCCTGTGCCACTGCTCGGCCCTGCGGACTGCGATCGTCAAATCGGGAGGCGGCGTTGAGTAACTCCATCACCGCCGCAATGGCTGTGTTAAAGGTGCGCCGACGGCCGATATCGTCCGTCACCTTGACAAGTGCCTGGTACGCAGCACGCCGGAGATCTTTTTGGGTGGTGTTCAGCATCGCCCGCTCGAGAGGCTCTGCGCTGCCGGCACAGACGTGCTGATAGACTATCTTCCACAGCCTGCGGATGAATCGGAACGCACCCTGCACACCCTCGTCGGACCACTCCAGCGTTTGCTCAGGCGGGGCTGCGAACATCATGAAAAGTCGGGCAGTATCGGCGCCATATTTCTCGACAAGACTCTGCGGATCGACGCCGTTATTCTTCGACTTCGACATCGTGCCGAGACCATCATAATTCACCTCGAGACGAGACCCATCGGTTCGGATGACGAACCAGCGCTTGACGTCATCCTGCTCTTCCTCATCGACGTCGAGCGGATTGAAATATACCTGTCGACCTACTGCAGGTTGATGCGAGTAGATATGGTTCAACACCATGCCTTGCGTGAGCAGGTTGGCGAAGGGTTCTCCCACCGTCACTAAACCGAGGTCACGCATGACTTTAGTCCAAAACCGCGAATAGAGCAGATGCAGAATCGCATGCTCGATACCGCCAATGTATTGGTCGACCGGCAGCCAATATTTGACCTGCTCATCGACCATGGCCCTCGCGTTGGCCGCCGATGCGTAACGCAGGAAGTACCATGACGAGTCGACGAAGGTATCCATTGTGTCGGTTTCGCGACGGGCCGGCTTACCGCAAGTTGGACAGTCCACCTTCCAGAAAGACGGTGTTTTGCCGAGGGGGTTGCCGCTACCATCCGGCAGGAGATCTTCGGGCAATACGACGGGCAGTTGATCGTCGGGTACCGCTACCTCGCCACATTGCTCACAATGAATGAGCGGGATCGGACAACCCCAGTAGCGCTGACGCGAAATTCCCCAATCGCGCAGTCGAAACTGCACGCGCTTGCGACCCAGACCTTTCTTGTCGAGAGCGGTAGTGATCGCCGTGACAGCAGCTCTCGACTCTTGACCCGAAAACTCGCCTGAATCGACGGTAATCCCGAGTTCGCCGTAGGACGCCCGCCAAGGTGCCTCAACCCGTTGCCAAGATCCGTCGCGCGGGCGCACCACGGTGACGATGTCGATGCCATTCTTTGAGGCGAACTCGAAATCACGCTCGTCATGAGCTGGCACACCCATCACGGCGCCCTCGCCGTAGCCCATAAGCACGTAGTTGGCGACCCAAACTTCAACCGGTTTTCCAGTTAAGGGATGCAGCACGTGCAAGCCCGTGCGACGGCCCTTCTTCTCCATGGTGGCTACATCGGCCTCCATGGTGCTGCCGCGACGGCATTCGTCGACGAACTCCTGAAGCGCAGGATCACGAGTTCCCGCTGCGAGCGCAAGCGGATGCTCCGCTGCGATCGCCATGAAGCTTACGCCGAAGAGCGTATCAGCTCGCGTGGTAAATACTTTGAGCGACTCAACCTCCTGGCCTGCTGTACGCAGCACAGAACGCGCATCTTCAGCGAGCGGAAAAGTAATTTCTGTGCCCTCGCTGCGGCCGATCCAATTGGCCTGCATTACCTTGACGCGCTCGGGCCAACCGCTGAGCATCGCCAGATCACCGAGCAGATCGTCGGCATAGGCGGTGATGTTGAGGTAATACATCGGGATCTCGCGCTTCTCCACGAGCGCGCCCGTGCGCCAACCGCGACCATCAATAACCTGCTCGTTGGCGAGCACGGTCTGATCGATCGGGTCCCAATTCACGACGCCAGTCCTCTTGTAGGCGACGCCCTGCTCGCGCATGCGCAGAAAGAGCCACTGATTCCATCGGTAGTACGACGGGTCGCAGGTCGTCACTTCACGCTCCCAGTCGAGCGCAAAGCCAAGTGCCTGCAACTGCTTCTTCATGTAGGCGATGTTGTCGCGCGTCCATTGAGCCGGCGCGACGCCATTGGCCATCGCCGCGTTCTCAGCGGGCAGACCAAAGGCATCCCAACCCATGGGCTGAAGCACGTTGCGACCCTGCATACGCGCAAAGCGCGAGAGCACGTCGCCGATGGTGTAGTTACGCACATGCCCCATGTGCAAGCGACCCGAAGGGTACGGGAACATGGATAGGCAGTAGAACTTTTCCTTGGACGGATCTTCGGTCGCGGCGAAACTGCGCGCCCCGTTCCAACATTGCTGCGCAGACCGCTCGACGGCAGCTGGCTCGTAACGCTCGTCCATGTGAAAGCCCGTACCCGGATTGACCGAGAGTAACCATTTTTTTGAGAGCGGCGATGGTACACGACCGGACACGGTACTGCAGCGCCGAGGCGGTCGGGATCGGGGCTGAGGGCGCGATGCTCCCGGGCGCTACTCTCCGCGAACGGGTATGTAGATCTGCGAGTTACCACGCTGCACGAGCAGAGCCACTGCCTTGTCCGCCTTCTCCACGGCTTCGCGGAACTCTTTGACCGACTTTACAGGTCGTCCGTTCACGTTAAGGACAAAGTCTCCGCGCTGCACGCCAGCATCACGAGCTGCGCCCTGCGAACGGACGACGAGTACGCCTTCGGGCACGGCAGCACGACGCTGTTTCTGCTCGGCAGATAGATCTGGGGAATTATTGCGACTGCGCTCTTCGGCAGTGAGATCACGAACCACCAGACCGAGACGATCCGTAGCGCCCATCTGCTCGGGCTTACCAGCATCAGCGACCGTCGGACCCGACAGCTCGAGTTCGGCGACACGAACTTTGACCAAACGTTTGGTTCGATCACGCCAAATTTCAAGCGTAACCTCGCTATCGGGACGGATAGCACCAATGACTGTCGGTAACTCCTCGGAGCGCTCGATGCCACGACCGTTGGCCGAGAGGATGATGTCCCCCTGGCGAAGGCCTGCTTTGTCCGCCGGACCGCCCCCCTCGACCCCAACCACCAGCGCTCCTCGAGGTCGATCGAGCCAGAAGCTCTCGGCTAGCGTGGCGTCGACCTGTTGGATAGAGACGCCGATCCTCCCTCGACTGACTCGTCCCTTGGCGATGATCTGATCGCGGACACTTACGGCAACATTGATGGGAATGGCAAAGGAAATTCCCATGTAGCCACCGGAGCGGCTGTAGATCTGCGAGTTGATGCCAACAACTTCGCCCAACAGGTTGAAGAGCGGACCGCCCGAGTTACCCGGGTTCACGGCGACGTCAGTCTGAATGAAGTTGACATAGTTGGAATCGCCGCCAGGCAAACCTCGCGCCGTCGCACTCACGATACCTGCAGTGGCCGTATTGTCGAATCCGAACGGTGAACCGATGGCGAGCACCCACTCGCCCGGACGCAGCTTAGCCGGATCACCGATGCGCACGACCGGCAGATTGTTGGCGTTGATTTTAAGTACGGCGATATCAGTCGGTTTGTCGAGGCCCACGATGCGCGCCGTGAACTCACGCCGATCGGTCAGGCGAACCGTCACCTCCTCTGATTGGTCGACCACGTGCGCGTTGGTAAGAATGTACCCGTCATCGCTGACGATGAAACCGGAGCCTTCACCTAAAGGACGACGCATGCCCTCGTCGTCACCGTCTCTCGGTGTACCACCGCGACCATCCGGTGCTCCCGGAATACCGAAGCGCCGGAAAAACTCAAATAACGGATCGTCGGGCGACATGCCGGGCAAGCCTGCGCGCACCCGCTTGCCCTTAGTTGAGATATTGACGACCGCCGGTCCGTGCTGCTGCACGAGCGACGCGAAGTCAGGCAATGCCACACCCGGTACAGGCGCAGCGGCGACTATCGTTACTGGCGCTCGGGCGGGCGTTACGAGCGCAGCACTATCAGCGTTGGAATTCTTTGGCTGGCAGGCCGTAAACACGAGCATGGCGAGTGCTGCGGCAAGCGTGTGGCGGACGAAAGGTCGTCGAGACATGGTGATTACCCATTGGATAGACATGAGATTTGTAGACAGGCTCAGCTAGCTTAAGTTCAAGTTACGACGGCGCGGCGGCGCCCAGCCCACAGCGCGGTCAGCAGTCCGAGTGCGACAAGCCACAGCACTGGCTGGTTACCGAATCGTAGGTAAGGCGGAACACCGCTGCGAGGGGTGATCGTTGCGCGGAGAACCGCCGGCTCGAAGTCCGGTGCACGCCCTATAAACTCACCCCGTGGTCCGATCACAACGGAAATTCCGTCGTTGGCAGCACGTATGAGGAAACGCTGCGCCTCGATGGCGCGCATGCGAGAGATCTGTAAGTGCTGATGTCTTGCTGTAGACCTCCCGAACCACGCATCGTTTGTGACGTTCACAAGAGCGGTCGATTCGCGCGCGGAGACGATTTGCGAACTCGCGTAAGCATCTTCGTAACAAATGCTAGCCGAGAGCGAGAGCCTGGCGATCCGAAGTGGCGGCTGGTGCGCAGCGCCACGGGAGAAATCGGAGTACGGGAGATTCTTCAACCGCATCCAACGCCGTACCGTCTCCGGAACGGGGAAGAACTCGCCGAAGGGTACGAGATGGTGCTTGTTGTACCACGCGAACTCTTCGCCAAGCGAAAGAATGGAATTGAAGTATTGCGTCTGCGATTCACCGCGAGCGTTGGGCTCATCCGGCTCGGCACGAATGAGTCCGACCAACAAACTAGAGCCTCGCTGTCGCGCCACGTCTGCAAGCTCGCTGAGATATGCCATGATGTTGTTGGCAAGATCAGGCACCGCAGCCTCGGGCCAGACGATGAGAGGCGTACCTAACGCGGAGAAAGTGAGATCACGATAACGACGTAAACTCTCGTCACGATTGTCGGCAAGCCATTTTTGATCTTGCGGAATAGCGCCTTGCACGATCGCTACATCTATCGGCTCGCCGGCTGCATGTGTCCACTCGATACGCATCAAAAAATAACCAGTAATCCACGGCAAAGCCACTACCGACAGCACGATGCGCCACGCACGATACCCGTCGATGCACCACATGACGAGCGCACCAGCCATCATCGAGAGCAATAGCGAAGCGACATAGACCCCACCGATAGGCGCCCACCCTGCCAGCCACGAGTCAGTCTGCGAATAACCGAGCGACAACCAACCAAAGCCCGAGAGAAACCAACCTCGAACCCACTCGAACAGTACCCAACCCGCAGGCAGTCCCACCAACCAACGCGCTGCGCCACGGCTCGGCATCAGTCGGTTAGCGAGATAACCAAGCAGGGCGTAGTGCAGGGCCATCACGACTACGAGTACAGCCATCAAGCCGAGGGCGAGCCAGATTGGTGCCTTGCCGAAGCCATTAATGCTGATAAAGAGCCAGTAGGTCCCCGAGGCGAAGATGCCGCAACCGAATGCGAAACCGAGCGCCGCCGCACGCGCCGCAGTTACCCCCTGCCACAACCAAAACAACACCGCCGGTGCGAGGATGGCAAGTGGCCAGAGCCCAAACGGCGCAAACGCTAGAGACAGTGCCGCGCCGAGCGCAAGCACCGCAAGATGGGTCGACCAAAACGCCGAGGGCGGGTTCACGACTCCTCTATGGGCGTTACGTCACGGGGCGGAACGACCTTGAACGCATCGATCTGTCTCCGATCAACGCGCAGAACGCGAAACTCGATATCGCTGAGAACAGTGGTTTCACCGCGGAGCGGAAGTCGTCCAAACTGCTTCATAACAACACCCGCTACCGTATCGAACTCCCTGTCCGACAGCGAAGTACCGAAATACTCGTTAAAATCGGTGATGGGCATACGACCGCGAACAACGAACTGACGCTCGGATTCTTTGCGGACGTTTTGGTCGTCCTCAACGTCGAACTCGTCGTCGATTTCGCCGACAATTTGCTCGAGCGCATCTTCGATAGTCACGAGGCCCGACACGCCACTGTACTCGTCGATGACGATCGCCATATGGTTACGGTTGCGTCGGAAATCTTTCAGGAGAACATTGACTCGCTTGGACTCAGGCACGACGATCACCGGTCGCATACACTCGCGAATATCGAACTCTTGATTAAATCCGCGCCCGGAGAGCCTCAAAACGTCCTTGGCGAGCAGAATACCAATAACGTCGTCGCGATCGCCGGCGATGACCGGAAAGCGCGAGTGCCCCGACTCGACGATGGCAGCAAGCAGTTTCTCAGGCGAGTCGTCACGATGAAGGGCGATCACCTGCGCTCGAGGCACCATGATGTCGCGCACGTGCAGATCGGCGACTGTGAGCACTCCCTCGAGCATCTGCAGGGCATCGGCATCGATCAAGCCACGGGATAAGGCGTGCCGCATGAGCTGCACGAGATCGGCTCGATCGTCAACCTCACCCGAGAGAGCGCGGCCTAACTTGCGCATCCAGCTCATCGAACTATAACGCAGATTGGTCATTGGGATCCTGAAACGGAGAGAGGGGCACGGTAGGGGTCGGGAATGCCAAATTCTGCAAGCACGCGACGTTCGCGGCGCTCCATACGCTCGGCATCGAGCGCACGACTATGGTCGTATCGCAACAAGTGCAGCACGCCATGAACAACGAGATGTGCCCAGTGATGATCAATATCCTTATCTTGCTGGCGAGCCTCGCGGACGACGATCGGCGCGCAGATGACGATATCGCCGAGCGATCGAGAGGTGCGGGCTCCTCGTGGGCCAGATGGCGCAGGAAAGGACAGCACATTGGTCGGGTAATCGTATCCCCGCCAGAGGAGATTGAGACGACGACTCTCGGTGGTGCCAACAACGCGCACGGCGAGCTCTGCGTTGCGACCTCGCGAGCCTGCTGCCGCACGCGCCCATCGAGAGATGCGCACATTGGACGGTACACCGCGACAAACGTTACTTCGGACTGCAATAAAAAGCTCTTGATTGGCGTGGCTCATGAACCTTCGCCCTCTCGCGCTTCGTACGCTTGGACGATGCGCTGCACGAGAGGATGACGGACGACATCTCGCGCCTCGAAAAACTGAAAGCCGACGCCCTCCACATCGCGCAGAATCTCGAGCACATGACGTAGACCCGAGAGCTTGCCTGCAGGCAGGTCGGTCTGCGTAACATCACCTGTAGCGACGGCGTGCGAGCCGAAGCCGATGCGGGTGAGGAACATCTTCATTTGCTCGACTGTGGTGTTCTGTGCTTCGTCGAGGATGATGAAGGAGTCATTGAGCGACCGTCCGCGCATAAATGCCAGCGGTGCGACTTCGATGACGTTACGCTCGATGAGCTTGGCGACCCGATCGAAGCCCATCATTTCGTAGAGCGCGTCGTACATGGGGCGAAGGTACGGATCGACTTTTTGGGTGAGGTCGCCCGGCAAGAAACCGAGACGCTCACCCGCTTCGACGGCCGGTCGAACGAGCACGATGCGACGCACTCGATCGGCTTGCAGTGCCTCGACAGCACAGGCGACCGCCAGGTAGGTCTTACCCGTACCTGCAGGCCCCACACCGAAGGTGAGGTCGTTGCGGCGGATACACCGCAGATATTCGCGCTGATTCGGGCCACGTGCCCGAATGGTGCCGCGCAGCGTGCGTAGCCCTGCCTCGGAATGGTCGAGTTCGTCGATGCCCGCTGCAGCATCGGCGACGCCCATCGTGTGATTCTTTGCGCTGCCCGAGGCGGACCCCGCGACGAGGCCATTGTAATCGCGCAAAGCCAAATGCACGGTCTCTGGAGAGATATCTTCGGTACGAGTCAAGCGAAACAAGTCGCGCAGTAACGACTCGGCAGCCGTGGCTTTACCCCCCTGCACGCGAAAAGCGCTACCGCGTCGGCGGACTTCGACGCCGAGACGCGACTCGATGAGTCGCAGGTTTTCGTCGAGCGGACCGCAAAGCTTGGCGAGCCGATCGTTAATGGGGGGCTCGAGCGAGAACTCGCGCAAACCGCTTGAGAAGGAATCAACCACGGAACGATTCGGCAGCGACGATGCGTCCACGCAAAGAGTGCGGCCTCGCCTCAGTGATCTCAACGTCAGCGAAACAGCCAATGAGTCGTGAAGGTCCGGGAAAATTGACCCAACGATGGTCTTCGGTGCGGCCGGTAAGTTCGGACTCAGCTTTGGGCGAGGACCTTTCGATGAGCACGCGCTGCACGCTGCCGACCAGCGATACGCTGCGGGTGCGAGCATTTTCTTCGAGGAGCGCCTGCAACCGCGTGAGGCGCGCCTGCTTCTGGCTGTACGGAACTGCGTCGGGGAGTGACGCCGCAGGCGTCCCAGGGCGGCGGCTGTAAAGAAAACTAAACGACTGGTCAATATAGAGGTCGCCGATAAGGTTCATTGTCGCTTCGAAATCTCGATCCGTTTCACCCGGGAACCCGACGATGAAATCGGAAGTGACAGAAATGGTAGGCCTTACCCCACGCAATTTGCGGATGCGCTCCTTGAACTCGAGCGCCGTATAGCCGCGCTTCATAAGCGCAAGGATGCGGTCCGATCCCGACTGTACCGGCAAGTGCAAATGGTTGGCGAGCTTCGGGATGCTGGCGTACGCCTCGATGAGACTATCGTTGAACTCAAGAGGATGCGAAGTGGTAAAACGGATACGCTCGATACCGTCGATGGCAGCAACGTGATGCAACAACGTGGCCAAATCGACGATGGCACCGTCTGACATAGCGCCGCGATACGCATTGACGTTTTGACCGAGCAATGTGATTCCACGTACGCCCTGCGCAGCGAGTCCCGTAACCTCTTCGACGACGGAGTCGAGTGGCCGACTGATTTCATCACCGCGCGTGTAAGGAACGACACAAAAGCTGCAGTACTTACTGCAACCTTCCATGATGGAGACGAACGCAGTGGGTCCTTCTGCGCGGGGCGCAGGGAGATGGTCGAATTTTTCGATTTCGGGAAAGCTGACGTCGACTACCGCTCGTCCCCCCTCACGTCGCTCCGCGATCATCTGCGGCAGGCGATGCACGGTCTGCGGACCAAAGACGAGATCAATCTGAGGAGCAACCTTGACGAGTTGGTCACCCTCTTGGCTTGCGACACAACCCCCGACACCGATGATGACACCGGGACGCAAATCTTTGATTCGTCTCCATTCGCCGAGTAAGGAGAACACCTTCGACTCAGCCTTTTCTCGAATCGAGCAGGTGTTGACGAGCAAGATGTCAGCTTCGGCAGGGTTGTCGGTCGCCTGCATGCCTGAGCTCGCTGCGAGTACGTCGCCCAATCGGGCAGAGTCGTACTCGTTCATTTGGCAACCGTACGTCTTGATGAAGTACCGGGTGTTCGAGGGTCTGGAATCGTCCATGAGTCAGACGTGCACGAGAGAAGATGCAAACTCAGAAGGGAATGTCGTCGTCGAAGACGTCTCTCTCGGTGCTATTGCGAACCGGCTCGCCATCGGACTCATTACTACCCGACGAACGACCACCGGACGCGCGACCCTCTCCTCCCATGCCGCGGCCGCCGCCGAGCATTTGCATCTCATTGGCGACGATTTCGGTGGTAAAGCGGTCGGTACCGTTTTTATCTTGCCACTTGCGGGTCCGCAACCGGCCTTCGATGTAGACCTGCGAACCCTTGCGGAGGTACTCGCCGGCGATCTCTGCCAGACGACCGAACATCGCAACGCTATGCCACTCGGTTTGTTCTTTCGTTTCACCGGATTGTTTATCTTTCCAGCTTTCGGAGGTGGCGATGCGAAGATTACAGACCGTCATGCCCGAAGGCATGGCCTTGGTGTCCGGATCTTGCCCAAGGTTTCCGACGATGATGACTTTGTTGATGCCACGCGCCATGTCAAACCCTTCCGTTGAGCGAGCCCCTCGGCCGGCCCGCCGACAGCGACCCCGAGACGTGAAACGACGCGCCGGGCGGGGTGGTGATGGGGGCGGTAAAACTAGAGGATATTCTACTCGCCCCGCGCCACTGCTGCACCGCGAAAATCACCCAAACTAGCCCAGAAACCCCTCTAAAAGACCTCCCCCAAGGTACACTAACCGGCTGTTTTTCCTGAGTAATGCATGGTCCATGCAACCGATTCGGATTCGCGGCGCCCGCACCCACAACCTACGTAACTTCGATCTCGACATCCCCCGGGATCGGCTGGTCGTGGTCACGGGCCTGTCCGGCTCAGGCAAGTCTTCCCTCGCCTTCGACACGCTTTACGCAGAGGGGCAGCGTCGGTACGTCGAATCGCTATCAGCCTACGCCCGTCAGTTTTTGTCGATGACGGATAAACCCGATGTGGATCATATCGAGGGTTTGTCGCCCGCGATCGCCATTGAGCAGAAAGCGGCTTCCCACAATCCACGATCGACCGTGGGCACCGTCACTGAGATTTACGACTACCTTCGACTGTTGTTCGCTCGCGTCGGGTTCCCCCGCTGTCCCGATCACGACGAGGCGCTTGAAGCACAGACCGTAAGCCAGATGGTCGATCAGGTGCTGCGACTCGGCGAGGGCACGACACTACTCGTGCTGGCGCCGCTAGTTCAGCAACGCAAGGGAGATCACCAGGCGGTGTTGCGCGATCTGCAGTCACAGGGTTTCGTGCGTGCACGCATCAATGGATTCGTCGTCGAACTCGAGCAATCTCCTAAGCTTGATCCACGGCGCAAACATGACATCGAGGTAGTAATCGATCGTCTACGCGTTCGAGCTGATGCCGCCCAACGCCTAGCGGAATCTTTTGAGACTGCGCTGCGCCTGTCGGAGGGGACGGTGCGCATCGAATCCATGGATACCTCAGGCGAGACGAAAACGGAGTCCGGCGTGAGTCTGCTGTTCTCCGATCGTTATGCCTGCTCCAAATGCGGCTACGGCGTGGCGTCACTCGAACCGAAGATGTTCAGCTTCAATAGTCCTGCGGGCGCTTGCGCATCCTGCGATGGTCTAGGGCAGAAAAAATTCTTTGATCCAGTGCGAATCGTTGCCTACCCACATCTTTCGCTGGCAGATGGTGCCGTGCGAGGATGGGATCGGCAAAACGCTCACTATCTACAGCTCATCAGCACACTTGCACGTCATTTCGGCTTCGATATCGAAAAGCCTTGGCAGGAGTTGACAGCAAAAACCCGCAATATCCTTCTCTACGGTAGCGGTAATGAGGAGATCGAATTCACCTATCCACTCGCCAAAGGTCGCCAAACGAAAAGAACGTATCCGTTCGAAGGGATTCTGCATAATATCGAGCGGCGTTATCGCGAGACCGGTTCTCCTGCCGTCAAAGAAGAGTTCTCCCGCTACCAGGGTTGGCGATCCTGCCCCGACTGCGGTGGCTCTAGGCTCAATCGGACTGCGCGCCACGTGTTCGTGACGGGCCTCTCGCTACCGGAGATTGCAGCGCTACCGGTGGATGAGGCTGTGAGATTCTTTGAGGCCATGGAACTCCCCGGCTGGCGCGGCGAAGTTGCTGGTAAGGTTGCTCGTGAAGTACTCGACCGTCTACGCTTTCTCGTCGATGTTGGGCTCGGCTATCTCACGCTCGATCGCGGCGCTGACTCACTCTCAGGTGGTGAAGCGCAGCGCATTCGGCTGGCCAGTCAGATCGGTTCGGGACTCACCGGCGTGATGTACATTCTCGATGAGCCGTCGATCGGGCTTCATCAGCGGGACAATTTCCGGCTTCTACAGACGCTACAGCGGCTGCGCGATCTTGGCAACTCGGTCATCGTTGTTGAACACGACGAAGAAGCCATCCTTGCATCCGATCACGTCATCGATCTTGGCCCGGGTGCTGGAGTGCACGGCGGCATGATCGTAGCGCAGGGCACACCGAAGGAGGTGCGCTCGAACTCCCAGTCGCTGACGGGTCGATATCTCTCTGGCGATTTGAAAATTGCGGTTCCGACCTTACGCACGCCGCGGCAACCCTTACGTTCTTTGCGACTACTCGGCGCATCCGGTAACAACCTCAAGAATCTCGATGTGGAGATTCCTCTCGGCCTCTTCACTTGCATAACCGGCGTCTCGGGCTCCGGGAAAAGTACGCTGATCAACGATACACTTCTGCGACGCGCCGTTTCGGAGCTTGGCGGAAGATCGAACGACGCCGCACCCTGCCGTGCGCTGCAGGGACTTGGGTATATCGATCGGGTGATCGATATCGACCAAAGTCCGCTCGGTCGCACACCCCGCTCAAATCCTGCGACGTACACCGGCGTATTCACGAGTCTGCGTGAGTTGTTCGCACAGGTTTCGGAGGCGCGCAGTCGCGGCTATGACGCGGGGCGGTTCAGCTTCAATGTGAAGGGCGGGCGTTGCGAAGCTTGTCAGGGCGACGGCATGATGCGGGTTGAGATGCATTTCTTACCGGATGTGTACGTGCCCTGCGACGTTTGCCGCGGCAAACGTTACAACCGGGAAACGCTTGAGATTCTTTATCGAGGGAGAAGCATCCACGACGTGCTCGAAATGACGATCGAGGATGCTGCCCGTTTTTTTCGAAGTATTCCGAGCGTCCAGCCTAAGCTAAAGACGCTGCTTGATGTGGGGCTCGGTTATTTACGGCTGGGTCAGAATGCGACCACGCTTTCGGGTGGCGAAGCACAACGCGTAAAACTAGCAAGAGAGCTCGCCAAACGCGCGACGGGGCGAACACTCTACGTGTTCGATGAACCGTCCACCGGGCTGCATTTCCATGATGTGGCGCAACTGCTTGGGGTGCTGAGGCGATTGCGCGATGAGGGTAATACCATCGTCGTTATTGAGCATAATCTCGATATCATCAAGACGGCAGACTGGTTGATCGATCTAGGCCCAGAGGGCGGATCGGCAGGCGGCGAGATTATTGCGGTGGGTACTCCCGAAGAGGTGGCGCGAGTTGCCGCCTCGCATACCGGTCGCTATCTCGCGCCTCTGCTCAAGAAGCGCTGAACGATCTCGCCACGCTCGCACTGCTCTTCGACGGCGCCCAGCGCGTAACGCGCCGTCACCCTCCTCCAGAACGCGATCGCTCGTGCCTCACTCGCGAGCGAGCGGATCTCCCAAGATCCACTGAAACGACTGAATAGTAAGCGCACTGCCGCAGCACCTACGCCGAGATCGCGAGCCGCCGGAACAATGTAGAACTCGAGCAGCACATGTTTCGAGGACGCGTTGCTCGCAGAGGAGCTCGGCGCACTGTGCCGTTGCAGAACTGCAAATCCTACTAATTCGTCATTGCGTTCGATCAGGATCACTTCTCGATCAAATCGAGACATCGACTCGGCTGAGTTCGAGGCAGCCGCCGCAACGTCTCCGGCAGAGGCACCCATCTCGACGAGCCACGTGGACTGCGCTTGGGCGAACCACTCGCGTCCGCAAGCAGAATGACGTACATCACGAAGAGCGACAGGCATCAATGAAACGTGAGCAAAGGAGCCCGGGAGATGTGAACCATCGTCCCGGGTTCGTTTGGGAGCCTAACACTCCCGACCAATCATTTCCGTGAGGAAATTACTTGTGGGCCTCGGCCGGAGCCTCAGCAGCAGGAGCGGCATCGGCGGCCGGAGCCTCAGCAGCAGGAGCGGCCTCGGCTGGAGCCTCAGCAGCAGGAGCGGCCTCGGCCGGAGCCTCAGCAGCAGGAGCGGCATCGGCGGCCGGAGCCTCAGCATGCTGCCCACCACAAGCAGTCAGAGCGAGCGCTGCAAGAAGGGCGCTAAGAGCGAGCTTCGTCTTCATTTTTTAATTACCCCAATAAGTAAGAGACAGGTATTGAACAAACAACCTAGCTAGTTTGTCTGGCGACTGGAGTCACGCTTTAATTATATAAGCTTTTTTTTAGTGTTGGAATGACCCGCCCACCCCGTCCGCAACGGGCTTACCCCCTCCCGTCTATCCGGGACCGTACAATCGCGGGGAATCGACTCAGAACCGAGAACGTGATGAATTTCAAGGACTCAAGCCCACTCTACCCCGCTCACGCGGCCGAGGTAGCCCGTCGAACCACTGAAGCACTAAATCTCAGCGGATTCGAGGGGATCATCCTGCAATCGGGAGAGGGGCTCGGGTGGTTTTTGGATGATCAGCACTACCCCTATAAGGCTCACGCGCCCTTCAAATGGTGGATCCCTCTGCTCGATGCTCCAGGCTCACTCGTGTATTTCCAGCCCGACCAGCATCCCAGGCTCATCTTTTTCGTAACCACCGACTTCTGGTACCAGTCCGCCGAGTTGCCCAAAGGAGGGTGGAGCAATCATCTCGACGTCGTAGTCGTGCATTCGGCCGATGAGACCCGCGCCGCCCTACCCCGAAACCTGGGCAAGACCGCCTGGATTGGTGACCCCCTCCCCGAACTCATGGCTTGGGGGATCTCCGCCATCAACCCTCCGGATCTCATCCGCCGCCTCGACTACGCCCGCGGCCGCAAGACTCCCTACGAGATCGCCTGCCTGGCCGAAGCAAACCGAATTGGCGCCCGCGGACATCGGGCTGCCGCGCGAAGCTTCAGAGAGGGCGGTTCGGAATATGACGTTCATCAGGCCTTCGTCAGCGCCTGCGGACAGCGGGAGCAGGAGCTACCGTATAACGCCATCGTCGCCATCAACGAATCAGCCTCCGTACTGCATTACCAAGTGTTGCGTCGCGATAAACCCGCTGAGCATCGCTCGCTGCTGCTCGATGCCGGAGCAAGCTTCGCGGGTTACGGTAGCGACATCACGCGGACCAGCGTAATCGATAAAGGCGACTTCTCGACGCTCGTCTTTAAGATGGACGAACTACAGCTTGGCCTCTGTACGCTAGCTAAACCCAACACGGATTGGCGAGACATTCATGCCATAGCGGTCGAACGCATCACCGATTTATTGTGTGAAGCCGGTGTTCTGCGCTGCAGCGCATCGGAGGCGCTCGAGTCGGGGGCCTCGCGGTTATTTTTCCCGCATGGCATTGGCCACCTGCTGGGTCTGCAAGTGCACGACGTGGGCGGGACCTTGGCCGATGTCGGAGGTGGCGCTCTGCCTAAGCCACCACGAGATCCTGCGCTGCGATTAACTCGCAAGCTAGAACCCGGCTTCGTGGTAACCATGGAGCCCGGGATTTATTTCATTGAGGCGCTGCTAGCCCCCGAAAAAAACGGCCCGCACGCCACTCGCATCGATTGGACGCGAGTCGATGCGCTTAAGCCATACGGCGGAATCCGGATCGAGGACAACCTTGTCATCACGGATTCGGGCTGCGATAACCTTACGCGCGCGGCATTCCTTTACGCCTGAGTCGCACCTGAGTCGCTCCGCAATATCGCCTCTCAGGCAGCGAACGCTGCTTCAGTAAATCGCGGATTTCTTCTGGTAGCACTTCACTGCGAGGCAGCAGCAATACTACAGCAGGCACCGCAGGCTCTGGACGCTTCAGACGTTTGATCGCCTTAACGGTCAGAAATAACGCTACGGCGATAATGGTGAAATCGAATAAGGTCTGGACGAGTTCGCTCCATTTAAGGATGACCTCGCTGCCGTCAGATTCTGCGCCAAGCGAAGTGCCAAGCTAATTACACGACATACTTCCGACGGCCCTCCCAAGCGTGGGCATCATCACATCGACCACCAACGACGCGACGATTTTGCCGAACACCACAATGATGACGACACCGACCGTAAGGTCGATGACGTTACCGCACATCGCGAACTCACGAAATTCTTTAAAAACGGCTACTCTCACCCGGCTCGAAAACACGACGGCCGACGACCATGCAGACCGTCGATCTTCAGCGAGTATCAGGCTGCGCGATACTCCCGCAATATCCGAGAGAAACGACCTATACCCAAGACACCGCGGGCTAAATTACGCAGCAGCTTTTCGAGCGCGCCGCGTTGTAGCCGTCTTCACCTTGGCCTTCGTCTTGGATTTCTTGTCTTCGGTCGACTCGTCTATCCCGGCGGACGCGACCACCTGATCGACCAACTGCATGAACGCCATCGGCGCCGAGTCTCCAGCGCGCGGCACCATTCGCAAAATGCGCGTGTAGCCGCCCGCTCGCGACTTGAAGCGCGGACCGAGGTCGCCGAAGAGCTTCTCGACCACCGCTGGATCGCGCAGTCGCGAGAACGCCAAACGGCGTCTAGCTTCGCTGTCGATCTTAGCAAGCGTAATGAGCGGCTCGACTATACGACGCAATTCTTTGGCCTTCGGCAGCGTGGTACGAATGGTCTCGTAACGCAACAGCGCAACGCTCATGTTACGCATCAGCGCGCAGCGATGCGGAGCGTTTCGAGACAGTTGTCGCCCTGATAGTCGATGACGCATAAAGAAACCTCGATGAGTACGTCGTGGATGGCCGTCAACAGGCCGCCCTCGATCACACCAAACCGCTGTTGCGATCGTGGTCGTGACGCAAACCGGTGGGCGGCCAGCCGTCGAGATGCATACCGAGCATGAGCCCATGGCTCTGCAGTACTTCTTTAATCTCAGTGAGCGACTTCTTACCCAGATTCGGTGTACGCAGCAACTCCACTTCGGTGCGCTGCACAAGATCGCCAATATAGTGAATGTTCTCTGCCTTGAGGCAGTTAGCGCTACGAACAGTGAGCTCGAGCTCATCAACGGGGCGCAGCAGATTCGGATCGAACTGCGTCGCCTCAGACCTACGAGCACCCTCTTCCTCGCCCTGCAGATCGACGAATACGGAGAGCTGATCTTTAAGGATGCCACCAGCGCGACGGATCGCTTCCTCAGCGTCAATCGTACCGTTGGTCTCAATTTCGAGAATGAGCTTGTCGAGGTCAGTGCGCTGTTCAACGCGGGCTGCATCGACAGAATACGTGACTCGGCGGATCGGACTAAATGAGGCATCGAGCTGCATGCGACCAATTTGGCGAGTGGCCTCGTCAAAAGCCATGCGCTGCGAAGCGGGACGATAGCCACGACCACGCTCGACGCGAAGCACCATGTTGAGTTCACCGGCCTTCGTGAGATTGGCGATCACGAGCTCCGGGTTGACGACCTCGATGTCATGGTCGGTCTGAATGTCACCCGCAGTGACCGGGCCCGGGCCTTTCTTTGTAAGGCGTAGTTCGGACGAATCACGACTGTGCATGCGAATCGAAACCTGCTTGAGGTTCAGAAGGATATCGACGACGTCCTCTTGGACGCCTTCGATGCTGGTGTACTCATGGAGTACGCCCTCAATCTCCGCTTCGGTGACGGCAGCACCAGGCATGGAAGATAGCAGTACGCGACGCAGCGCATTGCCGAGTGTATGACCGAAGCCTCGCTCGAACGGCTCGATGACGACGCGGGCCTGATGGGGAGCCACCGGGCTCACCTTGACGACACGCGGCTTAAGAAAATCTCTAACGGATCCTTGCATATTCAAACCCCCTCTCCTGTATCGAGCGTCACTTCGAGTACAACTCGACAACTAGGTTTTCGTTGATGTCCGGCAGGATTTCATCCCGAGCTGGCGCCTGTTTGAAAACGCCCTTCATTTCTTTGTCGTTGACCTCAACCCACTCCGGCAGGCCAACCTGCGTGGCGATCTGCATCGCATTCTGAATGCGTAATTGCTTGCGTGCCTTTTCGCGGATCTGCACGATATCGCCCGAACGCATCTGGTAAGACGGGATCGTCACGACATCACCGTTGACCTCGACGCCCTTATGGCTGACAAGCTGTCGAGCTTCCGAGCGCGTACCGGCAAACCCCATTCGATAGACGACGTTGTCGAGTCGCGACTCGAGCAACTTAAGCAGGTTCTCTCCCGTAGAGCCGGAACGACGAGACGCCTCGGTATAGTAGTTAGCAAACTGACGCTCGAGTACACCGTACATGCGGCGCAGCTTCTGCTTTTCTCGCAACTGGCTGCCGTACTCCGACAGACGCGACTTGCGCTCGCTCTTAATGCCGCCAGGCGGCACTTGGAGCTTACACTTCGACTCGAGCGGTTTGACGCCACTCTTCAGAAAAAGATCGGTGCCCTCGCGGCGAGCTAGCTTGCACTTCGGACCAATATAACGAGCCATTTTTGATACCTCTTACGATGCGGCGTCAGACGCGTCGCTTCTTCGGCGGGCGACAGCCGTTGTGCGGAATCGGCGTGACGTCGAAAATACTCGTGATCTTGAGACCGCAGTTGTTGAGCGCGCGAACAGCGGACTCGCGACCCGGACCGGGGCCGGCCACGCGCACTTCGACGTTGCGTAGTCCATGCTCTTGGGCAACCGTTCCCGCCTTCTCGGCCGCGACCTGAGCGGCGAACGGCGTCGACTTACGCGATCCGCGGAAGCCACAACCACCCGAGGTAGCCCAGGATAATGTATTACCCTGACGATCAGTGATCGTAACGATCGTATTGTTAAACGACGCATGGATGTGCACGATGCCGTCGAGCACGTTCTTGCGTGCCTTTTTTGGCTTCATGGCGCCTGCCGCTGCGTTCTGTTGCTGCTTTTGTTCTGCCATTTGGTTGTGCCTACCGAGCTAGCTGGTGTGTCCGAAAACGATCAAGCCTTACCGGGGGGCGCGTTGAGCTTGACGGCCTGCTTGCGCGGACCTTTGCGCGTGCGAGCATTTGTGCGCGTACGCTGACCACGTACCGGCAAACCCTTACGATGGCGCATGCCACGATAGGTCCCGAGATCCATCAGACGTTTGATGTTCATCGAAACTTCGCGACGCAGATCGCCCTCGAGGAGGCCCTTGGCGATTTGTGAGCGCAGCGCATTCACCTCGGACTCGGTGAGGTCCTTAACCTTAGTCGTCGGATCGACGCCTGCTGCTTCACAGACGGCTCGCGAGCGACTCTTGCCCACCCCGAAAATGTGAGTGAGGCCGATTACAACGTGCTTGTTCATCGGGATATTAATTCCGGCTATACGTGCCATATTTACCGCTCCGAAGCCACAAAAAACGCGGCATTCTACTTGAATACCCTAAGTTCTCAACCCTGCCGCTGCTTATGCCGCGGGTCCTTGCAGATCACGTAGACGACACCGCGTCGCCGCACGATCTTGCAGTCTTTACAAATCTTTTTTACTGACGGACGAATTTTCATGAGCCCTACCCTTTGGTTGACTGCGGCGCGCCACCGCGTCCATAGCCCATCAGGTTGGCCTGCCTCAACAGACCCGGGTACTGGTGGGACATCAAATGCGCCTGCAACTGAGCCATGAAATCCATGGCCACCACTACGACGATCAGCAACGACGTACCGCCGAATACGAACGGTACTCCACCTTCAGAAATCATGAGTTCCGGAATGAGACAGACGCTAGCGACGTAGATGGCGCCCCACAGTGTGAGACGTGTGAGCACCTTGTCGATGTAGTCGCCGGTCTGCTGGCCCGGACGAATTCCCGGAATAAAGGCGCCCGACTTCTTGAGATTTTCGGAGGTCTCACGCGCGTTGAATACGAGTGCTGTATAAAAGAAGCAGAAGAAGATAATCAGCACGGCGTACAACACGAGGTGCAGAGGCTGGCCGTAACCGAGCGCAGCTGCCACGTTTTGCAGGATCTCTGCCGAACGACCTTCGCCCGTTCCAAAGAATTGCGCGATCGTCGCGGGAAAGAGTAGCAAGCTTGAGGCGAAGATCGGCGGGATTACACCCGACATATTAAGTTTGAACGGCAGGTGGCTCGTCTGACCCGCGAGTACGCGGCGCCCGACTTGGCGCTTCGCATAGTTAACGGCGATGCGGCGTTGAGCACGCTCGACGTACACGCACAACGCCGTCACGCCGAGGACGAGGACGATCAGCACCAGAGCGAACACGCCCGACATTTCGCCGGTGTTGACCGACTCGACGGTGCGACCAATGGCGCTCGGCAGACCGGCGATGATACCGGCGAGGATGATCATGGAGATGCCGTTGCCGATACCACGCTCGGTGACCTGCTCACCGAGCCACATCAGGAACATCGTTCCCGTGGTCATAGTGATGGTCGCGACGAACAGAAATGCCCACCCACCCGCAAGTACCATGCCGCCGTTCTGTAAAGCGACTGCGGCACCGAGCGACTGAAACACCGCGAGAACCACGGTGAAGTACCGCGTAATCTGCGTAATCTTGCGACGACCGGACTCGCCTTCCTTGCGGTACTCCTCCCACGGCGGATAGATCATCGAGGCCATCTGTACGATGATTGACGCCGAGATGTACGGCATCACGCCCATCGCGAAGATGGACAAACGCTCCATCGCACCACCCGAGAACATATTGACAATGCCAAGGATCGTGCCCTGATTTTCCTGGAAGAAACGGGCGACCTCGGCCGGGTTAATACCCGGAACGGGAATGAAAGTACCGATGCGGTAGACGATAAGCGCGCCGATCAGGAATAGCAGGCGCGTGCGAACCTCGCCGAAACGTGTCGCATTTGCGAGACTTGCTGCCGGATTGCCTAAACCTGATGCCACTTAAACGCTACCGCTTGTTCTCTAAATTTCTTGCAGGACGACTCAGTCTTCGAGGCGACCATCAGCTGCTTCGATTGCCAACTTGGCACCCTTCGTCGCGCCCACGCCCTTCAGCGTGACAGCCTTCTTGATCTCGCCCGACAGTACGACCTTGGCCACCTCGGTGTTTGCCGGAACGACGTTCGCAGCCTTAAGGGCCGCAAGGTCGATCACTGCGGCACTGATCCTCGCAAGTTCGTCAAGACGCACTTCGGCGCGAGTGGCCTTAATGGCCGAGCGGAAGCCGACCTTCGGCATACGACGCTGTAGCGGCATCTGACCGCCTTCGAAGCCGACCTTGTGATAGCCGCCCTTCCGCGCACGCTGTCCCTTGACACCGCGACCGCAGGTCTTCCCCTGACCGGCCGATGCACCGCGACCGACTCGCAGGCGCTTACGCCTCGAACCCGCGGCGGGCTTGATGGTGTTGATACGCATCTCGTTACTCTCCTTGGACCACGAGTAAATGGCGCGCCGTGCGGATGAGACCGCGGGTCTCGGGCGTATTCGCCACGATCACCGTCTGGTGCCGCTTGCGCAGACCGAGCCCACGAACCGACAGCGCGATGTTCGCGAGCTGGCCGTGAACGCTCTTATTTAGAGTAACTTTCAGCTGCTTCGTCGTCATGATCCTTAACCCATGATTTCTTCGAGGGACTTGCCGCGCTTCGCGGCGATGACTTCTGGCGAACGCACCGCGACGAGCGCCTTGACCGTCGCGCGCACGACGTTGATCGCGTTACGCGAGCCGTAGCTCTTCGCAAGCACGTTTCGAACGCCCGCACACTCGAGCACGGCACGCATGCCGCCGCCGGCGATGACACCCGTACCGTCCGAGGCCGGCTGCATCAGCACGCGAGTCGCACCGTGGCTGCCCTTCACTGCGTAGTGCAGCGTCTCGTTACGAAGCGAAACGTTGACCATATTCTTACGCGCTGCCGTCATCGCCTTCGAAATAGCCACGGGAACTTCACGCGCCTTACCGAAACCGAAACCGACGCGGCCGGCGCCATCGCCCACCACAGTAAGTGCGGTGAAGCCGAACTGACGTCCGCCCTTCACCGTCTTGGAGGTGCGGTTTACGGCGACAAGTTTCTCGAGATATTCGTCCGTGGCCTGAGATTTTTCGACACGTGCCATAGGGGATGTCCTGCTTTAAAACTTTAGACCGGCTTCACGCGCGGCCTCTGCCAGCGCCTTGACCCGACCGTGGTACATGAAACCCGCTCGATCGAAAGCCACTTGCGAAATGCCAGCGGCCTTAGCGCGCTCGGCGATCGCACGACCGACCGCCTTCGCAGCAACGACGTTACCGGTGCCGCTCAGGCCGTTTGCGATGACGTCCTGAACAGTCGAGGCCGCAACCAGTACTTTCGCACCGCTCGCATCGAAAACCTGCGCGTAGATATGGCGCGGCGTGCGATGAACGGTAAGACGTGGCTGACCCAGTTCGCGAACCTTCGCACGGGTTCGTACGGCGCGGCGTCGACGCCGCTCTTTTTTGGTGATCTGCATCGCTCGATCCTCGTTCCGCGCGCTTACTTTTTCTTGCCTTCCTTGAGGGTGATCTTCTCTCCTGCGTAGCGCACACCCTTACCCTTATACGGCTCGGGCGGACGAAGACCGCGGATCTCGGCGGCCAACTGGCCCACGCGCTGCTTGTCCGAACCCTTGATGACGATTTCGGTCTGACTCGGGGCCTCGCAAGTGATGCCGTCAGGCATGTCGACGACTACCGGGTGCGAGAAGCCGAGCGTCAGGTTGAGGGCCTTGCCCTGCACTGCCGCGCGATAACCGACGCCGACAAGCTCGAGCTTACACTCGTAACCCTCCGACACGCCAAGCACCGAGTTGACGAGGTGAGCGCGCGTGACACCCGCCTGCATGCGATTGCTCGCGTCGTAGAGCAACTCCAGGTTCTTCGCGGTCTGCACCACTTTCACGCCACCGTTGAGCGACACTGACAAGGTGCCCTTAGCCCCCTTCAGCGTAACCGCCTCCGCGGTAATCGTCGCAGTGACACCCAGCGGCAGCGCAACCGGTTGTTTTGCTACACGACTCATGTTCAACTCCTTAAGCGACGATACACAGCACTTCGCCACCTTGCCCGATGGCGCGGGCCTGCTTGTCCGTCATGACACCCTTCGGGGTCGAGACAATCACGGTACCCATACCGCCCAACACCTTCGGAAGCTCGTCCTTGCCGCGGTAGATACGCAAGCCAGGCCGCGAGACACGCTCGAGACGATCGATGACGGGACGTCCGTCGAAATATTTGAGAGCGATGGTGATCGTACTCTTGCCGCCCTCACAGACCATACGAAAATCCGCAACGTAACCCTCGTCCTTTAACACCTTTAGAACCGCCTGCTTCAGACGTGACGAGCCGACGCTCACCTCGCTTTTACGAGCGAGTTGCGCGTTACGGATGCGGGTCAGCAGATCGGCAATAGGATCAGTCATACTCATATGTCGCGCGCTCCTACCAGCTCGCCTTCGACACGCCGGGCAACTCGCCACGGCTCACGGTCTCGCGGATCTTCGCCCGCGAAAGACCGAACTTGCGGTATACGCCACGCGGACGCCCAGTGATAGCACAGCGGTGACGGCCACGACTCGGGCTGGCATCGCGCGGCATTTTCTGCAACGCAACCTGTGCAGCAACGCGATTTTCCGGCGATGTGCGAGGACTCCGGATCGCCTCCTTCAGCTGCGCTCGCCTCGCGGAGTATTTTTTGGCAATTTCGGCGCGACGCTTCTCGCGCTCGACCATGCTTGTCTTGGCCATGTGCTTCGCTGCCCTATTACTTACGGAACGGGAACTGGAAGGCTTCGAGCAGAGCTCGACCCGCCTTGTCATCCCTCGCCGTGGTGGTGATGGTGATGTCCATGCCTCGGATCTGGTCGATCTGGTCGTACTGGATCTCTGGGAAGATGATTTGTTCTTTGACGCCCATGTTGTAGTTACCACGACCGTCGAACGAGCGAGGAGAGACGCCACGGAAGTCTCGGATGCGCGGCATGGCGACGCTGATCAGGCGGTCAAGGAACTCGTACATGCGCTTGCCGCGCAGCGTGACCTTACAGCCGATCGCCAGACCCTCACGGACCTTGAACGAGGCGATCGACTTACGCGCCTGGCAGAGCACCGGCCTCTGACCGGTAATCTTGGCGAGATCGTCCGCCGCAGCTTCGATGACTTTTTTGTCAGCGACCGCTTCGCCCACGCCCATGTTGACCGTGATCTTGACGATCTTCGGTACTTCCATCACATTTTTGATACCGAGGTGATTAAGGAGCTGCGGAACAACCTTTTCACGATAGATGTGTTGGAGCCTTGCCATGTTTGTTTGCCCTGATGGACCGACACTTACGCGTCGATCATTTCTCCGTTGGACTTAAAGAACCGAACGCGCTTACCGTCAGTGAGGCGCTTCACGCCCACTCGATCACCCTTCTGCGTCCCAGGGTTGAACAGCGCGATTTTTGACACGTGCAGCGGAACCTCCCTCTCGAGGATGCCACCCGGCTTGTTCTGCTGCGGGTTGCCGCGCGTGTGACGCTTCACGCGATTGATGTTCTCGACGATGACGGTGTCGTCGTCGCGCACACTCACCACGGCGCCCTTGCGACCCTTATCCCGGCCCGAGATGACTATAACGATGTCGCCTTTACGAATCTTTCTCATGGCGATATTCCTCAGAGGACTTCCGGTGCCAGCGAGATGATCTTCATGAACTGCGCGTTACGCAGCTCTCGAGTCACCGGTCCGAAGATGCGAGTGCCGACCGGCTCGAGCTTGTTGGTGAGCAGTACAGCAGCATTACCGTCAAACTTAATGAGCGAGCCATCGGTACGACGCACGCCACGACGGGTACGCACGACGACGGCGTCATACACCTCGCCCTTCTTGACCTTGCCGCGCGGGATCGCATCCTTGACAGAAACCTTGATGACGTCGCCCACGGCGGCATAGCGCCGACGCGTGCCGCCCATCACCTTTATGCACATGAGCGTCTTCGCGCCGCTGTTGTCGGCCGCCTTTAGGATGGATTGCAGTTGAATCAAGATGCACGCTCCACGGCAACCAGCCGCCAGGACTTGCTACGCGACAGCGGACGGCACTCCGCGATCGTCACAGTGTCACCCTCGCGGGATTCGTTCGTCTCATCGTGCGCAAGCAGCTTCGTGGTACGGCGGATGTACTTGCCGTAACGCGGATGCTTGACCAGACGCTCGACTTCGACGGAGATGGTCTTGTTCATCTTGTTGCTGACCACACGCCCAGTAACGGTACGCAAAGTCTTGGTTTCGGTGGCAGTTGCGGTAGTCATGGATTACTTCCCCGTCGCCTTCGCCGCGGCGGCCTGTTCAGCGAGCACGGTTTTGAGGCGTGCGATGTCCTTGCGAACGCGACCAAAGTCATTCGGCTTGACCGCCTGACCCATGACGCGCTGCATACGCAGCGAGAACTGCTCACGCCGCAGCTTGAGAAGTTTCTCATTGAGTTCTTTGGCGGCCTTGCCGCGCATTTCTTTAGCGTTCATGTCAACGTACCTGTCGCTTCACGAACGAGGTGGTCACTGAGAGCTTGGCGCCAGCCAGGCGAAACGCCTCTCGAGCGGTCGTCTCGTCCACCCCTTCCATTTCGAAGAGAACCTTGCCGGGCTTCACCTTGGCGACCCAGTACTCGACGTTACCCTTACCCGCGCCCATGCGGACTTCGAGAGGCTTCTTCGAGATGGGGACGTCCGGAAAGACACGGATCCAGATCTGACCGCCGCGCTTCACGTGACGGGCCATCGCACGACGAGCCGCTTCAATCTCGCGGGCCGTCATGCGCGCACGCTCAGTGGCCTTGAGGCCGAAGTCGCCGAACGCCACAGAGTTGCCACGCTGCGCGAGTCCGACGTTATCGCCCTTGAACTGCTTGCGGAACTTGGTTCGCTTGGGTTGCATCATAGGCGCAAAACCTCAGGTTCCGATCACGACGCCGTCGCAACAGCAGCGGGTGTGGCATCGGTTACAGGGCTGGCGGTAGCGTCGCCTTCAACGCTCTTCGATAAATCTTCCTTGTCGAACACTTCTCCCTTGAAGATCCAAACTTTGACACCGATCACACCGTAAGTGGTGCGGGCTTCACCAAAACCGTAGCCAATATCGGCGCGGAAGGTGTGCAGCGGGATACGACCTTCACGCGACCACTCGGTCCGGGCGATTTCGGCTCCGTTGAGACGACCCGACAGGCGAACCTTAATACCGAGAGCACCACTGCGCATCGTGCTCATCACGGCGCGCTTCATAGCACGACGGAACATCACGCGCTTTTCGATTTGCCGCGCGATGCCATCGGCAACGAGCTGCGCATCGAGCTCGGGCTTGCGAATCTCGGAGATATTGAGACGGATGTCGACCACCGGAAGACCGAGCAGTGTAGCCGTTTCAGCGCGCAGCTTCTCGATGTCCTCACCCTTCTTACCGATGACGATGCCCGGACGAGCCGTCTCGATCGTGATGTTGGCCTTGTTGGCTGCCCGCTCGATCTGAATGCACGAGACCGAGGCCTCGGCGAGCTTCTTGCGCAGGAATGTACGCACGCGAAAGTCGGTGTGTACGAGGTGCGGGAAAAGCTTCTTGGCGGCATACCACTTCGAGGTCCACTCGCGGGTGATGCCAAGACGAATGCCGATCGGATTAACTTTCTGACCCATGAATCAGTCCTTCCTGCCGTCGCTCACTACGACGGTGATGTGGCTATTACGCTTAACGATGCGAGCACCGCGACCTTTGGCGCGAGCGGCGAAGCGCTTCAGTACCGGGGCGATGTCTACCATGATGCGGTGAACCTTGAGTTCGTCGATGTCGGCGCCATTGTTATTCTCGGCGTTAGCGACTGCGGACTCGAGGACCTTGAGGACGATCTCAGCGCCCTTCTTCGGTATGAAGCGCAGTGTAGCGAGCGCGTTGCCGACTGACTTGCCGCGTACCACGTCAGCGACGAGACGGCATTTTTGCGGAGAGATCCGGACATGCTTAAGTTTTGCCATGACTTCCATTGATTGCTCCTGGCTCAGGCTGCGACCTTCTTGTCGCCGGAGTGCCCCTTGAAGATACGCGTCGGGGCGAACTCGCCGAGCTTGTGGCCCACCATATTCTCGGTGACGAGAACAGGGATGTGCTGCTTGCCATTGTGAACCGCAATGGTGAGACCCACCATTTCGGGAACGACCATCGAGCGTCGCGACCAAGTCTTGATCGGCTTGCGATCGTTCTTGGCAACAGCCGTCTGAACTTTCTTAGCGAGGTGCAGATCGACGAACGGACCTTTCTTCAATGAACGAGGCATTTTTGACTCCTGAGCTTACCGACCCGCTCAGCGGACCTTATTCTGCCGACGCTGGACGATCATGTGACCCGTCCGCTTATTGGTACGCGTCTTCTTGCCCTTGGTGTTCCAACCCCAAGGCGACACGGGATGCGGATTACCCTGACCGGACTTACCCTCTCCACCACCGTGGGGGTGGTCGACTGGGTTCATGGCGAGACCTCGAACCGTCGGACGAATACCGAACCAACGCTTCGCACCGGCCTTACCGTAGCTGCGCAGGTTGTGCTCGTCGTTGCTCACTTCGCCGATTGTGGCGCGGCAGTTGATGTGCACCTTACGCGTCTCACCCGACTTAAGGCGGATGTACGCACGGATACCTTCCCGAGCCGTGTACTGCACGGAACTGCCGGCGCTGCGCGCAAGTTGACCACCCGCACCAGGCTTTAGCTCGACGTTGTGAACCGTCGAACCAACCGGGATGTGACGCAGCTGCATCGCGTTGCCCGCCTTAATCGGCGAATCGGCGCCTGAGCGGATTTCATCGCCTGCTACCACGCCCTTCGGCGCGAGAATGTACCGACGCTCACCGTCGAGATACTTGATGAGCGCGATGTGACCGGTACGGTTAGGATCGTGCTCTATGCGCTCGACGACGCCCTTGATGCCGTCCTTGTCACGCTTGAGATCGATGACGCGGTACTTTTGACGTGAACCGCCGCCCTTGTGGCGGGTGGTGATTCGTCCATAGCTGTTGCGGCCGCCGGTCTTCGCCTGGCGTCCCGTCAGTGGCTCGTAAGGACCACCCTTCCATAAGTGGGACTTGTCGATCTTGACGACGAAGCGGGTACCCGGCGAGGTTGGCTTGGTCTTGACGAGTGCCATTAGGCTTTCCTCGCTTCGTAGTCGATGGTCTGGCCCGGCGCCAAACGCACGTAAGCTTTCTTAAAGTCTTGCGTACGGCCTCGGGTCTTGCCGAGACGGCGGACCTTGCCCGGTTCGATGGCGACATTCACCGAATGCACCTTGACCTGGAACATGAGCTCAACCGCAGCCTTGATGTCGGGCTTGCTGGCGTCACGGCGTACACGAAACGCGTACTGATTGGAGTCCTGCATCGCAGTCGCGGTCTTTTCGGTGACGTGCGGGGCGACCAACACATTGATGAGACGCTCTTGAGTCAACTTGGCGACCGCGCTCATTGAAGGCGCTCCTCAATCATCTTTATAGCGCCAACGGTCATGAGCACCTTGTCGTAGCTCGCAAGCGCGAGCGGATTGAGCGCGGTGACCGGTAACACATCGACGTGCGGCAGGTTGCGCGCAGCGAGGAACAGCTTCTCGTCGATGGCTTCGGGTACGATGAGAACGTTGCTGAGCGACATCGACTTCAGTTGAGCAGCCAGGAGACGAGTCTTCGGCGCCTCGAGATCGATGCCGTTCGTCACGACGAGGCGATCCTGACGAACGAGCTCGGAGAGCATAGAGCGCAGCGCTCCGCTATACATCTTCCGGTTGACCTTTTGCTCAAAGCTGCGCGGCTTCGCGGCGAACGCTCGACCACCACCCACCCAGATAGGGCTGCGGATCGAACCCGCTCGAGCCTGACCAGAACCCTTCTGACTCCAGGGCTTCTTGCCACCACCTCGAACCTCGGCCTTGGTCAGTTGGGCCTTGGCGCCCGAGCGACCGGCGTTCCGATAGGCGACGACAACCTGATGAACCAGCGCTTCGTTGTATTCGATGCCGAACGTGGCGTCCGAGAGTTGCAACTCATTGGGGCCGCCCGCGATTTTGATTTTCATGGCGTGTACGCTCCCGATCACTTCTTCGCGGGGGCCGCTTTAGCAGCACCGGCGCCCTTGGTCGGTACGATCCGCTTGCGCTTGGCAAGGCGAGAGGCCTTCAACGAGTGGCGCACGACCACTTGACCACCCTCGGAGCCCGGTATAGCACCGCGGATAAGCAGCAAGTTACGCTCGACATCGACCTCGACAATCTTAAGGTTCTCGGTAGTGCGACGCTCAATGCCCATATGGCCCGACATGCGCTTACCTTGAAAAACTCGACCCGGAGTTTGACGCTGACCGATGGATCCCGGTGTTCGGTGCGAGACCGACACACCGTGCGAGGCATTGTGGCCACCGAAATTGTGACGCTTCATGGTGCCCGCGAAACCCTTACCGATGGTCGTCCCCGAGACATCAACGATCTGGCCCGCCTGGAAGTGGTCCGCCTTGATTTCTGCGCCTACGGCGAGGCCTTCGCCCTCTTTATCGACAAGGCGGAATTCGAGCAGCGCCTTGCCCGGAGCCGTACCGGCCTTCGCGTAATGCCCCGCCTCGGCTTTGCCGACGAGCTGAGGACGGCTGTTGCCGTAAGTGACTTGAACCGCTTGGTAGCCGTCTCTGTCGACGGATTTGATCTGCGTCACTCGGTTCGGAAGAACCTCAATGACGGTTACGGGGATCGATTCCCCCGCGTCCGTGAACACCCGTGTCATGCCGCACTTGCGGCCGACAAGACCGATTGCCATATATCTATCTCCTGCGCCCACTGCGATTGGCGGGCGCAACGACCTGCTCTCGAGCCGTTCAGGCGAGAGAAACGACTGGAGAAATCGCAGCGGAGTGCCGCGAAATGTCTCGAGTGGTCTTGGCGGCATCCCACCAACCTCGCCCGATGCCCGCCAATGTTCGGCGGCTCACCCCGGCAAAAGGTCCGGGGGTAAACCTTCGGAGTCTAATCGGGCGATCTGGTGTTTGCAAGCACCCGGAAATTCCCGAATACAACCAAATTGCCCTTTAATCAGCTCCGATCAGTTGAGTTTGATCTGGACGTCCACGCCGGCTGGAAGCTCGAGACGCATCAGGGCGTCAACGGTTTTGTCCGTCGGGTTCAAGATGTCCATCAAACGCTTATGCGTCCGCAGCTCGAGCTGATCACGAGCATCCTTGTCGCCGTGTGGGCTGACCAGAAGCGTGTAGCGCTCCATCTTAGTCGGCAACGGAACCGGGCCACGGACCGATGCTCCGGTGCGCTTCGCCGTTTCGACGATTTCGCGTGCGGAACTGTCGATGAGGCGATGGTCAAAAGCCTTCAGCTTGATGCGGATGTTCTGGTTCGCCATATATAGTGCTGCCTTCTCTATTTCAGGATCTTAGCGACGACGCCTGCACCGACGGTGCGGCCGCCCTCGCGGATCGCAAAGCGCAGTCCGTCTTCCATCGCGATCGGCGCGATCAACTCGACCGTCATCTTGATGTTGTCCCCAGGCATCACCATCTCGGTGTTGCTCGGCAACTCGATCGTGCCGGTCACGTCCGTCGTACGGAAGTAAAACTGTGGGCGATAACCCTTGAAGAACGGTGTGTGACGTCCGCCCTCTTCCTTCGTCAGAACGTACACTTCGCACTCGAACTTCGTGTGCGGCGTGATGCTGCCCGGCTTTGCCAGAACCTGACCACGCTCAACGTCCTCGCGCTTCGTACCGCGCAGCAGCACACCTACGTTGTCGCCCGCCTGACCCTCATCGAGCAGCTTGCGGAACATCTCAACGCCCGTGCACGTCGTCTTCACCGTATCCTTCAAACCGATGATCTCAACTTCTTCGTTCACTTTCACGATGCCGCGCTCAATACGACCCGTCACCACCGTGCCACGGCCAGAGATCGAGAACACGTCCTCAACCGGCATCAGGAACGGCTTGTCCACGTCGCGCTTCGGAACCGGGATGTACTTGTCCATCTCTTCAACGAGCTTAACCACCGCAGGCACCCCGATCGGGCTCGTGTCGCCCTCGAGTGCCTTTAGCGCAGAGCCGACCACGATCGGCGTCGCGTCGCCAGGGAACTTGTACGTGCTCAGAAGCTCCCGCACTTCCATCTCAACGAGCTCAAGCAGCTCTTTGTCATCGATCATGTCTGCCTTATTCATGAACACGACGATGTACGGCACACCGACCTGACGGGCGAGCAGAATGTGCTCGCGCGTCTGCGGCATCGGGCCGTCAGCAGCCGACACCACGAGAATCGCGCCGTCCATCTGTGCCGCGCCCGTGATCATGTTCTTCACATAGTCCGCGTGCCCCGGGCAATCAACGTGTGCGTAGTGACGCTCCTTCGACTGATACTCCACGTGCGCCGTCGAAATCGTGATGCCACGCGCTTTTTCTTCAGGCGCCTTATCGATCTGGTCGTACGCCGTAAACTCACCGCCGAACGTCTCGGCCATCACCTTCGTCAGCGCCGCAGTCAGCGTCGTCTTACCGTGGTCAACGTGACCAATCGTCCCAACGTTTACGTGCGGCTTGCTGCGTTCGAATTTTTCCTTGGACACGTCTGTATCTCCTAAAAACCGTTAACGCTTGATGATGGACTCGGCGATATTCGGCGGTACTTCCATATACTTCTCGAATTCCATGGTGAAGGTCGCACGACCCTGACTCATGGAACGCACCGAAGTGGCGTAACCGAACATCTCGGAGAGGGGAACTTCAGCCAGAATCGACTTGCCCGAGGGCGAGTCTTTCATACCGGTAATTTGACCGCGCCGACGATTGAGATCGCCGATCACGTCGCCGGAATAATCTTCCGGTGTCTCGACCTCTACTTTCATGACAGGCTCAAGGATGACCGGCTTGGCATTACGAAAGCCATCCTTGAAGCCGAGCGATCCGGCGATCTTGAACGCCATCTCGTTGGAGTCGACATCGTGATACGAGCCATCGAAAGCCGTGACCTTAACATCGACGACGGGATACCCCGCGAGCACGCCTGTATCGGCGGCTTCTTTGACGCCCTTGTCAATTGCCGGAATGAACTCGCGCGGAACCGCGCCACCGATGATACCGTTGATGAATTCGTAGCCCTTGCCGGGCTCGTTAGGCTCTAGCTTGAGCCACACGTGACCGTACTGGCCGCGACCGCCCGACTGCCGAACGAACTTGCCTTCGGACTCGACCTTACCACGAATGGTTTCGCGGTAAGCTACCTGCGGCTTACCAACATTCGCCTCGACCTTGAACTCACGCTTCATACGATCGACGATGATTTCGAGGTGCAGTTCACCCATGCCGGAGATGATGGTCTGACCGGACTCTTGATCGGTATGCACGCGGAACGACGGGTCCTCCTTTGCGAGGCGCTGCAGCGCAAGACCCATTTTTTCCTGGTCGGCCTTCGTCTTCGGCTCGACAGCAACCGAGATGACGGGGTTCGGAAACACCATCTTCTCGAGTGTGATGACTTTCTTTTCGTCGCAGAGCGTATCACCGGTTGTGACATCTTTGAGGCCCACCGCCGCAGCGATGTCGCCCGCGCGAACTTCCTTGATTTCGCTGCGATCGGAAGCGTGCATCTGCAGCAAACGACCGATGCGCTCGTTTCTGCTCTTAGTCGGCACGTAGACCGAGTCACCAGAACTCAAAACACCCGAATAGACCCGGAAGAAAGTGAGGTTACCAACGAAGGGGTCGTTCAAAATTTTAAACGCCAATGCCGCAAACGGTGCCTCATCTGCGGCGGGACGCGTGGCAGATTCGCCAGATTCGTTTAGGCCCTTCACCGCCGGCATGTGTACGGGCGAAGGCATATACTCGACAACGGCATCGAGCAGAGCCTGTACGCCTTTGTTCTTAAATGCGGTGCCGCACATGCAGAGCACGATCTCGTTGCGCCAAGCGCGCTCACGCAGTCCAGCGTTGATTTCATCCTGCGAGAGCTCGGCACCCTCGAGAAATTTGTTCATTAGCGACTCGTTCGCCTCGGCTGCCGCTTCGATCATTTGCGCACGCGCCGCTTCCGCCTCGTCCTGCAACTCGGCAGGAATATCGCGGTACTCGAAGTTCATACCTTGCGTATCGGCATCCCAGTAGATTGCTTTCATCTTGAGGAGATCGATCACACCCTCGAAGTTGTCTTCGGCGCCAATAGGTACCTGGATGGGTACGGGATTGCCGCGCAGGCGAGCACGAATCTGCTCGACACAACGATTGAAGTTGGCACCGCAGCGATCCATTTTGTTGACAAACGCGATACGTGGTACGCCGTAGCGATTCATTTGCCGCCATACCGTTTCCGACTGCGGCTGCACGCCCGAGACCGCGCAGAAGAGCGCGACAGCAGAGTCGAGAACACGCAACGAACGCTCAACTTCGATGGTGAAGTCGACATGCCCCGGAGTATCGATGATGTTGATGCGGTGCTCAGGGAATTCTTTGTTCATCCCCTTCCAAAAGCAGGTGGTCGCAGCAGAGGTGATCGTGATGCCACGCTCCTGCTCCTGCTCCATGTAGTCCATGATGGCCGCACCATCGTGAACCTCACCAATTTTGTGTGACACACCCGTAAAGAACAGGATGCGCTCGGTCGTGGTGGTCTTACCCGCATCGATGTGCGCGGAAATACCGATGTTTCGGTAGCGCTCGATAGGAGTGGTGCGCGTCATGGCCGCGTGTGCCTTTACCAGCGGTAGTGTGCGAAGGCTTTATTAGCCTCGGCCATGCGGTGCGTATCCTCGCGCTTGCGCACGGCAGCGCCGCGGTTCTCCGCAGCGTCCATTAGCTCGTGGGCGAGGCGGAATGCCATCGACTTCTCGCTACGACCCCGGGCCGCTTCGATGACCCAACGCATGGCGAGGGTCTGGCGACGCGGTGCACGGACTTCGACGGGCACCTGATACGTGGCACCTCCAACGCGGCGAGACTTAACCTCGACGGCGGGCTTTACGTTGTCGAGAGCCTGCGCGAGCAGATCCATGGCATCGATGCCCTGCTTACCGGTCCTCTCGGAAATGCGGTCAATTGCACCGTAGATGATGCGTTCCGCAGCCGACTTCTTGCCGCTCTTCATGACGACGTTCATGAACTTGGCCAGCATGTCGTTATTAAACTTCGGGTCCGGCAAAATGTGGCTGGCTGGAGCTTGTGCGCGACGTGACATCGTTCGCTCTCCTTATTATTTCGTTTTGGCGCGCTTAGCGCCGTACTTGGAACGACCCTGCTTGCGGTCGTTGACGCCCGAGCAGTCGAGGGTGCCGCGAACAGTGTGGTAACGGACGCCCGGGAGGTCCTTCACTCGACCACCGCGGATGAGTACTAATGAATGCTCCTGCAGGTTGTGGCCTTCGCCACCGATATACGAGGTAACCTCGAAGCCGTTTACGAGGCGCACACGGCAGACCTTGCGGAGGGCCGAGTTAGGCTTCTTGGGGGTAGTCGTATACACACGAGTACACACTCCGCGCTTCTGCGGCGCAGCGCCAAGGGCCGGAACTTTGGTTTTTTCAGACGGCGTACGGCGCGGGGCGCGAATCAGCTGACCTGTCGTGGCCATGCAGTCTCCAGATCTTGATCGTTCGAGAACAAAAAACAACCGGACAGGAGAAATCGCTCGCGAGACCCGCAAAAACATCCCGCGCAAGCGCGAGAGAACCCGGACCTACGACCGACAGCTCGACGACCGGCTGCGCGGCGGACAACTCACAAAGAAGAGCCAGACGACGCCCTCTTTAGGGCAGACCGGCATCTAAGAAGTCGCTGTTTTTCAGGCCCCGATTAAAGGACACCTGAGAAAGGCCGCGGATATTAGGGAGCGGCTTGTGGCCTGTCAACACGACGCCGAGCGCGATGGGCGGCCAAAAATCCGATCAAAACCAATTATTGAAGTTGAACGAAACGCTCGTTCGTTCGCCACTCGCCGGATTGGGGGGAACCTCGTGCCGAAGCCAGCTCTCGAAAAGCACCACCTGACCCACCTTCGCAGGGACCGTATGCCACGGCCGCAAAGCCGCCGGCGCGCCCGATTTACGCGCGGGTGCGGCCATGAACCGGTCTAGTCGGGGATCTTCAAATTTCAGCCCAGAAGATCCAGCTGGGACCTGGAAGTAATATGTGCCGCCGAGGGTGGAAACCGGGTGCAAATGCAGACTATGAACCACCCCTTTCGGCATGATGTTTACCCAACAATCGGTCATCGTCAGAGTCCGATCCTTCAAATCGAGGGCCAGATCTGCCGTAAATCTCTTCAAATGAGGCGCTAAATAATACTCTAATGCCGCGAACGTCGGCGAAATGCGCTGAAGTTGGCACTGAGAACCATAAGAGGTATACCCCCCAGGGGTAACGGGTGCGGGACCACTGCCGACCAGCCCGGTCATCCTAGCGTAACTGCTTGGATTCCTTAAGAATTTAGCGATTTAAGGCCCCCGATCGACTTTTCAACAGAGGGGCCACATACACCTGCGTGGGGAAGAGCTGGCGGGTCGGGCTCATTCGATCAACCCCGCGCTCGCGGGGCGGCAGCCCCCTTCGAAGGTTCAGGACGCCCCTTGTAGACCCGCAATCCTGCCCAGCGCAGCAGCCCGGGGAAGTGGCGAGCGATAAACACGATGACCTTACCGTGCCCCGTCACCACGATCTCTGCCTTGCCCCGATCGACCCCTCGGACGATCTCCCGGGCTGCTTTTTCGGTACTTACCCGTAGCCAAGCCGGGATCGGGTCTTTGGCCCCCGCCTGAACCACACCCTGGTTGTTTGTCCGGCGGATGTCCGAATCGACGAATCCCGGGGACACCAGCACGACGCGAATCCCCTCTGGGGCGAGATCCCCGTGCAGGGTCTCGGCGAGGGCTCTCACGGCGAACTTGCTCATCGAATATGCCGACATGCCGGCCGAGGCCGCGTGCCCGGCAACCGAGCCCACGAGCACGAGCCGGCCACGGCTGGTGCGCAGGGCCGGCGCGGTTTCTTTGATTGTGCGCAAAACCCCGAAAACATTGGTGTCGAATTGACGCTGGTAGTCGGCTATGGATAACTTTTGGACATTGCCCGCTACGCCGAAACCCGCATTGGCGTACACGATGTCGACGCCGATCCCGCGGGCGGCCAGATCCTCCACCACGCGCAAGACATCGCCATCCCGGGTGACATCGCCTTGGTGAACCGACACTTCGGCTCCGAGCCCCCGCAATTCAGTGGCCAGAGATTCGAGCAGGTCCAGCCGTCGAGCGATGAGGGCGAGGCGGTCGCCTTGACGCGCGTATTCGCGGGCGAGCCCGGCGCCGATGCCGGAAGACGCCCCGGTAATGAGGATGGTTTGAGTCATGGGCGCAACCATAACCGAACCGACAGGAACAGGGACCCTGTTGGCAGCCATCGCCTGAGGAGGAAGATAGGACGCGACCGGCTCCACGTTGTGACGGTTAGTTTGGACCGCCGGTCAACGGGGGTACGAAAAAATGAAGAGCCGACGGGCTTTAGTGGGCCGGAGCGGCGTGTCGCGAGGGCTCGCGACACTTGCTATGTTGTGGGCTGCGCTTTCTGTTGCAGCGGCTTCCGCTGGAACAGCGGCGACGAACGAGCGTAAAACCTCGCCGCCCGAAACCTCCGCCTCGCTTGCCCCCTCACCTTCGAACGCCGGCGTGCAATTGCCTTCGGCTGACGCACGCACTCTTTACACGCTCGGTCAGCTCATCTCGCGCACGCTCGAAACGTTTGCGCTGTCGACCGAAGAACTCGAGTGGGTGAGGTCCGGTCTCGAAGACAGCGTGCTCAAGCGTGATCCAAAAGTCGATCTTGCCGCCGAAGCTGACGGACTCCACAAGATGCAGGATGCGCGACGCCTCGCCACGGTTGAGCGTGAGCGGCAAACCGGCATGGCGTTCATTGCAGCGATGGCCAATGCGCCCGGATCGCAGCGCCATCCGAGCGGACTTGTGCTGCAGCCTTTGCTAGCCGGATCGGGCGAGCAGCCCGAAGCGAACGATCACGTACGCGTGCATTACGAGGGTCGCCTCATCGACGGCACGGTTTTCGAAAGTTCGCGCGCCCGCGGAACGCCTGCCACCTTGCCCGTGCGCGGCGTCATTCCGTGCTGGAGCGAGCCGCTTCAGTCGATGCGCGTCGGCGATCGTAGTCGCGAGGTGTGTCCCTCCGAACTCGCCTACGGCGAGCGCGGTGCGCCGCCCACCATCAAACCGGACGCGACACTGGTCTTCGACATCGAGCTCCTCGGCGTCGTGCTCTGAGACGTATCGGTCCGACCGGGGCCGTACTGGCGCTCCAGATAATTCAGGATGATCTGCGCGTCCTCGTCAGACATCGGCGCTTTGTAGGCGTTACGCATCTTGGTCACTTGGCTCTCCCACAACGCTCGCGTACCGAAGCGCGCATGCATCTCGACGTAGTCGACGCTGTGGCATGAGCTGCAGCGCGCAATAAACAGCTCGCGGCCTTCTCCGGGTGCCGCCTCAGGCTCGGCCAGCGCAAGTCCCGAGGGCATCAGCATGAGCGTTACGGTCCAAAGAGTTCGGTTCATGCGCTCACCCTCACCGGCACACGATGGAATGCGTTGTGTTGATAGCCCGAAGGATTGGGGATGGGCTTTTCCACCTGCACCTGTCCCGCTCGATTCGCTGCGCGCGCCCAGACTTCATATTGGCCAGGCGGCAGCGCGGGCCAGTCGGCTCGCCACGGCCTGAAGGAATACGGCCCGAGGTTTTCGCCCAGTTCGCAGCGACGCCACGTTAGTCCCTGATCGAAGGACACCTCCACTCGATCGATCCCCAGCCCCGAATCCCAGGCAATACCTCGCAACTCGGATCGGCCGGCGACGAGCGCGCCGTCGGCCTCCATAGAGGTAATCAAAGAATTAACCGCGATTTCGGTAACGGGCGCACGCTCGCCCGACTCCTGCGACGGAAAGCGAGATACAAGTGGAAAGATCGAGCGCGGCATTCGATAAGCCGTCGACATCCAGAAGTTTTTCTCCGGGGACTCGAGTGCCGTGATTTTGTTGAGGTGCTTGATCCAGTAGGTAGCCGTCCAGCCCGGAACCACGAGCCTCACCGGAAAACCGTTAGGCTCCGGCAAGGGCGCGCCATTCATTTCGAAGGCGATCAGCGTGTCGGGATGCAGGGCTTTGGCGATCGGCAGCGACTTGATGAAATCGGGCGTGGCATCGAGCGGTGGCGCATCGGCCGCATCGAAGGCGATTTCGAGAGCCGTATTCTTGAGTCCTGCACGAGCGAGGACATCGGCGAGCCGTACGCCACGCCACCGCGCGTTGCCCATTGCCCCATGACCCCACTGCAACCCAGCAACGGGGGGCTCGAACAAACCCCGGCGATTGCCGGAGCATTGGCATACGGCGACGACTTCGGCCACGGCGAAATCGCGACGAAGCTCTGGTAGCGAGAGACTGAGTGAACGCTCGACTGCAGAGCCACCTATTTCGAGGCGGTGATCCTCGGCACTCCCCGACGGTATGACGGCGTGGTGATAGCGAACGAAGAACGCCTCGTTTGGTGTCAGAGTGCTACGGAAATATTCGAGGGGTGTTTCATAGTTCGGCGGCCGATGGGTCAACCGGCGTAGGGCCATCTTTCCGGGAAGCAAGGCGACCGCGTCTCGGGCGAAAGCGATAGCCGAGCCTGTGGCAGACCAAAGCGCCGCCGAAAGCAGCCCCAACATCGTTCGTCGTCGTGTGAGTTCGAGAGCCATGCATCACCCCTCAATGACCCGAAGCATGCCAGAATTATCCCGATCCACGCTGTGCTCCCCCGGAGAGATGACATGAAGAACTGGTTCTCGACGATTCTGGCCTTGACCCTGCTCTGCGCAGTCCCCGCCCATGCCCAGATGGGACAAGCGCAGCCGAAGAGCGAAACCGCCATCGCCATCGAAAAAGCCCTGGCCAGTCCTATCCGCACACTCGAAGAGCGCGCCCGCGACACGCTGGAGCGCAAGCCCGTACAGACCCTAGAATTCTTTGGACTGAAGCCGGATATGACCGTCATCGAGCTCATGCCCGGCGCCGGCTGGTACACCAAGATCCTCGGTCAGGTCCTCGCCGTCAAAGGCAAGTTGTATTTAGCGGTGGGCGCGGCCCGCATTGCGCCGCACCTCAAAGAATGGGGTCTCGATAAGGTCGAGGTGGTCGATGGCAAGTTCTTCACGCGCCCCTCGGGTCAACGCGGCGTGTTCGATATCGAGACCGTCGAAATTCCGGTGAAGAATGCGGACATGGTGCTCACGTTCCGCAATGTGCACAACATGACGCCTGCCGCTCGCGACCTTCTCAACAAGGCCATCTTTGATGCGCTCAAGCCCGGCGGTGTATATGGCGTCGTCGATCACACGCGTCGTCACAACGAACCGACATCGCCGGAGAACTGGCGTCGTGTCGACCCCGTGATCATCATCAAAGAAGCACTCGACGCCGGATTCATCTTTGACGCATTCAGCGATCTTCACTACCGCCCTGATGATCAGCTGCTCTACGACAGCCAACGTCCGGCGATCGCAGGCTACAGCGATCGATTCACGCTGAAGTTCCGCAAACCTGCGCGCTGAGCCCCGCCGCAGAGCCTTATGTACACGCTCGTCATCGGCAACAAGAACTACTCCTCGTGGTCGCTGCGACCTTGGGTGCTATTGCGCACGCTGGGCATCGACTTCGAGGAGCGTTTGATCCCCTTCGGCGAGCCGGGTAGCGCAGAGCACTTCAAGTCGCTCTCGCCATCGGGGCGAGTCCCCTGCTTGCATGATGGCGACTGGCGCGTGTGGGACTCGCTCTCGATCGTCGAATATCTCGCCGAGCGTCATGTAGGGGTCTGGCCGGCGGATACTCGAGCTCGAGCCTGGGCTCGCTCGGCTGCCGCAGAAATGCACTCAAGTTTTCAAGCTTTGCGAAACGAGTGCAGCATGAGCTGCGGACAACGCGTGGTGTTGCGTACGCGATCGAAGACGCTCGAAAGCGATCTGCATCGCATCGGTGTTTTATGGCAGGACGGACTTTCGCGTTTCGGCGGACCGTTCCTCGCCGGCCAACGGTTCACGGCGGTCGATGCGTTTTTCGCCCCCGTCGCCTATCGATCTCAAACGTACGGAATCGAGCTCGGCACCGTCTGCGACGATTACGCCGTGCGACTCCGCGCCCTGCCTGCTATGCAAGAGTGGTACGAGGCTGCGCTGATCGAACCGTGGCGCGAGGCGGCGCACGAACACGATGTAGCTTCGGGAGCCGCCTCAATTACCGACCTGCGGCGGACACCGACCTGATCGAGCCACGACCATGAATCTCTCAAGTCTCCGATCGATCCACTCTACGTTCCTCGTCGTTCTGTGTCTGGCGCTGTCGCCTGCGGCGCTCGCGGGTGCAGCGGCCGTGGCATCGCCAGACCGATACGGTACCGATACTGCAGAGGCGGTCATGCATCGCGGCGGCAATGCCGTCGATGCTGCCGTCGCAACGGCATTCGTGCTCGCCGTCACCTACCCGGAGGCTGGCAATCTAGGCGGCGGCGGGTTTATTACTCTCAAGATAGATGGGTCCCGATCTTCGGTTTCTCGATTTTCGCGAAACCGCACCGCAGGCAGCCAAACGCGATATGTACCTCGACGCAGACGGCAAGCCCGTCGCTGGCGCGTCTCTCGTCGGGCATCTTGCGGCTGGAGTTCCGGGCACGGTCGCCGGACTCTGGGAAGTGCATCATAAATATGGACGACTGACTTGGGGCAAAGTGCTGCAACCGGCGATCCGCCTCGCACGTGACGGTTTCGTCCCCGAAACCCAGCTCGTCGAGCGCGTTGCAGAGTCGCTACCAGACTACGCCGGCAAGACCAATTTTGACCGCTACTTCGGCGCGATCGCGCAGTCGCCTTCCGTCTCGAAATCAAAATTCAGGCAGCCGGAACTCGCTCGAACTCTTGAGCGCATCGCAAAGAATGGACCGTCTGGATTCTATGCCGGACGCACGGCTGATCTCATCGTCGCCGAGATGGGGCGCGGGAGCGGCATCATCACAAGTGCCGATCTTGCTGCGTATCGCCCACTCTGGCGCGAACCGTTGATCACTCGCTGGCGTGATTACACCCTCGTGACCGCACCGCCCCCGAGCTCAGGCGGCATCGCACTCGTTCAGTTGTTGCGCATGAAAGACGCGCTCGCCAATGCTTTTGCAGGAGTACCGCATAATTCTGCGCGCTACATCCATCTCGTGGCGGAAATTTCGAAGCGGTTGTTTGCCGATCGCGCCGAGTATCTCGGCGATCCGGATTTCATCAACGTACCGGTCGCGAAGCTGATCGACGAGGGCTACACGACGCGACGCGCGGCGGAAGTCGATCGCGATACGATCTCCAAGCCAACTGACCTACGGCCGGGACTCGCCGAGAGCCTGCAAACGACGCACTTCTCGATACTCGATGGCGAGGGCAATGCGGTCGCGCTCACCTATACGCTGAATGGCGGTTTCGGGAACGGAGTCATCGTCGAGGGCGCGGGCTTCCTGCTCAACAATGAAATGGATGATTTCAGCACCAAGCCGGGCGTTCCCAACCTCTATGGCGTCGTCGGCGGGCGCGCCAACGAAATCGCGCCGGGTAAGCGCATGCTCTCCTCGATGACGCCAACTCTATTGCTCGAGAGCGACACCGTACGAATGATCGTCGGCACGCCGGGCGGTTCAACTATCTTCACGTCCGTGTTCCAGACGATGATCAATCGCCTCGACTTCAACATGAGTGCAATCGACGCCGTCTCCGCGGCACGATTTCATCATCAGCTCTTGCCGCCTAATCTCATCGTCTACAGCCCGTGCTGCGTGCTCGGCGACGCCTCGACGCTGGAGGGTCTCAAAGCCCTTGGTTGGAATGTTCGGAAGAGCAGTTGGGAGTTTGGTGATATGCAGCTCATCGATATCGATGGAGCGGTCGAATGACTGCAGCGGCCGATCCTCGCGGACGCGGTGTCGCACGGGTTTTTGATGTGAGGTCCGCTTCGCAGGCCTCGCGTCAATTACGCTGAAGGCTCTGCTGGACCCGGAAGTTTCGCGGATTCGTCCCGCAATGGGCGGGGCGTGACATCCACCGGCTCGATGGGTTCGAGTTTTGCGGCATCGAGTGCGGGATCAAGCTCACGTAAACGTCTCGCTGATACCATAACTCGGCTTTCGAAGGAACTAATCGCGGAATTATAGCCGTCCACAGCTTGCTTAAGATTCTTGCCAACTCGCGCCCAGTGCTCGCCCATCACAGCGAGGCGCTCATACACTTCCTTGCCGAGCGCACTGATCTTTTCGGCGTTATGCGCGATTTCTTCCTGGCGCCACCCATAGGCGACAGCACGCAGCAGGGCGATCAGTGACGTAGGTGTCGCGATCATCACACCCTGCATCACACCCGACTCGATAAGTGATGGATCATGCTCGAGTGCCGCGCTGAAGAATACCTCGCCCGGTAAGAACATAACCACAAACTCCGCGCTGCCTCTTACCTCTGCGGCATAGCCTTTACGCGACAACGCCGTGATGTGACTTTTGACGGCGCGGGCATGCTCCTGAAGATGCAGGACACGCGTGGCGTCGTCGCGCGCCTCGAGTGCAGAGAGATAACCCGCAAGCGGAACTTTTGAATCGACGATCACCGTTCGACTGCGCGGCAGATGGATAATGACGTCAGGACGTAGGCGGCCCTCTTCAGTATCGATCGACTGTTGTTCGTAGAAATCGCAATGCGAAAGCATACCCGCGAGTTCAACGACACGGCGTAATTGGATTTCACCCCAACGACCACGCACCGTAGGCTGACGCAGCGCACTGACGAGATTACTGGTTTCGCCGCGCAGCGCTACTTGCTCGCGCATAAGGAGCTGCACTTGCTCGGTAAGCGAGTGATAGGCCACCGCACGATTTTTTTCAAGATCTTTGACCTGCAGATCGAACTTGTCGATCGATTCACGAATCGGCTTCAGGGTTTCGTCTATTTTTTTCTGTCGTGCTTCGAGGTCGAAATGCGCCTGAATCTGAAAACTTGCGAGTTGCGTCTGGGCGAGCTCGAGAAATTGCTGATTGTTGGCACGTAGTGCCTCGGCCGAGAGCGCCTTGAAGGCATTGGCGAGCTGTTCACTCGCTGTAGCGAGCACCGCCAGCTTTTCGGTGGCAGCCGCCCGATCACGCTCAAGTGTGGCCGTTAGAGCTGCGTTTTTTACGGTTAGCTCAAGGATACGCGACTGTGGTTGCGATGATGATCGGTACCGAGTAAATAAAACGCCCACCCCGGCACCGACGACGGCACCTGTGACGAACAGCAACAGATGAATGAAGGACGCGGTCACAAGACATCCACTATAAAGCCGAAGTGGATCAAAAAGTGGTGCGGCCTACCGCCCTAAGACCGGTCAGCCCGCTTTGCCGAGTGAGATTTCGAGCAGTGCCGGCAGCAGACGCTTACGCGCCTCCTCGAACGATACTGCCGAAAGCGCAAACCGGACGGCTAGTGTTGCGACGGGCTCACCGTCGATCATCACGGGCACAGCAAGGCTACCCTGCTCAGTTAGGCGCAGCGGACGAACGCATCGGGCATAGCCACGTTCACGTATTTGTGCCATGTCACGATCAAAGGCAACACGATCTGCCCATGTGAAGGCGGTTTCCGGAGAACGATTCGGCCAAAGATATTCGAGCAAGATCTCGCGGACGCACGAACTCGAAAATGCGATCAAGGCTCGACCTGAAGCCGTGGTGAGTACCGGAACTAACATTCCACGCTCGAAGTACTCGACAGCGAAACCGCTTTCGCGATCAGTAGAGTCTTCGATGTACATTTCCGGGAACTGCAGTCGCATAAGACTCATGGGCCACTGCACCCGCGAAGAGTGGGCATGCATCGCACGACGCACCGGCTCAAGACGTTCGGTCACTGCATCGAATCCATGACTCATGGTCAAAGATTTCGCGGTGAGCGCATAACGTCGATTCTGTAAGCGCTCGACGAATCCGCCGCACTCGAGCGTCGAGAGGCAACGATTAACCGTCGTGCGCGCAAGTCGCAGTTTATGGCTGAGAGAGGCGGTCGTAAGTGGCCCGTGCCGACTCAGAGCCTGCATCAATTCGAGGCCGCGAATCAGAACGCGCACCGGGGTCGGATGCCCCGGTTGCGCAGTCGGTGGGTTACCAAGACCAGTGCCGAGTTCAGCTTCGTCCACCCGATCCCTTACGATAGGCTCGTCCATCAACCAGCAGCGCCCTGTTCCTCTCCTACCGTGGGCTCGTCGGACTCACCGCCCGAGGCAGCACCAACGTCCATGAAACTGGGCGCCGACGTTTCGTCGAGTTTGTGCCGACGATGAGCGTGGGCGGGGAAGCCCGTGCCCGCAGGGATGAGGCGACCGACGATAACGTTTTCCTTTAGACCACGCAGATCGTCCTTTAGGCCACGAACCGCAGCTTCGGTAAGAACGCGCGTGGTTTCCTGGAACGACGCCGCCGAGATGAACGACTCTGTCGCCAGCGATGCCTTGGTGATGCCAAGCAGAACCGGCGCGAGCGATGCTGCCTGCTTACCCTCCCTGACCATACGATCGTTGATGTCAAGCGCGCGGGAACGGTCGAGCTGTTCGCCCTTGAGCAGCGACGTATCGCCGATGCTCGTGACCTCAGCCTTACGCAGCATCTGCCGGATGATCACCTCGATGTGTTTGTCGTTGATTTTCACGCCCTGCAGACGGTAGACGTCCTGAATCTCGCGAACGAGATAGTTGGCGAGGGCTTCGACGCTCTGTAGACGCAAGACATCATGCGGATTCGGTTCGCCGTCGGCTATGACTTCGCCGCGGGTGACTTGCTCCCCCTCGAACACGTTGAGCTGGCGCCATTTCGGAATAAGCTCCTCGTACTTCTCACCTTTCTCGTCAGTGATGATGAGCCGACGCTTACCCTTAGTCCCTTTGCCGAAACTCGTGGTGCCGCTCTTCTCAGCGAGGATCGCCTGGTCCTTCGGCTTCCGAGCCTCGAAGAGATCCGCCACGCGCGGCAGACCACCCGTGATGTCGCGGGTCTTCGACGATTCCTGCGGGATGCGGGCGATGACGTCGCCGACAGATACTTTCGCGCCATCCTCGAGGCTTATGAGAGCACCGGCAGGCAGCGTATACACGGCCGGGATCGTTGTATTCGCAAACGGGACTTCCTTGTCCTTTCCGTTAACGAGCTTGATCGTCGGACGCAATTCTTTACCGCCACGCTGCTTACTGACGTCCATTACGACGACGGACGAGAGTCCCGTGACGTCATCGATCTGACGCGTCACCGTCAGACCGTCGACGAAATCTTGGAAGCGCAGGAAACCGGCCACCTCGGTCACAACCGGGTGGGTGTGCGGATCCCACGTGGCAACTGTCTGCCCTGCCGTCACTTGCATGCCCTCGATCAAGCCGATCTGCGCGCCGTAAGGGATCTTGTAGCGCTCCCGCTCGCGACCGAACTCATCGACAACACCGATTTCGCCCAAACGCGATACCGCAACGACATAACCCTTTTCGTGAGAGACGGTCTTTACATTATGGAAGCGCAGCGTGCCCTTGTTACGAACCTCGACGCTCGAGGCCGCCGCCGCACGCGACGCCGCACCACCGATGTGGAAGGTGCGCATCGTGAGCTGGGTACCTGGTTCACCGATTGACTGCGCAGCCATGACGCCGACTGCCTCACCGATATTGATGATACGACCGCGCGCGAGGTCGCGCCCGTAACACATCGCACAAACACCGTGGCGCGTGGCGCAGGTGATGGGCGAGCGAACTTTAACCTGATCAACGCCGTACTGTTCGAGCGTACGCACGAGTTGCTCGTCGATCAGCGTCCCCACCTCGATGAGCACCGCGCCTTTGCCGCCGCCCGGACGCAGCACGTCTTCGACGATCACGCGACCGAGCACGCGCTCGCCGAGGGCCTCGACAACGTCACCCCCTTCGACGATCGGCGTGACCGGAAGACCCTCGGTCGTGCCGCAGTCAAATTCGGTGACAACGAGATCCTGCGCAACGTCAACTAGGCGACGCGTAAGGTAACCCGAGTTCGCGGTCTTCAACGCGGTATCTGCGAGCCCCTTACGAGCACCGTGGGTCGAGATGAAGTACTGCAGGACGTTCAGGCCTTCACGGAAGTTTGCCGTGATCGGCGTCTCGATGATCGAGCCGTCGGGCTTAGCCATCAGACCACGCATGCCAGCGAGCTGTCGGATCTGGGCGGCGCTACCACGGGCACCCGAGTCAGCCATCATGAATATCGAGTTAAACGACTTCTGGCGCTCCACCTTGCCCTTAGAGTCCGTCGCTTCCTCGGAGCCGAGCTTTTCCATCATCGCCTTGGCAACCTGATCATTGGCGCGCGACCAAATGTCGACGACCTTGTTGTACCGCTCGCCATTCGTGACGAGACCTGAGGCGTACTGATCCTGGATCTCCTTCACTTCGCGATCAGCGGACACGACGATATTCGCCTTCTGCTCAGGAATGACAATATCGTCGATACCGAACGAGACCGAGGAGCGCGTTGAGTAATGGAAACCCGTGTACATCAATCGATCGGCGAAGATGACCGTATCTTTAAGACCAAGCTGGCGATAGCAGGCGTTAATCGTCGCTGAGATCGCCTTCTTGGTCATATCCTGGTTAATAATGTCAAACGAGAGGCCCTCAGGAATCACTTCCGACAGCAGCGCTCGACCGACGGTAGTCTTCACCAACCGACGACGCGACCTCTTCTCGCCATTCTCTGTAACCATCTCGCTGATTCGGACGGAGATACGGGCCTGCAGATCGACCTCGCGGGTTTCATAGGCGCGGTGCGCCTCACCCACGTCGGCGAACATCATGCCCTCACCCTTCGCGCCCACGCACTCGCGGGTCATGTAATAGAGACCGAGCACCACATCTTGCGACGGCACGATGATCGGATCGCCGTTCGCGGGCGAGAGAATATTGTTCGACGACATCATCAGCGCACGCGCTTCGAGCTGAGCCTCGAGCGACAGCGGAACGTGGACGGCCATCTGATCACCGTCGAAGTCGGCATTGAACGCCGTACAGACGAGCGGGTGCAGCTGGATCGCCTTACCCTCGATCAGCACCGGCTCAAAAGCCTGGATGCCGAGACGGTGCAGCGTCGGGGCGCGGTTAAGGAGCACTGGGTGCTCGCGGATCACCTCGGAGAGGATGTCCCAAATCTCCGGGCCCTCACGCTCGACGAGCCGCTTGGCGGCTTTGATCGTCGAGGCATCGCCACGCAATTGAAGCTTATGGAAAATGAACGGTTTAAAGAGCTCCAGCGCCATTTTTTTTGGCAGGCCGCACTGGTGCAGACGTAACGTCGGACCGACCACGATGACCGAACGACCCGAATAGTCGACGCGTTTACCCAGCAGGTTCTGACGGAATCGGCCCTGCTTGCCCTTGATCATGTCGGCGAGCGACTTGAGCGGACGCTTGTTCGTACCCGTGATTGCACGACCGCGGCGACCGTTGTCGAGCAACGCATCGGCCGCTTCTTGCAGCATACGCTTTTCGTTACGGAGGATGATGTCCGGCGCACTAAGTTCGAGCAGTCGTCGTAAACGGTTGTTACGGTTGATGACGCGACGGTAGAGATCGTTAAGGTCGGAGGTCGCAAAACGGCCGCCATCGAGCGGCACCAGCGGACGCAACTCGGGCGGCAATACCGGCAGGACCGTCATCACCATCCACTCGGGCTTATTACCCGACTCGATAAACGACTCTATAAGCTTAAGGCGCTTTGAAAGGCGCTTGAGCTTCGTCTCGGAGTTGGTATTACCCATAGCCTCACGAGCCTTACCGACCTCCGTCTGCAGGTCCAGTGAGCGCAGCAGCTCGAACATCGCCTCGGCACCCATACGGGCGTCGAATTCGTCACCGTGCTGCTCAATCGCCTCGAGATACATCTCGTCGGTGAGCAACTGGCCACGCTGCATCGGCGTCATGCCCGGCTCAATGACCACAAAGGCTTCAAAGTAGAGCACCCGCTCAATTTCGCGCAGCGTCATGTCGAGCATAAGACCGATACGCGAAGGTAGCGACTTTAGGAACCAAATGTGCGCAACCGGTGATGCTAGGTCGATGTGACCCATGCGATCGCGGCGAACCTTTGACTGAGTCACCTCAACGCCGCACTTCTCGCACACCACACCACGATGCTTAAGGCGCTTGTACTTACCGCAAAGACACTCGTAGTCCTTAATGGGACCGAAGATCCTGGCACAGAAAAGGCCATCGCGCTCCGGCTTGAAGGTACGGTAGTTGATGGTCTCCGGCTTTTTGACTTCGCCGTAAGACCACGACTTGATCATCTCAGGCGAGGTCAGCCCGATTTTGATCGAGTCGAAGTGCTCAACCGCTGCATTCTGCTTGAAAATTTGAAGAAGGTCTTTCATGACTTCCACCTTAATCCTGTTCCAGCTCAACGTTGATCGCGAGCGAACGAATTTCCTTCACGAGTACGTTGAACGATTCGGGCATGCCGGCATCCATCTGATGATTGCCGTCAACGATATTCTTGTACATTTTTGTACGGCCATTTACGTCGTCGGACTTTACGGTGAGCATTTCTTGCAGCGTATAAGCTGCGCCATAGGCCTCGAGTGCCCACACCTCCATCTCACCAAAGCGCTGACCACCAAACTGCGCCTTGCCGCCGAGCGGCTGCTGCGTAACGAGCGAGTAAGGGCCAGTCGAACGCGCGTGCATTTTATCGTCTACTAGGTGGTTAAGCTTAAGCATGTACATATAGCCCACAGTCACCGGACGATCGAAGCGCTCGCCGGAGCGACCGTCCACCAGCATGGTCTGGCCCGACAAAGGCAGATCGGCCATTTCGAGTAAACGCTTAATCTGGGTCTCGGCTGCACCGTCGAACACCGGAGTCGCGATAGGTACGCCGCGAGAGAGATTCCTCGCGAGGATGACCACTTCCTGATCGTTTAGGCTGTCAATCTTTTCTCTCTGACCACCCGACTCGTTGTAGATACGAGTTACGAATTTCCGGATCTCGGCGACGGTCTGCTGCTGCTCGAGCATCCGACCAATCTTGAGGCCGAGGCCCTTAGCGGCCCAACCCAAGTGAGTCTCGAGTACCTGACCGACGTTCATGCGCGAGGGTACACCGAGCGGATTAAGCACGACGTCGACTGGCGTGCCATCTTCGAGGTATGGCATATCCTCGACCGGAACGATCGTCGAGATGACGCCCTTGTTTCCATGGCGGCCGGCCATCTTGTCCCCCGGCTGTACCCGGCGCTTCACTGCGAGATACACCTTTACCATCTTAAGCACGCCCGGCGACAGATCGTCACCCTGCGTGATCTTGGAGCACTTACTCTCAAAACGCGCCTCGAACATCCTACGCTGCTCGCGCACACGATCAGCCGTTGCTTCAAGCTGCGAGTTGGCGTCTTCGTCCTCAAGACGAATCTCAAACCAATCGTCACGCTTCAGTCCATCGAGATAGTCGGCAGTAATCTTGACGCCCGACTTGAGCTTCGACGGGCCACCTGCCGCAACCTTGCCGAGCAGCATGCCGCGCACACGCTGCAACATATCCTCTTCAAGAATGCGCTGCTGATCGCCGAAGTCTTTACGAACGCGTTCGACCTCCGCCTTCTCGATGGAAAGCGCACGTGAGTCTTTCTCGACGCCGTCACGAGTAAATACGCGGACGTCGATGACCGTACCGTCCATACCTGGGGGCACGCGCAGCGACGTATCTTTGACGTCGCTCGCTTTCTCACCGAAGATGGCGCGAAGCAGCTTCTCCTCTGGTGTGAGCTGCGTCTCACCCTTCGGCGTAACTTTACCCACCAGGATATCGCCTGCCAGAACCTCTGCGCCGATGAAGGCAATGCCAGATTCATCAAGCTTATTTAGTGCCTGATCACCCACGTTCGGTATGTCGGCGGTAATTTCCTCCGACCCTAGTTTGGTATCGCGAGCGACGCACGTCAGCTCTTCGATGTGGATAGTGGTGAAGCGCTCTTCCTGAACGACGCGCTCCGAGATGAGGATCGAATCTTCGAAGTTATAGCCGTTCCAAGGCATGAATGCGACCAGCATGTTCTGACCGAGCGCGAGCTCCCCGAGATCCGTCGCCGGGCCATCTGCTAACACGTCGCCGCGTGCGATCACGTCACCCGCCGACACCAGCGGGCGCTGGTTGATGCAAGTGTTCTGGTTGGAGCGTGTGTACTTCGTCAGATTGTAGATGTCGACACCGGGCTGTGTTGACGTCGTCTCTGAGTCATTAACGCGTACAACGATGCGCGACGCGTCTACCGAGTCGACGGCACCACCACGAGTAGCGATGACGGCGACCCCAGAGTCGACAGCGACCGGACGCTCCATGCCGGTACCGACGAGCGGCGACTCAGTTCGAAGAGTCGGAACAGCCTGACGCTGCATGTTCGCGCCCATGAGCGCGCGGTTGGCGTCGTCGTGCTCGAGAAACGGAATCAAGGAGGCCGCCACCGAGACAATCTGCTTTGGCGAAACATCCATGTAGTTGATGCGATCACGCGGCATGAGCGTGAATTCACTCTGGAATCGACACGAGACAAGATCGTCCGTCAGTGCACCCTTCCGAGTTGTGTTGGCGTTCGCCTGCGCGATCGCAAACCCGCCCTCTTCGATGGCCGAGAGGAAATCGATCTTATCGGTCACGCGACCGCTCTCGACGCGACGGTAAGGGGTTTCGAGGAAACCGTGCTCGTTCGTACGCGCGTAAACCGACAACGAGTTAATGAGACCGATGTTCGGCCCCTCCGGTGTTTCAATCGGGCACACACGACCGTAGTGCGTCGGATGCACGTCCCGAACTTCGAAGCCGGCACGCTCGCGGGTGAGACCACCTGGGCCGAGTGCCGAAACGCGACGCTTGTGCGTCACCTCGGAGAGCGGATTGTTCTGATCCATAAATTGGCTGAGCTGCGAAGAGCCGAAGAATTCCTTGACGGCAGCGGCAACCGGCTTCGCATTTATCATCTCCTGCGGCATCAGCGGCTCGGTCTCCGCGATGTTGAGGCGCTCCCTTACAGCGCGCTCCACGCGAACAAGACCGACACGGAAGGCATTCTCCGCCATTTCGCCAACCGAACGTACGCGACGGTTACCGAGGTGATCGATGTCGTCGACCGTGCCGTCACCATTTCGGATGGCAATCAGCACCTTGAGGACATCGAGGATGTCGTCCTTAGAGAGAACGCTTGTACCGGTGGTTTCTTTGCGACCCACGCGGCGGTTGAACTTCATGCGACCGACGCCCGACAGATCGTAGCGCTCGGTTTTGAAGAAAAGGTTTGAGAACAGATTCTCGGCGGCATCGCGAGTCGGCGGCTCACCCGGGCGCATCATGCGGTAGATTTCGACCAGCGCTTCGAGGCGGTTCTTGGTCGGATCGATACGCAGGGTGTCCGAGACGTACGGGCCACGATCGAGATCGTTCACATACAGGGTGCGAACTTCGGTGATGCTCGTTTCGATGAACTTTTCTGCGGAGGCTGCGGTGATCACCTCGTTAGCCTTAGCGACGATTTCGCCAGTCTCAGTGTTCACCACGTCGTGCGCAAGGATCTTGCCATAGATGTAGTCACGCGGCACAGCCAGGCGGCTGACACCAGCTTCTTCAAGCTGACGGACGTGACGCGCCGTAATACGACGCCCCTCCTCCACCATAACCTTTTCGCCGATACGAATTTCAAACGCTGCAGTCTCGCCCCGCAGACGAGCCGGCACAAGTTCGAGAGATATTTCTTCCTTAGAGAGGAAGAAACGGTTCTTATCAAAGAACGTGTCTAGGATCTCGTCCTCGCTCATACCGAGGGCACGCAAGATGATCGACACCGGGAGTTTCCGGCGACGGTCAATACGCGCGAACACGCAGTCCTTGGCATCGAACTCGAAATCGAGCCATGAACCACGATAGGGAATGATGCGGGCGCTAAACAGCAGCTTACCCGATGAATGCGACTTACCGCGGTCATGATCAAAGAAAACGCCCGGGCTGCGATGCAATTGAGAAACGATGACGCGTTCGGTGCCGTTGACAACAAACGTGCCGTTGTTAGTCATGAGTGGCAGCTCGCCGAGGTAAACCTCCTGCTCGCGTACGTCTTTCACAGGCTTCTTTGGGCCCGCAGCTTCCTTGTCGTATACGACGAGGCGCACTTTGGCGCGCAGCGGCGCAGCATAAGTGAGGCCACGGAGTTGGCACTCCTTTACGTCGAATACCGGCTCACCGAGCCGATAGCTCACGTACTCGAGAACGGCGTTACCGGAATAGCTCGAGATCGGGAAGACGGTCTTGAAGGCCGCATGGAGGCCGACATCCTCTCGACCATCTTCACCCTTATCGGCCTGCACGAACTGGCGATAGGAGTCGATTTGAATGGCGAGCAAATACGGCGTCTCGAGGACGCTGCCCTGACTGCCAAAATTTTTGCGAATGCGCTTCTTCTCGGTGAAGGAGTAAGCCATCAATTACCTCTCTTCTCTCGTCAAAATTGTACTGAGGCGGCGACACAACCAAGGCAAGCACGCCCTCGGCAGAGTCGCCTCTCGCGGGTCGAACGTAATATCCACCAGCCGATGTGCGAAAATTACTTGACTTCCACCTTCGCGCCGGCGTCTTCCAACTTCTTTTTCATATTGTCGGAGTCAGCCTTATTTACGCCTTCCTTCAGCGTGCCCGGCACGGCTTCGACAAGATCCTTCGCTTCCTTGAGGCCGAGACCCGTCAATTCACGAACAACCTTGATAACGCCGACCTTCTTGTCTGCCGGATATTCCTTGAGGATAACGGTGAATTCCGTCTTCTCCTCAGCCGGAGCGGCGGCGGCGGCAGCGCCACCGGCCACGGCAGCAACAGCTACCGGCGCGGCAGCAGTCACGCCAAACTTCTTCTCCATGTCAGAGATAAGCTCGACGACCTGAATGATGCTCATCTGAGAAATTGCTTCGAGGATTTCGTCTTTACTAACAGCCATTACAGTTACTCCAAGTTGTTTCAAAGGCTAAACAAGATCAAGCGCCGGCGGCCTGCTTGGCGTCGCGGACAGCTGCGACGGTGCGGACCAGCTTGGTATGCGGCGCAGCCACCGTCCGCACGAACTTCTCGATCGGTGCCTTGAGAGTTCCCAAGAGCATCGACAAAGCCTGTTCGCTAGTCGGTAGGGACGCGACCTTCTCGAGATCCTTGCCCGGCAGCACATCGCCACCTAGGGATATGAGAGTCGCGACGAGCTTTTCGTTCGACTTTGCGAAGTCCGTAACCACCCGTGCCGCAGCGCCCGGGTCATCCTTCGAGAAGGCGAGGACGAGCGGCCCCCTGAGTTGGGCACCGACGGCCTCGAACGAAGTGCCAGCCATGGCCTTGCGAGCCAGCGTATTTTTAACGACACGCATGTAAACGCCTTGCGCACGGGCTTTGGCACGTAGCTCGGTCATCTGCGAAACCGTGATTCCACGGTATTGGGCAGCGACCACCGATTGCGCCGATGACGCGATCTCCGCCACTTCCTTCACCAACGCTTTCTTGTCTTCGAGGTTCAGAGGCACTGGTTGATTACTCCTCTCCTGAAGATCACACACCGGCCGACGACTTGCGCCGCCCGCCGGACCTTTCCACGGTGACCTTCACACGAGGACGATCCTCGTCTGAGCGGCTCACCACCTGCGCAGGCAATCATTAAGAGCTGGGGGAACGCATCAGCCATTCCCCTGCTCACCTGCGGTCTTAGATGGAACCCGGCGCCTTGCGTTGCCGGACCCGCATCGATACAAAACACCGATCAGCCGCCGAGCGACGACTGATCAACCTGCACGCCAGGACCCATCGTTGATGACAGGGTGACGCGCTTCAAAAAAATTCCCTTCGAGGTCGCCGGCTTGGCTTTCTGTAAGTCAGCAAGCAACGCGAGGAGATTTTCCTTGAGCTGCTGCGGCTCGAAACTGGCCTTGCCGATAGCGCAGTGCACGATGCCAGCTTTGTCGACACGATAGCGGACCTGACCGCTCTTCGCATTCTTGACGGCACCGGCTACATCAGGGCTCACCGTACCAACCTTGGGATTCGGCATGAGGCCACGAGGACCGAGGATCTGACCAAGCTGACCGACGACACGCATCGCATCAGGGCTCGCGATCACGACGTCAAAGTCAAATTCACCGGCCTTCACTCTCTCGGCGAGGTCTTCGAGGCCGACGATGTCGGCACCGGCAGCCTTCGCAGCTTCCTGATTTCGACCCGAGGTAAACACGGCGACGCGAATCACTTTACCGAGACCATGCGGCATCAGCGTCGAGCCACGAACCTGCTGGTCGGATTTCGAGGCATCGATACTGAGATTGATCGCGGCGTCGACCGACTCGTTGAACTTCGCTTTCGCGAACTGCTTGATGAGCTTCAGCGCGTCATCGACCGGATAGGTCTTCCCCGGCAGGAGCGAGTCCTTCCACGACTTCGATCTTTTCGTTGCAGCAGGCATAATCAAACTCCCTCCACGTCAACGCCCATGGAACGGGCACTGCCAGCGATCGTGCGCACGGCCGCATCAAGATCGGCGGCGGTGAGATCGGGCGTCTTGGTATTCGCAATTTCTTCGAGCTGCTTACGCGAAATCTTACCGACCTTATTGGTGTTGGGCGCACCGCTTCCCTTCTCGATGCCGATCGCCTTACGGATCAGAACGGATGCCGGTGGAGTTTTCATGATGAAGGTGAAGCTGCGATCCGTATATACGGTGATCACCACCGGAATCGGAAGATCCTTCTCCACCTTCTGCGTCGCAGCATTAAACTGCTTACAGAATTCCATGATGTTAACGCCCTGCTGACCTAGTGCCGGGCCGATGGGCGGAGATGGGTTCGCCGAGCCGGCAGGAACCTGCAGCTTGACGTACCCTTGGACTTTTTTAGCCATCGCCTTCTCTCCTGGGTTCTAACGCCCGATATTTCGAGCTCCCCATGCGCTCAAATTATCCTTACGGCGCGCGTCCCTTCGCGTACCGCTCCCTCAAAAAACCTGAGCCTTTAAGGCTTAGACTTTTTCAACCTGCGAGAAGTCGAGTTCGACTGGCGTCGAGCGCCCGAGGATCTGTACCGCAACCTGCAGGCGGTTCTTCTCGTAATTCACGTTCTCGACGACGCCGTTGAAATCGTTGAACGGTCCGTCCGTCACTCTCACCATTTCGCCCGATTCGAAGATCACCTTCGGCCGTGGCTTCTCGACACCCTCTTCAACGCGACGCAGGATCTGGTTCGCTTCACGATCCGTGATCGGCGCTGGCTTTTCTTTGGTACCGCCGATGAATCCGAGCACCTTCGGTACGTCCTGAACGAGATGCCAAGTAGTTTCATCCATTTCCATCTGTAAAAGCACGTAGCCCGGATAGAACTTGCGCTCGCTCTTGCGCTTTTGACCGCCGCGCATCTCGACCACCTCTTCGGTGGGAACGAGGATCTCGCCGAACTTCGACTCGAGCCCCGCACGCTTAATGCGCTCCTTTAAACCTTCGGCCACACGGTGCTCGAAGTTGGAATAGGCGTGAACGACGAACCACCGCAAGGCCATCGGATCAGACCCCCGCGCCCGAACCGCTGAGGATCGATTGAGTTATCCAGCTAAGCAACGAATCGACGCCCCAAAAGAACAATGCCATGATAATGACGAAAACGAAGACAACAATCGTCATCGTGCCGGTCTCCTGACGAGTAGGCCAGAAGACCTTGTACAACTCGATGCGCGCATCGAGCACGAATTTCCAAAAGTCTCGTCCGTATTGCGAGATCGCAAAAATTAAAGTACCCAAAACTATCGAGCCCGCGAAAACCGACCAGCGTACCCAGTCGTCCTGAATACCTTTCAGGAAGTAGAACGCAGCGATACCTGCCGCTGCAATAACGATCGCAGCGTAAAGCTTCGCTTTGTCGGTGCCGGTGACGCCGGCCTGTCTGACAATATCGTTCATCTTCAACCCTGAGTGGCAGGCCAGGAGGGAATCGAACCCCCAACCTGCGGTTTTGGAGACCGCCGCTCTACCAATTGAGCTACTGGCCTGTGCCTACTACGTACATTTCCTCACTTCAGGATCTTAGCGACGACGCCTGCACCGACGGTGCGGCCGCCCTCGCGGATCGCAAAGCGCAGTCCGTCTTCCATCGCGATCGGCGCGATCAACTCGACCGTCATCTTGATGTTGTCCCCAGGCATCACCATCTCGGTGTTGCTCGGCAACTCGATCGTGCCGGTCACGTCCGTCGTACGGAAGTAAAACTGTGGGCGATAACCCTTGAAGAACGGTGTGTGACGTCCGCCCTCTTCCTTCGTCAGAACGTACACTTCGCACTCGAACTTCGTGTGCGGCGTGATGCTGCCCGGCTTTGCCAGAACCTGACCACGCTCAACGTCCTCGCGCTTCGTACCGCGCAGCAGCACACCTACGTTGTCGCCCGCCTGACCCTCATCGAGCAGCTTGCGGAACATCTCAACGCCCGTGCACGTCGTCTTCACCGTATCCTTCAAACCGATGATCTCAACTTCTTCGTTCACTTTCACGATGCCGCGCTCAATACGACCCGTCACCACCGTGCCACGGCCAGAGATCGAGAACACGTCCTCAACCGGCATCAGGAACGGCTTGTCCACGTCGCGCTTCGGAACCGGGATGTACTTGTCCATCTCTTCAACGAGCTTAACCACCGCAGGCACCCCGATCGGGCTCGTGTCGCCCTCGAGTGCCTTTAGCGCAGAGCCGACCACGATCGGCGTCGCGTCGCCAGGGAACTTGTACGTGCTCAGAAGCTCCCGCACTTCCATCTCAACGAGCTCAAGCAGCTCTTTGTCATCGATCATGTCTGCCTTATTCATGAACACGACGATGTACGGCACACCGACCTGACGGGCGAGCAGAATGTGCTCGCGCGTCTGCGGCATCGGGCCGTCAGCAGCCGACACCACGAGAATCGCGCCGTCCATCTGTGCCGCGCCCGTGATCATGTTCTTCACATAGTCCGCGTGCCCCGGGCAATCAACGTGTGCGTAGTGACGCTCCTTCGACTGATACTCCACGTGCGCCGTCGAAATCGTGATGCCACGCGCTTTTTCTTCAGGCGCCTTATCGATCTGGTCGTACGCCGTAAACTCACCGCCGAACGTCTCGGCCATCACCTTCGTCAGCGCCGCAGTCAGCGTCGTCTTACCGTGGTCAACGTGACCAATCGTCCCAACGTTTACGTGCGGCTTGCTGCGTTCGAATTTTTCCTTGGACACGTCTGTATCTCCTAAAAACCAAAACCGTTCAAATAACTCGCTGACTACTACATTGGAGCTCACGACCGGGATCGAACCGGTGACCTCGTCCTTACCAAGGACGTGCTCTACCGACTGAGCTACGTGAGCTGCAACCTGGAGCGGGTAGTGGGAATCGAACCCACGTCATCAGCTTGGAAGGCTGAGGTTCTACCATTGAACTACACCCGCTTTATTTCTGAAGCTTGGGTGAGCCCGCAGGATCCGCTACAAATACCGGCTATGACCTTTATCCCACTCGCTGGTGGAGGGGGTAGGATTCGAACCTACGAAGGCGTGAGCCGGCAGATTTACAGTCTGCTCCCGTTGGCCGCTTGGGTACCCCTCCGCATGAAAACAGCCGGGTATTTTGATTTCGCAGCTCGGGGGTGTCAATGAAGGAGTCAAACTAAACGCGGGCCTGGACCCGGTCATCCTCTTTCTCGCCTTCGGATTCGCCGTCGGGGTCCGTAAGCCGATCCGCGCCTCCCCCCCTGCGATTTACGAGTTCCTCAGTACTTCGTTGCTACCCTTCTTAAATTTTAATGCTTGGGTTAGGAAGGGCATAGATCTCGACAGGCAGTCCGCAGACGGCCTCGCGCCGGACCTTCTGCTCACTCTGATACCTGATATCTTATTGATTTTGTTAGACTGCGGTCTGTCGATCGACCTCTTGGCGAAGGCGGGAGTCAGCTACGAATCCACCTTCTACTCTTATATATAACTGGTGATCCTACTCAAGATCCCAGCCGCAGTCCTCAGCCCCTTGCGCTCGGGAGCCTCGGGCTGGAGCAGCCTGGGGCGAGGTCGACCACAAGGTGTTGCTCGGTCCGAGCGTGCCGCTACTGGTCAGCGGGTTCCTGATCGGTTGAACCGCCAGCCCAAAAGGACTCAAACCGATCACGCCACAATTCCTTTTGGACCTCTGCCGGGCATTTTCGCATTCTCTCTGCTTGAGATGGACTTGCTCACTGCCGATCATCTCGGGAGGTTTAAAAGCACGGGGTGTTCTTGATTACGTTCGTGCTCTCGATCCCTCCGTCATTTGCCATGATCAGCCTCGGCTCCGCTTCGCTCATGGGGCTCTCGGTGGATGGCGTTGCGCCGCTTACCGACCGATTGCTCGCACGCCTGCACGAGAAGCATTACTCGCATTACGCCGTTATGATGTGGGTGGTCGGCCTTAAGGTGCTGAGGCCCGACAAGTTCCGCTGAGCCCCTGGCCCCCGAACGAATCGACCGGGACGAGCGCCCGTCGGCGCGCCGTCACGCAACGCGAGCTGGCCGTTGATCACCACGTGACGCATGCCCTTCGCAAACTGATGCGGGTGCGCATAGGTGGCAAGGTCACGGATCTGCCAAGGATCGAAGATCACAGTATCGGCGTACGCTCCGGCACGTAGTACTCCTCGATCCGTCAAACTCAAATTACGAGCCGGCAGACTCGTTAACCTACGGATGGCCTCAGCGAGCCCGAGCAATCCCTCGTCGCGCACGTAATGCCCCAAGAAACGCGCAAATGAACCATAGGCACGAGGATGCGGCGAGTGTTGAAGGAATGCTCCGCGTGGAGCCAAGGCCTCTTCGTCAGAACAAATTCCAACCCACGGTAGGGCGAGCAGCCGACGGAGGTTCTCCTCAGACATCATGAAATAAGCGGCGTGTACGCGACTGTCGTCAGCGAGTACCAGATCGACGATGGTCTCTGCAGCACTGCGACCGCGACGCTTAGCCACTTCAGCAAGTGTAAGTCCACAATATTCCTGAAGCGCAGCGTGCCTGAATCCAAGCAGTTGAACATTCTCAGCAGAGCCCGCTGCCGCATAGAGGCTCTCCCACTCGGGGTACATCCCCTCAATTTCTTTTACGACCTGCTCACGAATCGACGAATCGCGCAGTCTTTCGATCCATTTGTCGTGACCGCCTTCCTGTACCCACGGCGGCATCGCCGCATCGAAGCCGGAGGCTCCTGCAAGGTATGGATAGACGTTCGCACTAATATCCAACCCCTCTGCGCGCGCGGTTTCGATACGATCGATGGCGGCGGCAAGCAGCCGCCAGTTGTTGCGGCCTGCAGCCTTAAAGTGCCAGATCTCCGCGTGTGTGCGGGTCGCTTTAGCAATGTCTATGAGCTCCTCTACAGCCAACAAAAGATGTCGCGACTCACTACGTAGATGCGAGTAATACGCGCCACCAAATTCAGCGGCTGCGAGCGCAAGTGCCCGCAGCTCGTCGTGTCCGGCAAATGCTGCGGGCGCGTAGATGAGTGAGGAGCCGACGCCCAGCGCACCCTCAGTCATCGCCGTACGCACGAGGGCCTGCATACGAATGAGCTCCGCAGCCGTTGGAGCTCGATTGGCATAACCGAGCTCGTGGATGCGAACGGTGGTTGCACCCACGAGCGAGGTCACGTTCGGAACAATACCGCGCTTTTCAAGGAATTCGAGATATTCGCCGAGGGAATGCCACTCGAGGGGATACCGACTTTCGCTACGACGTAATCGTAACTCACGGCGCATCTCCGAATTGAGCGGTCCCATCGACTGACCTTCACCGAACACCTCGAGCGTGACGCCCTGACGCAGGTCGCTTTCGGCTGTCGGGTCCTCGATGATGGATTCGGTCGCCCAGGAAAGGCTGTTGATGAACCCGGGCGCGACAGCGAGACCTGAGGCATCGATTTCCGTGCGGCCGTGCATCCAGCCAAGGTCACCTATAGCTGCAACGCGATCACCGGCGAGCCCAATATCCGCTTCGACCGGCTCGGCGCCGGTGCCGTCATAGACGAGACCGCCGCGTATCATCACACTGAATGCGGGCGGGGGTATCGCCCCGACATCGCGGACTCTCCGCGACAGTGCAGCGAACACCAGACCCCAAAAGGTCTGGCGAACGGGGCGTAAAGATTTCATGACATCACTCGCTCGAGCTCGACAACGAGATCTGCGGGTAGCAGTCGTGACTCGCCGGGTCGAAGATTGCGCGGTAGTACCACGGGACCGTAGCGAACGCGCATGAGTCGACTTACCTCGTGACCCACCGCGCTCCACAACCGACGTACCTCACGATTACGTCCTTCGTGCAGCACGACACGAAACCAGGTATGTCCATCGGTCGACGCTTCGGTCTCGATGCGATCGAATCGTGCCCATCCATCTTCGAGCTCGATACCATGGCGCAGCTGATCGAGCGCCTCGCGACTGGGGTGAGATCGAATCCGGACCAGATACTCGCGTTCCACTTCGGAAGACGGATGCATCAAGCGATGCGCAAGCTCGCCATTGGTCGTGAAGAGCAACAACCCGGAGGTATTGACATCGAGCCGACCAACGACGATCCAACGACCGAATTTCGACGGCGGCAAACGCTCGAAAACCGTCGGCCGCCCTTGCGGGTCGCTACGTGTGGTCATCTCACCGACAGGTTTATGATAGCCGAGCACCACCGATGCTGGCGTACTCGCTCTTGGAGCGAGATCGATGGGCCTACCGTCGAGGAGTACTCGGTCCTTAGCACTGACGCGCACCCCAAGCTCTGCCACGACGCCGTTCACCGTTACGCGACCGTCGCGGATCCAATTTTCGATCGTACGACGGGATCCGAGGCCCAGCGAGGCCAGCACTTTCTGCAGCCTTTCCGCAGCCTCTTGCGTCGGGTCGTTCATGTCGATGCCATGATAGCGTTTCGGCGTTTGCGCATCGTGGGTCGGTTTGGCGAAAATGAGCCATGAACCGCTCCGTGCTCGTCCTCACCGCCCTAATGACCCTGTTGCTAAGCCCAACGTCACCAGCCGTAGAAGAAACTCTGCGTATTGCCACCTGGGACCTTGAGTGGCTCATCGCTCCCGAAGAATTCCGCAAACTGTCCAATTCCTGCGTAACGCATGACACCTCGCCCGAACCTCGCAAGCGCTCCATCCCCTGCAACGTCGCGCGAAAACTCGATCGATCCGCACTCGACTTCCAAGTTCTCGAGCGCTATGCCAACCAACTCGATGCCGACATCATCGCGCTGCAGGAGGTTGACGGCGTCTCAGCCGCTCGAAAAGTGTTTCGTAATCACGACTTTTGCTTCACCCGTCGAGAGGGTGTTCAGAACACCGGGTTCGCCATCCGTAAGGGCGTGCCGCATCGATGCAGCAAAGATTTCATAGAGCTCTCGCTCGATAATCAGGTCCCTATCCTCACGCGCTGGATCAACGAAGAGGCGGCTACGGATCGTCGTTTCGCGATTCTAGGCGACTTCAATCACGATCTGCTCGCCAACTCAGGCTCCGCTCGCAATGAGCAGGCACAACCTAGAAATTTTTGGGCTGAGATCGACGACGGTAAACCAGAGGGCACCGACCTTTTAAACATTGCAGAAGGTCAGCCCTTCACAAACTGTGCACCAAGTCAAAATTACCGTAGCTATATCGATCACGTAGTGCTCGGCGCCAAGCTCGCCGAATGGCGCGTACCCAACTCTTTTATTCGACTCACCTACGACGGTCGCGACGTACTCGAGCGAAAACTTGCCGATCACTGTCCGGTGGGTGTCGATCTATACATCCCACACTGAGGCCGCCAGCGGAGTCCTACCATGTTCGACCTCATCATCGAAGGCGCGGCGATCATCGACGGAACGGGTGCGCCGCCTCGCACAGCGGACGTCGGCGTTACCGATGGTCGTATCCGCGAAGTGGGGCGAATCACCACGCGAGCTCGAGAGCACCTACGCGCCCACGGCGCCTGGCTCACTCCGGGTTTTGTCGATCTGCATACGCATTACGATGGTCAAGCGAGCTGGGACGAGACCTTTAGCCCGAGCATTCATCACGGCGTAACGACGGTCGTGTTCGGCAACTGTGGTGTCGGGTTCGCACCGCTCGCTCCGACCGACAAGCAGCATGCCGTCGATGGGCTCATTTCGTTGATGGAAGGCGTCGAGGACATTCCCGGTGTCGCGCTCTTCGAGGGTGTGAGCTTTGACTGGCAGTCTTTCCCTGAGTACATGGATGCACTCGAGCGCATGCCGCACAGTCTCGATTTTCTCGTTCAGGTACCGCACGATCCGCTACGCATGGCGGTTATGGGCGACCGCGCGCGCGCTCAGCTAGCGGCAAGCGAATCCGACATAACGGCGATGCGCCGCTTACTGCGCCACGCTCTCGAGGCCGGCGCGGCGGGGTTCTCCACCGGTCGCACTGATAATCACCGCACTACCGCCGGACTTGCAACACCAGCCTCCGAAGCGGCTGCAGCCGAGCTCATCGGGCTCGCGCATGCGTTTAAAGACATCGATCATGGCGTGGTGCAGGTCGTCAGCGACTTTAACCTTCTTCATGGTTCGACCGGGTTCGATGGAGAGTTTGATCTCGTCGAGCTACTCGCTCGGGAAAGCGGCAAACCTCTATCCATGACTTGGCTACAGCGCGACCCGGGCGGAGAGCAATGGCGGGCGATTCGTTCGCGGACCGATGCGGCTGTGGCGAAAGGACTTCCACTCTGGCTGCAAGCGAGTCCGCGCGGTATCGGTGTCATCCTCGGGCTCGATACCTCTTTTCATCCGCTAATGGGCTTTCCGGCCTACATCGAAGTGGCTGAACTGCCTCTTGCCGAACGCGCTGCAGCTCTCAGAGACCCGATCCGTAAAACGCGCTTGCTTGCGGAGAAGTCTGGTCGTCTTGCAGGCGATAGCAGTGCCATTCCGCCTTTGGTCGACCTGATGCTCGCTCGCATCGAAACGATCGCAGGCCGTATGTTCCCGCTCGTGGTCGAAGATCGGCAGGGCAAGACTCACGTGGACTATGAGCCGCCCATTTCACGCAGCCTGCTCGCACAGGCGCGCAAGCGCGGCTGCAGTGCTCTCGAGGCGATATACGATTTTCTCGCCGAGGGACTGGGCGGTAATCTCATCCACTTCCCTATCTTCAATTATAACGATGGCTCGCTCGCCACCGTTCGCGAAATGCTCGATCATCCGCGGGTGTTATACGGTCTCTCCGACTCGGGCGCTCACGTCGGCACAATCTGCGATGCCAGCAGTTCGACATTCATGTTGAGCCACTGGACGCGAGATCGTAGCGACGGGCGCCTCACGCCTGAGTGCGCTATCGAAATGCTCACGCGCCGTAACGCCCGACATATCGGGCTACACGATCGTGGCGAAATTGCGCCTGGTATGCGTGCCGACTTCAACCTAATCGATCCATCTCGCATAAGCCCCGCAGATCCTCACCTCGTTCGCGACCTTCCGGCAGGCGGTAAGCGTCTGATGCAAGGCTCGCACGGTTATCTCGGTACCTGGGTCGCGGGTAAAGCTGTAGTTCGTGAAGGTCTCATTACTCGCGATAGACCCGGCCGTCTCGTACGGCTCGGTCGCAACCCTTCTCGGTCGCAGCAGTGATCACTCCGACACTCGCGCTGCTCGAGTCTGCGTTCGATCAAATCGACCTCAGCGTACAGCCGACCGACGGTGCCCACGCCTTGCCCGCCTCGATGTATCGCAACGGTCCGATCATCGATATCGAGCGCAGCGCCGTGTTTGCGCGACATTGGCAGTACCTCGGGCATCGCAGTCAGTTGTCGACGGATGGCGAGATCCTCATGGCATCACTCGGCGGACTTGATGTCGCGCTTGCGCGCTCCGCGCAGGGTATCCGCGGATTTCATGCCGTCTGCCGCCATCGCGCCGGCCCCCTCAAACCATGCCGCGGCCGAGGAAAAACGTTTTTGCGTTGCCGCTATCACGCCTGGGCGTATGGACTCGACGGGCAGTTACTTTCGGCCCCCGAAATGCGTGGCGCCGAAGGATTCGACGTAAGCGCGATCCGCTTACCAGAGATCGAGGTTGTCGAGTTTGAGGGCTTGCTTTTCGGTCGACTCGAACCCGGCCCCGAATCACTCGAAGAGGCGCTCGTCGACGTCGCGTCGCGTCTTGCGCACACAGGGCATGCGCTACCTACCCTGCGTTTTCATGAGCGTGTGTCGTACGAGATCGACTGCAACTGGAAAACTTACGTCGACAACTATCTCGAGGGTTATCACGTTCCGCATATACATCCGACGCTGAATGCCATCCTCGATTACCGCAGCTACACGACGACGCTCTCGCGCTGGTACTCACTGCAGTCAAGCCCCCTCGAGAGCAAACCTGATGCCTACGGATCGGGTGGGGCGCTCTATTACTTTGTTTACCCGAATACAATGCTCAACATTCTGCCGGGAAGATTACAGACTAACCGCGTATTTCCATTAAAGGGTAATCGCTGCAGAGTCGAGTTCGATTTTTTGTATCGTGAGGCTCCCGTCGCTAACGACCGAGAGTTCTCGGACGTAGTACAGCAAGAAGACATCCGCATCTGCGAAGACGTGCAGCACAATCTCGACAGTGGTTCGTACGTCTCTGGTCTACTAAATCCAACGCGCGAGTCTGGTGTGCATCACTTCCAGGAGCTTCTACGATCCGACTATCGTGAGGCGCTGCGGCGCGCTAAAGAAACCCAACGCCAGGCATGACCTGCCGCGATGCAAGCAACACCCCAGAGCGCTGATTCAAGACCCGCGCTGTAAAGCGCTACCATGGAAAAAACAAGCGCGCCGAGACAAGCGAAGAGCGTACCGCGAGTTTTCGGTAATCGACCGCTAAGCCAGGCCTGCAGGGCCGCAAGCGTACAGATTACAAAGAAAACTAGTGATGTTGTCGTCGATAACAGCGCGACGAACTCAAACGCCGCCGCGCCGCGTCGCGAGAACGCAAGCAGCAAAAAAATCATGGAGACTAGTGCGCAAGACACGAGTCCAACTATAGGTGTACCGCGCTCGCTTCGCTCTGTAAGCCGTTTCGGCAGTCCATCGGAGGACGCCATCGCTGCCGTCAGCTCGCCGCCAACGAGCAGGCAACCGTTCAGCGTACCAAAGCAACTGATCGCAGCGAAGACCGCGACAAGTAGTCCTGCACCGCCACCTATGAACCGACCGATGAAATCTGCGATTGGTGCAGAGGAGTTGGTTACTTGTGCTACGGGCATCATATAGGCGACGATGCAGGTTACCGCGATGGATACGAATCCCGCGAGCAGTAGGCCCGCAATCGTCGCACGCGGTACGATAGTGTTTGGGTCACGCACGGCGCGAGCTTGAACGGCTGCACTCTCAAGACCCAGCAAAGCAAAGAGCGTAATCCCGACTGATGCGAGAGCGGGCTCCCAGGCAATCGCCCGCTGCGACATGCCGTCGAACGCGGCATCCCCTTTATCGATAACAAGCCAGAAGCCAAACGTGATGACGAGTAAGAACGGAATGAGCTTGAGCAGGGTCGAGACGATTTGCACGGACCCGCCCAACGCACGCAGGTTGGCAGCGAGTAATAAGGTGATAACCAGCAGGCCGAGCGCCTCGGGTCCGAATGACCACCGCTCGAGTCCCGGCACTACAGAGAGGCAGTAACTAACCCCCGCCACCGTGATCGCGGCGTTCGCCGTCCACACTGACAACAGATATCCCCAACTACCGAGCCAAGCGGCATCGTCACCGAGCAATATTTTGACGTGCCCGTGGCTACCGGCCCCGGCGGGCAGGTGCAGGGCAAGTTGCGCGTAAACGAAAGCGAGGCAGGTGGCCCCCGTAATGCTCACTGCCCAGGCAATCAAGGCATTGGCTCCGAACGGAGCTAGTACGGCCGGCAGCATAAAAATGCTAGAACCGATGATGTTGCCGACAACCAACGCCGTGGCGCCCCAGAACCCGAGTCCGCGTCCCCTCTTCAAGCGCGTCTACCCCCGTGGTATCGATCGATGAGCCTGTTTACGGCTACAATCCAAAGTTTACTCGTGTCCCTATCTTAATGACAGGACAAAGCCTGCCATGCCCCGCACTACTCCCCTTGCCGATATCCGCAACATCGGCATCATCGCCCACGTCGATGCGGGCAAAACCACGACGACCGAGCGCATCCTCTACTACACGGGGCGCAAGCACACCATCGTCGACGTACACGATACTAAGGACCTCAAGTCCTCGACGACCACCGACTATCTTGAACAGGAACAAAAGCGCGGCATCACCATTCAGTCGGCCGCCGTCTCTACGCTGTGGCGAAAGAAAAAGATTAACGTCATCGATACCCCCGGGCACGTTGACTTCACCATCGAGGTGAACCGCTCGTTGCGCGTGCTTGACGGCGCCGTCGTCGTGTTCGACGGCGTGGCGGGCGTCGAGCCTCAATCCGAAACCAACTGGCGCTTGGCAGACAACTACGACGTGCCAAGAATTTGCTACGTCAACAAAATGGACCGTAGCGGCGCGTCCTTCACCCGCTGTGTCGATATGATCAAGAAGCGCCTCGGCGCGCGTCCGCTACCGGTGCAGCTGCCAATCGGTTCCGAAGATAACTTCAAGGGCATGATCGATCTCGTTCGAATGAGAGCATTGGTGTGGGATTCCGACGATCGTGATGCGAAACCAACTGAACTCGACATCACCGACGAGATCATCGATAAGTTTGGTAATGCCGTGCCGTCCGACCGTGAGTTGCTTAGCAAGATCGCCGATTACCGCAAGGAACTGGTCGACACCTGTCTAGAGATGGACGATACAGCGATGGAGGCCTATCTCCTCGACGAGAAAGATCCTTCGATCGACACGCTCATCGCCTGCCTGCGCAAAGGAACAGTGACCGGATCCTTTACACCGGTGCTTTGCGGTTCGTCCTACAAAAATAAAGGTGTGACTCAAGTTCTAGACGCCGTCGTCGACTTCCTTCCGGCACCGACCGACGTAGCTGCGATCAAGACGGTTGATGCCGACGGTAATCCAATCGGCGAGCGCATTTGCTCCGATGATGAGCCGTTCTCAGCGCTCGCGTTTAAAGTAATCAACGACGCTTACGGCGTGCTCACCTTTGTGCGCGTGTATTCTGGCGTGCTGACAAAGGGCATGTCGATCACGAACACCACTCGCGGTAAGCGCGAAAAGATCGGCCGAATGGTCGAGATGTTCGCAAAGGAAGCCAACGCTATCGAAGAGGCGCGCGCTGGCGATATCATTGCACTTGTTTCGCTCGTCGAAACCGACACCGGCGATACGCTCTGCGATACTGATCATCCGGTGGTCCTCGAGCGCATGCGCTTCCCTGAGCCCGTGATCAGCGTGTCAGTGCAGCCGAAGTCTAAGGGTGAACTCGAAAAGTTCAGTGCCACACTTGGCAAAATGGTTCGTGCCGATCCCTCCCTACGTCTTGAAACCGACCGCGAAACTGGTCAGACCATTCTGCGCGGCATGGGTGAGTTGCACCTCGATGTTACGCTCGACCGGATGCGTACCGAGTTCAATGTCGAAGGTATTATGGGTGAGCCGCAGGTGGCTTACCGTGAAGCTTTCACCAAGCGTATCGAACAGCAGTACGTTCACAAGAAGCAGACCGGCGGTGCCGGTCAGTTCGCCGAAGTGTGGATCAAGTTTGAGCCGCTAGAACGCGGCAAGGGTTTTGAGTTCGTCGACGCGACTGTCGGCGGATCAGTGCCGCGCGAGTATGTGCCCTCAGTCGAAAAGGGTCTGAAGATGCAGCTAGAGGAAGGCGTACTCGCGAAATTCCCGACCGTGGACTTCCGCGCGACGCTGTTCGATGGCAGCTACCACGACGTCGACTCCAACGCTCTCACCTTCGAAATCGCCGCAAAAGCCTGCTTCCGCGAAGCGCTGCCGAAGGCCAGTCCGGTTTTGCTCGAGCCTGTAATGAAGGTCGAAGTAGTCACCCCGGGCGACTATCTTGGCGACGTCATCGGCGATATCAACCGTCGTCGCGGCTCGATCCAGGACCAGCTCGAGCGTGGCACCAACATCGCTGTCGTGGCGACCGTGCCGCTCTCTGAAATGTTTGGCTACATCGGTCAGCTGCGCACCATGTCGAGCGGACGCGCCTCGTACACTATGGAATTCTCGCACTACGACCTCGTTCCGCGCAACGTGGCCGAGAAGGTGATCGAAGAAGCGAGAAAGCCAAAGAAATAAATCACTGACAGGCCAAACCGCCCGTTACAGATTTGTCCATAAATACGGCTGCCCCCCGAGAGGAGCAGCCGTACTCATTTGCGGTTGCGCCAAGCTCGCCAGAGTAGCAGCGCACCGATGATCAGTAATGCAACAATAATGAGGCGAGCCATAAAAAACACTCCAGTTAGCAGATTTTCGGTTGAACGCGTCACCACGACGGTGGTGACGGTTGAGCCGGCGAGACCGCCCTCGATCTGCACTGTAGCGAATCAATCGCCTCTGGCGAAAGTCAGTAGACTCACCTTAACTCTATACGGCGGAGTACAGCGTCCAACCAAGCCTGAGCATGCCGTTGAAGAAGAGGTTATCGGTTCCGGAAGTCTTCAAGTCCCCGCATCACGGCGCGTCTAAGCCGGCAATCGGCACTCCCTGCCACTAAAGCGCCAGACTCACCGACTCGGACGTCTTTCGGAATCGGCAGATCCGAGATCTGCAAAGCATTTGCCTAAGATGCCGGCGCAGTAGCCGCTGCGTCATCTGTCCAGCTAGCGCCGAAGGCGTCGTTATTGACCGCATCGGGCCGCAGCCCAAGTGGAATACATGCCGTAAGCATCAACATAAAATGATTACGACGAGAAACCGCAACCAACGTATGTTTTTTCATGTGATCCTCCAAGATACACGACTCGCTAATTTGAGGTCTACGCTCTACCGCTAAAGCGCGTACGCCGCCGCCCGTTGCTGTAGGAAAGCAGCGAGCTGGCTGGGTGTTTCGTGATTTGTCCGCGTATGTGAAAACACATGGGTGGACCGTATTTTTCGATCGAACCAAATGATTTCGCCTGTAGGCTGATCGGGACGAGTGGCGGCGAGCCATATCGCCGTATCGGTACCTGACTGCACATCGCGAAGTATCGGACTGAAAAGTTGACGGAATCTCGGCAACGAGCGTTGAACCCCTGCCGTATCCACCCAGCCCGGATGCATCACAAAGAACTCGATACCTTTTTCGCGATATCGCTCACGCCAAAATGCGGTCAAAGAAATCTGGGCGCACTTGTGAGCGGCATACGCCTGGACACCGTTGAAGTGCGCAGACTTCGTCACATTAAGTAGCGCCGTAGAGAGCGGCACGGTATAACCGCCGCCCGACGCAATGTTGATGACGGCACTACCGTGGGCAAGCAAAGCTCGCTCGACTAGACTTTCGGTCAGTATCCAATGGGCAAGCAAGTTCGAAGCAAAGGAGGACTCGAAGCCCTCTGATGTAACGACGAGGGCGTCATTCATCACACCAACGTTATTCATCAACACATCGACGCGACGGCCTTTTTCTACCAACCGCTCAACGAGCTGCCGAGTCTCGCGAAGAAGTGAAATCGCAGCATTCAACCTCTAAACCCACGAGTCCCATCGCAGAGGCTTCCGCACCAAGCGCTGCAAGTTTCTCGGGCGATCGGGCTACTGCAGTTACGGTGGCGCCAGCCTGTAGGGCCGTCCAAACCATTTGCCGACCCAGCCCTCCTGATCCACCTGTCACCAACCAATACTGACCGCGAAAATCGGGGGCTAATTTCGGCCAAGACGTCCGACGAGCGAGATAACCCACTTCGGAGAATGACACGGCAAATCGCCCGTTAAAGCAGAATGCTCCGACAATTTGCCGCACGGTGATCATTAACCCTGAATTCTGCCGGATATAATCGGGATCATGAAGTTTTCAAGCCTGCCTCTTGTGTTGCTCGCATTGCTCACCCGGGCGTTTGCAGCAGAGCCCATCACCATCGAGCGTCCTTGGGCGCGTGCCTCCGCCCCAGGGCAAATGATTGGCGGCGGCTTCATGACCATCGTCCATCAAGGCAATGATGAAGACCACCTCGTCTCGGCTAAGACGCCGATCGCACGCGAAGTGCAGATCCACAGCATGACGATCGATGGCAATGTCATGCGTATGCGCGCATTAGAGGGTGGCCTCGTAATTCCTCCCGGTGGACGCGTGACACTGCAACCTGGCGGACTTCATTTGATGTTCATAGATCTCGGCGCTCCGCTCATTGCAGGAACCTCTTTCCCGGTGACCCTGCGCTTCGCAAAGGCAGGTGACATGAAAGTTAACTTCAATGTCGAAGCACGTCCAAGGTGAGGGATCTTTGGCTTATCCTGCTTGCTGCAGCGTTACTCGTCGGGTGCTCTACACCGCCACCCTTCAACGCCACCGAAGTCTCTAACCTCGCCTATGGCCGAGGCCTCGGTATCCCTGATACAGACGGCAATATTCGTCGTGTCGATGACTTTAAAGGTAGTGTGACGCTAATCTTTTTCGGATTTACGCGCTGCCCCGATATCTGCCCCTCCACGCTTATGCGTCTTCGCGAGGTGCGCAATGCCGTGGGTGAGAATGCCGACAATGTTCAAATTCTCCTCGTTAGTGTCGATCCAGAGCGAGATACCCCCGAACGCCTCGGCGCATACGTCAAAAGTTTCGACGGTTCGTTTATCGGTCTGCGGCCGGAGCCAGAAGATCTTGGGAAAGTGGTTAAAGCCTTCCATGCCATTGCGATCAAAGTACCGATGGCGGGCGACGAATACACCATCGACCACTCCGCCACGATCTATGTCTACGATCGAAAGAATCGGCTACGGCTCATTGCACAGCCTACCCTCCCAATAGATCAACTGGCCTCCGATCTTCGTCGACTTACTGAAGAGCGATCGTAAGCGTACCAGGCGCTAGGTTGTGAGCGCTCTCGCCTTCGCCTGCGCTTTGTATTGCAAAAACATATTGGTGAACTCAGACCACGGTTCCGGATGCCCGAACCACTGCGGATGAATTCGCCTCAACGCCTCGAGCTGCGCAGCCGGCGCCTCATCGAGCGACAAGAGTTTCTTTCCCGACTCGGCCCACGACACCATCCCCAGCACGCCGCCCATCTTCATCCAGGGCAACCACCCCGACGTTGCCGTATAGGCAAAATCACTGCGTACTGTAGTCACTGAAGGATCTTCGACCTCGGCCAGAGTGCCGCGCAACGACGAATGCGTTGCCACGATGATCTCCTTGCCTGATGACTCCTCGGGGAAATTTTCCGGCGTGAGCCAATTCGGTGCGCGGATATAACTCGACTTCGTCATCCAGAGATCGTCTTTCACCACGCGCCAGGGATAAGAAAAGGGTTTCCCGGTATTCGGCAAAATATCCCGCGAGCCTACGATGCGAGGCTCACGCTCAGTAAATCTGAATCGGACAGGACCTTCGACATAATGATTCGGTGTCACGTCGCGACCCGTATAAGGATTTCGGATCGACTCACCAGATTCGAGATATCGGTTCTCGCCAAGTGGACGGTACAGCGCAGCTTCCCAGTCGGCGACGTTCCATATCATCGGGCCAAGCTGCTCCGTCCGACGCAAAATCAGACTCTCGACATCGATGATCGGACGAATAGGCTCTCCGGGTACGATCAGATCCAATCGGCCGGTAAACCACATGAGAACATCGCGGCTATCAAGGCTCGCGCGGAGCTTCAGGTAAGCCGTCACATTTCCCGCTGGAGTAGAGAGATCAAGGGGTATATGCTGAGGCTCGGATTTAGATTTTGCCGCCGATAAACCCGGCGAATAGGCCAATGCCGCCGCTATTGCGCTAAGCGCTGTTCGTCGTGTCGATCGCATCAAGGCGCCCTCAGACCATGAAGCCGAGATTTCTAGATAAGAAGTTGACCACATTTGGTGCAACGAGGGGAAGATCGGACTCTGCAATTCCGAACTAAGACGCTAGCGTGGCGGCGTACTGATTGGACGATACCGACAGAATAAGGATTCCGCCGCCGATCTCGAGCGAACCATCGATTTCCTGCAGCTAATAATGGCCGTACATCTGGCCTCCTCTCGCAACGGACCACTCGGCATCCGTGGCAATAGCCTTGGATCTGTATAACTCGCTTAAATATGAGATCCGGACGGTGAAAAGCTTTACACGCTGTACCTCACGAAATAGCGTAGCGTAAGGAATTCACTTTTCAAGTGACCACAGATAGTTGTGCGGTGTTGAGTTGTATCTGCCATAGCCTAGCGTAGAGACCGGCACGCGCAATCAATTCTTTATGTGTGCCTGACTCGACGATCCGCCCGTCCTCCATCACGATGACACGGTCCGCGCCGACGACGCTGGCGAGCCTGTGAGTGACCATCACTACCGTCCGCGACTTTTTGATACGAAGTAGAGTCTCGTTGAGTCGCCCTTCAGTGGCTACATCAAGTGCGCTGGTAGCTTCGTCGAGCACAAGTAGCGCAGGATCACGTACCAGCGCTCTAGCTATCGCGATTCGTTGACGCTGTCCTTCGGAAAGTTGCGAGCCACGCTCACCCACCTGGGTCTGCCATTGCTGCGGTAGGGAAAGAATGAAGTCTTCTACTTCGGCTAGGCGAGCTGCCTCCTTTATCTCCTCCATACTGGCGTCTGGCTTACCGAGCCGGATATTTTCGATGATCGTCGTATTGAATAAAAAGTTCTCCTGAAACACCACGCCAAGCTGGTGTCGATAGCTCGCTTGAGTCATATCCCGCAAATCGAGATCATCGAATCGAACGGCTCCCGTCATTGGATCATTGAAGCGCAGTAATAGATTGAGGATGGTACTTTTTCCAGATCCGGAAGGCCCGACAATGCCCAGCATAGAGCCCTTAGGGATGACAAGGCTGAAATCCTCAAGACGGAAGTCACTCTCTGATTCATAGCCAAAACCTACACGATCGAACTCGATCAAACGAGAAAAATAGGGCGCTTCCATCGCGGTCGATTTATCCACGACGGACGGTCTCTCGCGAAGGAATTCTTCCATGTGCCGTACCCCACCCACCGCTTGAGCGAGATTCGGCACATATTGGGTGACATCGGTCATCGCATAGCCCATCGATAGAAAAACGCCTTCGAAAGCGACCAACGTTCCAAGCGTGATCGTATCGTTGAAGACCCAGTACACGCCGATTCCAAAAACGATGATGTGCAGAACGTATAGCCCTGAATGCGACGCGCGCTCGACGAGTGCGGCTTGGAAGTTGCCGCGCGAGGCCGTACCGAACCATGTCGTATTGATACCTTTAAAGTCATCTCTTACACGTCTTATCAGGCTAAAGGCCTTCAGAACGGGTTGTGCCGAAACGTTCTCTTGAACGACACCCATGAGTTTTCCCTCAGCCCTTCGCTTGTCATAAGCAAGTTTGAAGGCCTTTGTGGCAAGTAGCTTGGGTAACCACACGACCAGTGGGGAGCTAATCAGCGCAATTGCCCCCAGCGTAGGGCTTAGAATTAGCAGTAGCACTGTTGAATAAATCACCTCGAGCGCAGGCGTTACGAAATAAGGCACGGACGTGACCAATGCAGTCTCCGTTGCGACGATGTCGCCGGAGAAGCGAGAGGTAATCGTCCCGGTCTGAGTCCGATGGAAATATGGCATCGACATACGGTGCATGTGATCGAACAGCGACTGTCTGAGGTCGCGAGTCACATGGGTCGCCGTGCGGGTATAAAGAAAGTCGGAGGCGATGCCGAGCGCAATGTTGGCTACGGCCGCGAAAGCAAGGAAGCCTAGCACCCAGACCACTATCTCCCAATTTTTTTTCTGGAGACCTTCGTCGATCAAATGCTGTGTAACGAGAGGGAAGCTGAAATTGAACGCCATCTCGATCAGAAGAATGCCGGCAAGCCACCAAAGCGCCTTTTTATAGGGCTTAAGGTACGGCCGCATGAATCCGACGACGAAGGACACGTCACCAGAGTGGGCGGTCTGCTCATCTTTAGTAATCGCATTGGTCTCATTCGTGGCGACCATCAGGAGATCTCCAGTGGGCTCACTTCATACTTTTTTTGCGGAGCTTGGCGTTGAGGGCGGCAGCGTGCTCGGCTGCGTCCGGCTTCGAGAAGAAGCAGAAGCGAATGGTCTCCTTATTTGGATACCATGGATAATCTCCCTCGTTCGATTTGACCTCAATCTGCCAAGCTTTGCGCAAAGCGACCGGGTCCGTCGTTGCTATCCTGAAGCCGGCAGCCTGAAAGCGTTCCGCCCAAGTCCACTGTGTCTCAAGCACCTGAACGCCCTCAAATATTTCGTGATATTCGATGACCTCCTTTGTCATGTCTGAGGTAATACCGCCGAAGAACACGCCGATGCGTGTGACTCTGAAGAGCTCTGATATCGCCTTGGCCAGATAGGGCTCAGGGATGTAACAGAGCGAGGTGTCATAGATGATATCGAAAAATCCATCTTCGAAAGGCAAAGCACGACTATCGCCTAACAAGTTACGATGCTTCCACTCAGGCTTCGTTTGCGCATGGATATGTTCATTGTTCTCGATGCCCCACGCCTCGACACCCTTTTTAGCAAAGCAGGCAAGAGTGAGTCCTGATGCACTTCCACAATCCAGTAGCCGATACGGCGGCTTGAGCCCCCAGATCGTCTCGATCAAATCGCAGGTGTAGTGCTCGTCAAAGTATTCGCGGAATGACCTCTCGTAACTCATACCGACTGCATACTCGTCATGGTAGTCGTCGCTAAGTGTCGACTCTTTTTCCGCCGCCTCATAGCCGAAATCTGCCCGCAGTGCGTCGAGCACTTTCGTACCATCGGTTCCGTACCTGCCGCGGCGTAGCTCCGTCAAAATTAAGTCAGTGGCAAAATCGGCTGAGTCTAAGGCCCCGTTCACCGTCGTATCGGCGAGATAATCTCCGCACAAGTAAACGCTTGGAAAACGCCCTCGCGTCGGTTGGTGTTTAGTCCGCAGGTCGTGCACTGGATTACCACCGGGCAGGCCGCTGACAGCCGCCGCCCAGTGATGGACCTTAACCTCGAGCATTCGAGCCATCCCATCGCCCATACACTTGGGCAGGCTCTCGACACACCTCTGCGCTAAGTCGCGATCGGCGACTCCTTCATACGCGAGAGCGTCCGACCCCGCGATCAACCAGCTAAGACACCCATGCTGCGTTTTTATTTTGTGCCGCAGTGTCTCGTTGTAAACGCAACAGCCGCCGAAAGCGTCACTAATCCAATAATCACCTTTGACATGCGTTTCCCAAAAGCGCTTATCGAATAATACGGAGACGCGCAGATAATGCGCTGGGTAATCATGATGAGCAAGGTGCTTCTGAATAGTGATACGAAGGTCCCGATTTCCCCACTCAATCTTCGACAGCGAGTAGCACGGGAGTGCGAAAAGGACTATGTCAAAGATGTTGATACTGGCGTTGCCATTCTGCTTGACGAGTAGATCCCAACGTCCGTCGGTGCGAGGCGTCGCCCCGACGACCGGAGTGTTGAGACGGATCGTGCTTTTTAACTTCGCCGCTAGCTTATCGATGAACTGTTGTAACCCTCCAGGAATGGTGTAGTAACGCTGGTATTCGGGCAGATCGAGTAGGATATTCTTCAGCCCATTTAGCGCGTTAGTCAGATGCGGTTCTGTCGCAAGATCACTGCGAATGATCGTCTCGACATAGCGGCGTGCTATCTCGTTGGTCAACAGCTCATCGAGTAAATCGCTAAGTGGCCGGCTAGCCCAAGGATGTGCATTGTCGGTGCCGCTGTAGCTATCGTAATACTCGGTGGGCGTACAGAGTGTCGCGCAGGTGGCGTAAAAAGACTCGATCTGCTGCGCCGCTTCCTCGCCGAGGGTGCGCTGAGTCTCCCTCCAGTTTCGCATTATGCGGTCGCCGAATGCGACGGCGTTGCCTCGCATGCTGACGACAGGAAGCTTCAAAGATTTAATGAGTGATCGCAAAGGGTCGTGACCAATATTCCAGTAGCCATAGAGCTCGGCTACACCTGCCTCAAATGTGATCGGCGCCTTGTCAAAATTCGCAGTGACGATCTTGCCGCCGAGTCTGCAACTAGCCTCAAAAATCGTGATTGTCGCCTCCTCAGCGCAGCTCGTCTCAAGCTGGTGGGCGGCAAACAAACCGCCTGGGCCACCGCCGATGATCGCAACTCTTTTCATACTGATAAAACCCATCCTCACACGGCATGCCTGTCACCCCTCGTTACTCTACCGAACACGGTGAGCGGTACCTGTTGGTTTCAAGTAATTAATTGTAAAGAAACGTCAAGCAGATCTGAGGTTCCGTATTCAGAGCGTCTTATTAATTTTTCGCAACTGAACTAATGTAGCCGACGATATCTCGCCGCAGATCAAGTTTTTGGGTAACAACGGGGATGTCAAAGGAAGAACGCCGACTGACGAGCTTTTTGATCCCGATGATCGATAGAGCGCATTCACCCTACCCTCCGGGAAGTCGGTGCATGAAGTAGAAGAGACAGCGCTCTAAACGAGGATGTCCTTTAGGAACGCGTGCAATCCCGTATATCGGCTCCAAGTCGGTGGTAAACATCTCTGTGGAGATAGTCGCCCACCGGAACGAGGTCATGAAACGATCGCCGTTGTGCTCTGCCCACTCACACACGGCGATGCAGGTGTTAAGCCAGAGGGATCGGCTCCGGGACTTTGTAATTTCTCTGGCAGGCGCTGCCATACACCCGAGCGATCTCAGACATCAGAATGGATACGTCCGTGAGAACTTTCTCGCCCTCGCTATCAACACACCGAATAACGAGAGTATCCAAATTTCGAACGTGATCTAGAATCCCCCTTTTACCAAATCGATTTCAATTTTCGCCTTTTCGGAGTGCCCAGCGCCCATCTCGAATATGTCGGCAAGGCTCGCTTTTTCCCCAACGATGACAGCACATTCGACGATAAAGCATCCGAAGCGCTTCGAAATTTCTCTGAATCTCCCCGGCCATCGAGCGTCAGCCCAGAACGCGGCCGATTTGAGATCGACCGGTCCATATCGGTCGGTGAAGGGGGCCCTAACTTGGCTTTCAAGCGGCAATCCGTCAATAATTAACGGCTTCTGCGCGGCTACCATATTCAAAGGTATAATTGAACGTTGAACACCTTGACCGAGATTGCCTTATAAAACTGGGGGCGCTGTGGGCCTTCATGACACCAACCAAAAAGGTAACGTACAGTTAAATCAACTTCGAGCCTATTAAAAAGAGATCGACACTATGAGCGAGATATCAAGCGACGAGAACCCTAACTCAACTCTATTGGCTGATCATCTTGAACAGCGAACGGAGATGATCAACACCTACGGATCCCTTTGGCGACAAGCGATTGCGAAGAGCGGGGTGACGGACGAAAAGATTACGGAAGATTTGCTTCAGGTCTGCGCCGCCTGTTACTTGGACGGAGTTCATCAAGGATCTCGATTGACCATAGATGAGATAGTCAGTAAGCAACAAACCTGAAACTAGAAGCTAAAGGATAGACAATCGCAGAGCTGACGATAAATATCGTCAAGCGACGACTGAATACTTCGGTGTTTATCCTGCAGCTAAACGCTGCCCTTTCCATCGCTCGTTGCCGAACAGAGGACCCCATGGTGCCGCCTCACGAGCCGCTGCAGCCGCAAAGCATGGATGTGTGCTGTCTTCGAGCAGTCCGAATCTGATCCCCCGACTCAGCAGCACCTTACCCAGCACCAAAGGCGCAGTAGTCTTCCTTCTCGACTAAGTCGTATACGAATAAGAATTTTGCCATGCCAGTGAGCACCGCCATGGTCACGCCAAGCTCCACGATCTGTGCATCGTCGAAATATGATCGAAGCTCCGCATAGAGCGCACGGTCGAGATGCCCGCGTGGTGCAACCAGCGCCATCGCGGCTGCAAGGCGCAACGCCGCCCGTTCCGCCGGCGACCAGCAGGCCGCTGTCTCGTCACCGATGGAGCGCAACTGGGTGTCGTTAAGTCCCGCCGCAGCGGCGTCCGAGTGATTCCCGCGATTACAAAACGCGCAGCCGTGCACCGTCGATAAGCGCAAACGCACCAGCTCCTTGATGCGCACCGGGACCCGACCACCATAAAACACCCGTCGGTAAAACTCGCTGTACCACTCGAATAGCTCCGGCGCGTGACCCATCACATCGATAAACGTGGTATCGCCCCGTAACGACTCGGCGCGGTCATGAGCTTCCTGCAGCGCGGGCGCGAGGGCCTCACGGGGTAATGGTGGGATAGGTGAGTTCGGCATCATGGCAACATTCCGAACAAATCAATCGGTGGATACGAAAAATTTGATCTCAACTGAAGTGACGAGTCCCAAGACAATAGCGATACGATCAACACTACGTAAGCCATGCAGTCAAATTTTCATAATTGTAAGTATTGACGAGAGATCTCCATCATAACTCGTCTCAGTTCGAGTATTCGCAAATCACATAAACCTTCCGGGTACACTCGAGCACTTCCCAAATTCCCGTGAATCCACGGGGAATTATAAATTCATCGCCCGCGATCACTTCGCGAACTACCCCTTCGTCATTGGTTAAAAGACTACGTCCAGCCAAAATGCGACAATACTCGTCTTCGGTGTAGTGGATTCGCCAGGCACCAGGTTCGCACTCCCAGATCCCAACAGAGAATCTTGCGGTTGAATCCGAGTAATGCGACCAGACACGTTGGAGCGGATTTCCAGAAATGATTTTATCAGACGCTGGTCGGTACTCGGATGGCTCTGAGCTTATTAAGGACTCGTTAACGAATGGAATGATATGTAGCCTAGTCATTTCGTTGATACGCATCCGCTCTATGAATGACTGCTTTGTCTAGGTCAGAGATGGTTCCGCTTTTTCGGACAGGAGGATAGAGGGAGTGACTGGCCTGCTCTGTAGGGCGAAGATATCGCCCATGACGAGGAGAGCAGCGCATGAGACGACCGCGACGCAACCACGGTGCCGCATTTAAGGCACGGGTGGCGCTAGAGGCTTTGCGGGGTGAGCAGACCTTGGCGGAGCTCGCCCAGAAGTACGATGCCCACGCGACGCAGATCGCAGCTTGGAAGAGCGAGCTCTTGCAGGGCGCAGCTGGAGTCTTTGAGGACGGACGAGCCAAAGGCGAGCAGAAGGTGGATCTGGATCGACTGCACGCCAAAATCGGCCAGCTCACGGTGGAAAACGCTTTTTTAGAAACTGCGCTCACCAAAGCGGGCTTGCTGAGCGCAAGAAGAAAATGATCGACCCGAACCACAAGCTGTCGGTGACGCGACAAGCGAAGGTGTTGGGAATGTCCCGATCGACAGCGTATTACAGCCCGAAGGGCCTTTCGGAGACCGACATCGCATGGATGGCGCTGATTGACCGGCTGCATGTCGATTTTCCGTTTGCCGGTGCTCGGATGCTCCGAGATCTGCTGCGACAGAGGGGCTACGTCGGTATCGGACGACGACGGATCCGGCGTTTGATGCGAGTGATGGGGATCGAGGCGATCTACCGAAAAGAAAACACCTCTCAGCCGCATCCTGCGCATCCGGTGTATCCGTATCTGCTGCGGCAACTCACCATCGATCGAGCCAATCAGGTCTGGACGATGGATATCACGTACCTGCCGATGCGCCGAGGGTTCTTGTATCGCGTTGCGGTGATGGACTGGTACAGCCGAAAGATCCTCGCCTGGAAGCTCTCGAACACGATGCATGCGGAGTTCTGTGTCAGCGCCCTGCAGGAAGCCATCGGCAAATACGGCGTCCCCGAGATCATGAATACCGACCAGGGAAGTCAATTTACGAGCCTCGAGTTCATCGGCGTGCTCAAGGCACACCGCATCGCCATCAGCATGGACGGCAAGGGCTGTTGGCGGGATAACGTCCTCATTGAACGATTTTGGCGAACGGTGAAATACGAAGAGGTTTATTTACGAGCCTATGAGCGCACATCGGAAGCGAGAGAAAATCTGACCCGTTACCTCGCCTTCTACAACCGTACCCGGCCGCACTCGGCACTGGACGGTCAGACCCCGGATCAGGTTTACTTCGCATCAACCCATCCGGCAGCCTTGGCTGCCTAAACCGCAGGACAGTCTTCATTAAATCCAAT
>Ga0194128_10000258_pt1 | contig 98750 bp, 79 predicted proteins | sample TA2KigCa65mmetaG_FD_148650 | JGI IMG/M metagenome (GOLD analysis project Ga0194128, IMG submission 148650) | Freshwater microbial communities from Lake Tanganyika, Tanzania - TA2015037 Kigoma Deep Cast 65m | ecosystem: Environmental > Aquatic > Freshwater > Lake | place: Tanzania: Lake...
GTAAAGTTTAATCTCTAGACTTTCATCTATTCTTTTTTTGTCCTTGACGTGCCCTCCGCACCCCTCCTCCACAATCCATCTCACCCCCCCTCTCCTGTCTCTCAGGTATCCAGTATGTCAATGAACTCAATTAATCTACCTCCCGGCAGATTCCCGCTCTTTCGGGGAACGGGGTTTGTTTGCGATCGTACCCAGGGCGGGACTTGAACCCGCACGACCTCATCGGTCACAGGATTTTAAGTCCTGCGTGTCTACCGGTTTCACCACCTGGGCCCACTATGAGCGGGAAACGAGACTCGAACTCGCGACCCCGACCTTGGCAAGGTCGTGCTCTACCAACTGAGCTATTCCCGCAATGTTAAAAGTAAAGAACAAAGCCGTTCTCAACGGGGGTGTAAAGGTAGAAAGAAAAAACCAAAAAGATAAAATGAGGGAGATAAAAAAATGGGGTGGAAAAACCTCAGAATTCTGCCACCAAACGTAGATTCAAAAGTCGCCCCGAAAGGTAATTGGGCACATTCTGACGAAATCCCTCCGTGTCCATAATCCACAGATAAGAGATGGTGTTGCTCACTTGCAGCAAATTGAATACCTCCACGTTCAGCCAGAGCGACCGAAAATTTCGCTCGAGCCAGACCGGAGACCGTCGGACTCCCTCCCCCACCATGCAGCGGGAGAAACCGATATCAACCCTGCGATAGAAGGGCATCCGAAGGGTGTCGCCGACCCTACTAAAATCGGGTACTCCATATGGGAGCGCTGATCCCACTACCAGATTCAGATTTACCTGATAGGCCGGATTGGAGGGAAGCAGGTCCTGGAACATGATGTTGGCCATCACCCGCTGATCGGTGGGCCGGGGTATGTAACCCACCGGCCGGGTAGCCCCCGAGGTGTCGGTATAAACGGCTCCATTAATGGTCTCAGCGGTTTTCATCCACGAAAATGAGGCCCACGACTGCAAATTCCCTACAAACTCCCCGTTGATACGCAGATCAACCCCTGTGGCATAGCCCCGGGCGTTGTTGTTGCCCAAATAGCGCACCCGCACGTTGTCGAGTTCGTAGGGGGCAATCGAACGCAGGTCCTTGTAGTAGGCCTCTCCCACAAAGCGGAAGGGACGGCCATCCATGCGAAACGAGCGATCCGCACCCAGAACATAATGCCAGGCCCGCTGTGCCCGTACCTGTGGGTTCAGGCGACCCCAGGGATCACGCATTTCACGGTAGAAGGCAGGCTGTCCGTATAACCCCCAGGCGGTACGGAACAACCACTCCTTTTTGCAGCGTGGGGTGTAGGTTATTTCCAACCTCGGACTCAGAAGCCATTCGCCATTCCAGGTCCAATAGTTGGCGCGTACACCGGCGGTCATAAACAGGCTTCGGGATTCCCACAGCGGCAACCGGCTCTGCACATAGGCCGAATAGCGGCCCGATTCGACGCGGTTTCTAACGTCGATGAACTCGCGAAGGTGGACCACCGTATCGCCGGGTTGCCAGGAGGGCACCGAAAAAGCGGCCGAATCGAGGTTGTTCCATTCATATAATCGATCCGCGACCCGGTCGCGCTGCGTCCGTACCCCCCACTGTACATAGCCCAGCAACAGACTCTCCCAAAAACCGCGGTGCTCGAACGCGGCCACGCGCATGCTCAACTGATTGCGCGCAAAATTCTGGTAGGCTCCCACCCCGCGGGTGAAGGCGACCTTTCCGAAATTCTCAGAGCCCAGCTCCGTATCGAGCTGGTTGAGCCACCAGGCACCATCCACATCGAAATACTCACGCTCATCACTCGAAAAAACGCTGCCTATCCACTTCAACTGCAGGCGCGGATGTGGACGAAAAGCAGCAGTGACGCCGCCCGTATAGGCGTGAAACCATGTGCGCTCGCGCCCATCGAAGAAAATCCGAAGTTGAAGCGCTTCCTTCACCGTCCCAAAAACGGTTTCGCGACTCGAGGGAACCACCCGGAAATCGTTGTGGCTGTAGTGCGACAAAACCCCCAGGGTCCAGCGGGCTGTGGGACGGTAGTTCAACAGAAACTGAACATCGCCAGAGGCGGGTTGATACTCGCCACGGGTATCGAGCGAGCCCAGCAAGTTGTTGAGAGTTCGGTAGCGAACCCCCAGCTGATAGGTCAAATTCCGGCTACTGTCGCAACCCTCCGTGGTAATCCCCGCCCCCATCATGCTGAGCTGAGCCTTCACCCGCTGCTCGGTGGGTACGCGGTATTGCACATCGAGCACCGACGACATACGATCACCGTAGCGCGCCGCAAATCCCCCTGCCGAAAATTGAATATTGCCCACCAAATCGGGGTGTATGAAACTCATTCCCTCCTGTTGACCGCTGCGCATGAGTACGGGGCGATAGATCTCGATGTCGTTAACGTAGATCAGGTTTTCATCGAAGTTTCCCCCGCGTACGGCGTATTGTGAACTGAACTCAGACTGACTACGGGCACCGAGTCCCTGCAGAATCGTCTCGAAATTACCGGATGGACTCACCAAACGCCCGGCCACACGCGGATCGATTCGCTGCATGGTCGCCCCCGATTCGCGTGCCCCTTCCACTGAGATGCCCGGCCCTTCAACCGCTGCAGCCTCGAGGCGCACGTTCAACCGTACCTCCTGTCCGCTTTTTCCGGTGACCACCAAAAATCTGGTCTGGTAGCCCAGCATCTGCACCTGCACCGAACAGGTGCCCGCCGGAACCTCCAGGCGGTAGTCGCCCCGTTCATTGCTCATCGTTCCCTTGCTGTGGCGGGGAGCCCAAACATTCGCCATGGGTATGGGCGCAGATACGGTGTCGGTTACCTTCCCGGTCAACACAATCGTCCCTGAACCCTGACTTTGGGCCCTTATCACAAAGGGAAAGAGCAGAATTCCTAAAAAAAACAGGATCGCAGACCGGCTCCGTTCAGCTGTCACCATTCGTTCCCTTGAGTGCCAGAACCACCGCCCTCGGGTCCTCAGCCGAAAAAATAGCATGTCCGGCCACAGCCACATCCACACCCGCCGATCTCAATGCCTCTCCTTGCCCGGATCGCACACCCCCATCCACTTCGATGAGGAAACTGTGGCCTTCATGTTGCTTCATTTGATTGAGCGCTTGCACTTTAATCATGGTCGATGAAATGAACGATTGGCCGCCGAACCCGGGGTTGACCGACATCAGGCAGACCAAGTCAATGCAGTCGAGCACATCGGAGAGGAGCGATACGGGTGTATGGGGATTGAGGGCCACCCCAGCTTTCATCCCAGCCTGACGAATGGCAAACAAACTCCGGTGGAGGTGTAGACTAGCCTCATAATGTATGGTCAGAATATCGGCACCCGCTTCTGCAAACGCTTCTATATAACGTTCGGGCTGCACCATCATGAGATGTACGTCGAGGGGCAACTTCGTCGAGGACCGCGCCGCCTTCACAATGGGCAATCCGAAACTGATGTTGGGCACAAACTGCCCGTCCATCACGTCGATGTGCATCCAATCGGCCCCCGCCGTTTCCATCCGGCGAATGTCGCGGTCGAAGTGACCCAGATCGGCCGATAATAAGGATGGGGCAACGAGCATAGGTGGGGTTAGTAGCGCTAAAATAGTGAGATTGGTATATACCCTGATATAATGCTCAACGACATATGGTATTCTGCACTTGAATAGAGAGAATATTCTAACGGAAGGCCGCTATGCCGGTGATGTCCATACCCGTAATGAGCAGGTGGATGTCGTGGGTACCCTCGTAGGTCACCACCGACTCGAGGTTCATCATATGGCGCATAATCGGATACTCGCCGGTGATTCCCATACCGCCATGAATCTGACGGGCCTCCCGTGCGATGCGCAACGCAATCTCAACATTGTTGCGTTTGGCCATGGAAATCTGGGCGGTTGTGGCGCGACCCTCGTTCTTGAGCACACCCAACCGCCAATTCATCAATTGGGCCTTGGTAATCTCGGTCACCATCTCTGCCAGTTTCTTTTGGGTCAGTTGGAACGCGGCAATAGGCTTATCGAATTGGATCCGCTCCCTGGCGTAGTTGAGGGCCGAATCATAGCAGTCCATGGCCGCACCAACCGCACCCCAGGCTATGCCATAGCGGGCCGAATCAAGACAACTCATCGGACCTTTGAGTCCGGACACACCCGGTAACAGGTTCGCTTTGGGCACCTTCACATCATCAAACACTAATTCACCAGTGGCAGAGGCACGCAGACTCCATTTGTTGTGCGTTTCAGGCGTAGTGAATCCCTCCATCCCCCGCTCCACAATCAATCCGTGGATGCGGCCCTCCTCATTCTTAGCCCAAACAATGGCAATATCTGCGAAAGGCGCGTTGGAAATCCACATTTTAGCACCATTCAATACATAATGATTGCCCCTATCTCGGTAGTTGGTGATCATGCCACCGGGGTTGGATCCAAAATCGGGTTCGGTAAGACCGAAACAGCCCATGAGTTCACCGCCAGCCAATTTGGGCAGAAACCGACGCTTCTGCTCTTCGCTTCCATAGGCGTAGATAGGGAACATCACCAGGGATCCCTGGACGGAGGCAGTGGATCGGATCCCGGAATCGCAGCGCTCCAACTCCTGCATGATCAGTCCGTAGGAAATCTGATCAAGGCCTCCACATCCATATTCTGCGGGGAGCGACGGTCCAAAGGCACCGATTTCACCCAATCCGCGAAGGATATGGCGGGGGAATTCGGCCCGTTGTGCGTAGTCTTCTATAATGGGACTCAGCTCGCGTTTTACCCATTCGCGCACGCTGTCGCGGATGAGCTTATGCTCCTCGGTCAACAGTTCATCGATCAGGTAATGATCCGGATGCTGGAAACGGTCTGTTTTCATGTTCTTTTTGGGATGGGATGGGTGATTTGTACGCGGTGCTGCGCGGCGCAAAGTTACGGCCAAAACAAATGAAAATGACCCGGTAACGGATGCATGCGTTCCAATTCATCCGACTTATGAGTTATATTTGAGGCATTCAAACGATCGGTTTCGCCCCTTCTTGAACCTCTATTTTAATATGGCCATCACAGCGATCGAAGGAATGCAGTTTCGTGCTTTTCATGGCGTACATCAGGAGGAAGGCGTCGTGGGAAATCGGTTTTCGGTGGACGTGTATTTTGAGCATAATTTTGAAGGGGATTCTGATGATCTAAGGCGGTGCATCGACTACGAGCAGGTCTATGAGCGGGTGGCTAAGCGCATGAAGAGACCTGTCCGGCTGATTGAACACCTGGCGCACCTCATCGCTGATGATTTTCGGGCCCTGTGGCCCGAAGCGCAGGTTCGGGTGCGAGTGAGCAAGTACCACCCCCTGCCCTATGGCATTCTGGAGCGCACCTATGCTGAGGTCGTGCGTCCGATATAATCAGTTGATGCCTACACACACCCCCTTCCTGAATTGATCGTCCATATTCCAGCTGATCGGTGTGTTCCGTTAGCAGTAGGATATATTCCTAAGCCAACGGATGTGTAGACCATTCTTCGATTCCCGTTAACCTCGAATATCTTATTTTTACATTTAGTTTGTTTCCGCATTTTTACCCCATCAGCGCACCCGTTCAGCCTATTAATGAGCAACATCAACCCAAACAAGACAGGACGCGACAGGTCTGGCACCGTTGCATTTCGGGGCTTAATTTTCGTTTTTAGTCTGTTTTTGTCGCTTTTAGGCGAAATACAGAGTGTTTATTCAGCTAGCTTTCCCGAAAAAAGGAGCTTTTTGGGATGCCTGTCAGAGAATGCACTTCAAAGTAATGTGCGGCCGCAAGCGACTGCATCGGCTTCCACAATGACTTTTCTGCTCAATGAGAACCTCATTTATGGTGTGTTGGCATACAACAATAGCCAGATGACTCCCTTGGCCGGGGTACCACTACACTTGAGGGCAATGCCAGGCTTTGTGGTCATGAGCGATACTACCAATTCGGCGGGTTCCTTCCGGATGTCGGGCTTCCCCGATGGAAATTATATCTTGGATGCATCGGTGGATTACCAACCAGGCGGGATTAATTCGACAGATGCGTTGACAGCAACCCAGATTTTTGCTTCTTTTTCGGTTCTTCCGCCCCTTCAAACCAGGGCGGGTGATGTCAATGGAAACGGCGCACTAAACACCTCCGATGCTTTAATCATTTCCCGCTTTACAACCCAGATGATTTCCGCCTTTTCGATTGGCAGATTTGTTCAGTCACACCCCACATTGAGCGCTCAGGGCGATACCCTGAACATCAATTTGTGGGTGCTCTCAGCTGGTGATCTCAACGGCAGTTATGAGCCTTTATCCACAGCACCGACTCTGGTTCTGGACTCGGTGTATGGAAACGGACTGCTGGCATTTGCTGATGTTCGATTTCTGGTGCCCGGTTCCGGGGTCTATGAACGGGGTATTTGCTGGTCAACCGCAAGCAATCCCGATACCAGCAATAACAAAACGGTTTCCGGCAGAGGGAGTTTCGATTTTTTGCAGCAGTTTAGTGGGCTTACAGGAGGTAACACCTATCACATCAGGGCCTATGCTACCAATGCTTTGGGGACGTCCTATTCGAATGAAAGAATCTTGCCCTTTGTATCGCTGCCATCCGTGGAAACAGTTAGGGCAATCCAGCTGGGCGATAGTGACGTGGTCTGTGAAGGGATTGTTAATTCCGACGGAGGTTCAGCCGTTGTAGAGCGAGGATTTGTTTACGACACAGTTCCAGGACCGCTGCGAACTGGTACCTATACCCCAATAGGTTCGGGCGCAGGACCCTATTCTGACACTATTGGAGGGCTTTACCCGTCAACCACCTATTACTTCAGGAGTTATGCCAACAATTCCCTGGGGACAGCCTACGGAAATGATTGGGCCGTAACCCTTTGTCTGATTCCCCGAATGGGATCAGGTAGCTCTAATTTATGCGCGGGGTCAACCGATGCATTTTCTGCATCCCCTGCCGGCGGAATCTGGAGCAGCAGTAATCCGACTGTTGCCATGGTGAATGCCAACACGGGCTTAGTAACCGCGATGTCGCCGGGCACAGCCACCATCACATATACAATTTCCGGAACGGGCGGTTGTCCGAATGCCACGGCATCCCGAACATTGGTCATTACCGCACCCGTTAACGCGGGTGTCTTGAGCGGCAACCAGAACCTTTGTGTGGGGTCAAGCGACACCTATGTTTCGACTGTTAGCGGCGGTAGCTGGAGTTCCGGAAATTCAACTGTAGCCATGGTAGTAGCGGGCACAGGAGTTGTCACGGCTTTGACTCCCGGTACAGCTGCCATCACCTATACCCTAAGCGGTAGTGGAGGATGCCCAAATGCCACTGCATCACGGAATTTGACGGTATGTGTGGCACTACCCAGTTTAACTACCCTTACAGCCACATCGATCACATCATCCGGGGCTTCAACTGGCGGGGTGGTGACTTCCAGCGGTGGAGCGAGTGTTTCGGCAAGGGGTGTGGCTTATGCAACGACCGCCAATCCTACACTGGCTAATTTATTTACGTCGAACGGCACGGGTACTGGTACTTTCAACAGTGTTTTGACTGGCCTCGCACCAGCAACCGCCTACAGAGTTCGGGCGTATGCCACTAATAGCTCGGGGACCGCCTATGGAAATGAAATAATGTTTGCAACACCCGCAGAAACCCCAACACTGACCACATCCTCTATCAGCCTGATTACCCACAACAGCGCACAAAGTGGCGCTACTATCAGCACAGATGGTGGTGCGGCCGTCACCCAAAGGGGTGTCTGCTGGTCGACCTCTACACAGCCAACAATAGCCAATACCCGAACGCAGGATGGTACGGGAACGGGTGTCTTCGCCAGCAGCCTGACGGGACTTACGTCTTCAACCAACTATTTTGTGCGTGCATATGCAACCAATTCGGCAGGAACGGCATACGGTCAACAACTGACTTTCACGACGACAGTCCCCTTTGTTTGCGGCACATCGCAGGCCACCGATGTGGATGGAAACAATTATGCCACCATCACACTGAACCTCACAATCAACAGTCAACTCAGACCCATCTGCTGGTTTAAGCAGAGTCTACGGGTATCCAAGTACCGAAACGGCGATCCCATTCCAACCGGTCTCGATACCTCAGCATGGAGAAGCGCGACCTCTGGAGCCATTGCGTCACCAAACGACAGCGTGGTCTATGACTCGGCGTATGGTAAACTCTACAACTGGTATGCAGTGGCCGACGCTCGTGGTATTTGTCCCACCAACTGGCATGTGGCCACAGACGCTGAATACCTGGCCCTCACCAATTTCTGCCAAAACAACGGATATCCCAACTCATCGAGCAATCGGAATGGCACCGCGAGAGCCTTGAAATCCTGCAGGCAAATCAATACCCCCTACTCTACCGCCTGCAATACAACTGTACACCCCCGATGGCTGGCACACAACAACACCAACCCCCATTATGGCATCGATGCGTTCGGTTTTTCAGCACTCCCTGCAGGTGCGCGGGTGGGTGATGATGGCACCTTTCAGGCATTTGGCGGAAATATGCTCCTGCAAACCCCTAATTTGAGTCCAACCGACTTAAATTACGGGTATCTCCTTCGGCTGGATGCCGGAAATTTCACTCGGGCCACTGGACTCAAAACATGGGGCGGTTCAGTGCGATGTGTGCGCAACTATTAGCCCGTACCGATCAAGCCTTATTGGGAGTAACTGGGTAGCTGGCTCCGCCTACCTTTTCACCAATAATGATCGGCCCTGGTAATGGCCAGACCGGGATAAACCATTGACTTCAATCCAATATGTCCCCTCGGGCAACATGCCTAAATCCAAACTGCAGGATCTATTTTCGACATCTATTTCTGTTGTCTTAAAGGACGCTGCCTTTTTTCCAACAGCATCGAATAGGGAAATCGATTCAACTGAATAAACCCCAGCAGGCAATTCCACATACACAACTCCCGACACGGGATTGGGATAGATCCGAAGGGATTCGTGGGAAAAAAGTTGCTTGGGCATAGCGCTTGACTGCTGACGGAGATTCAGGTTGCCTACAGAAACTCCACGGACGTCCGACAGTTCAGAATTTGCAATGTCTATAGAAATGCTGCCCTGTGACCCGCAACTCCTTAACCAGATCAGGGCGTCACCTTCCGACAGGCGGATTCCAGACTGTCTAAATCCCGCCAATCGGAGTGATTGCCCGACTTGCTTCCACGTGCAAGCATCCCAATAGGCCACACCCATTACTTCCTCCACCACACAGCCTTCGGGCAAAAGCAGATCCAGACTCACTGCTCCGATGAGCACATCCCGGTCAACATACAACCCGGTCATACCAAAAAAATCATCCATTGGATTCCATTCCGAGGGAGCAAACCCGAGCGGTCGATATGCACTGCGAATGTTAACATCCGGCACATAGGAGCCGTTGACATCCCCCATCGCCAATATGCGGAGAGCCAAAGGCCCCGAATAAGGCAGGGTGACAGAGGAGGGTGATAATACCCAATCGCCGGCAGCGAATGTATCGACCTGGGTGGTAAAGCGGCGCATCAGGATAAGTGCATCTGAAGAATTGACCGTACCCGAAGCATTCACATCCGATGCCAATAGCGGTAATCCAATCAAGGCTGCGGTACCCGTAAAATGTCTGTTGATCAGCAGGGCGTCGGTGGCATTGCCCCCACTCCATAACTTTTGTGTATTAATGCGCAGGGAATAGGTTCCCGCCTGCGCACTCAGGTTGAAATCGCCGGTGCTACCTGTGGAGGCGGTGACCAGCTGCGACGACCCTTGCATCAGACGAACCGAAGAATTCGTGAATGGGGTCAGCGCTGTATTCTGGTAACGCATATTTCCGGTGAGCGCGGGTACTATCGCCTGTCCGTTGACCCGGATATTGGCCAGGTAAAGGTTGTTGCCGTAGCCATTAATGCTACTAAACCGAAGACGTATTTTCTGTCCGGTGTAGGTCGGTAGTGCGACCGAGTCGCGGCGCCACTGACCGGCTGTGGTTGGGGTGAAGAAGGTTGTAACCGTTCCAGCGGTAGCCAATACCAGATTCTCCTTTAAATATATACCGTTGGTGAATGTGACCCCGCAATCGGTGGAGATGTCGACACGGAGCTTATCGAAGAGGGTGGAGCTGTAGCGGGCATAGGACACATCGAACGATAAAACCGGGTTGCTGATGCCCGCAAGATCAATCACGGGCGACACCAAACCGTCTTCCTGTCCACTGGCGGTATAATTGAACAGGTCAATCCACACCATCGGAGTAGATGCTCCGGCGGGTGTGAGACCCGTACGAAACCCCCAGGTAGAGCCCCCATCCGGATTGGAAATCTCCCAGCCAGATGCCAGTATTGCACCAGGAAAGGCCTCTGTAAAGGGGACGCTCCTACCTGAACCGACCACTACAGCATTGGAGCGAACCAGACTATCACTGCCAAAGGCGTTGCTCACACGGAGCTGTAAACTGTAGGATCCAGCTTGATTGAACACAAGCACCGGATTCTGAGAGTTGGCGGACGTTCCGGAAGTAAACTGGAAACCGGTAGATGGCTGAAGGGTCCAAAGCCACTGTGTTGGGCCGTTGGTGCTCTGGTCGGTGAGGGTTACAGGCACATTCAGACAGGCCTGAATGGTGTTCTGCGACAAGCCAGCTATGGGTGGACTGTTCAAGGACAGGCACGCGGGGGATGTACGCAGGTTGGAGCGGCGTGGGCTGTTCTCCATAACGGTGCGCATGCGTGTACGCTGATTGGCCGTGAATATATTCATGCATGCATCGTCGGTGTAGTCCATATAGTTTTGAACCATATCAACCGTGCCACAGGAAACATGGGTGGTCGGACACCCATAATTGGCAGCATCACTGGCTGGGGTATCTCCGCAATAGTCATCGACCGAACAGCCCCCATCGCCCCAGATGTGCCTAAGTCCCAGAAAATGACCCACCTCATGAGTGGCAGTACGCCCAGCATTGTAGGCTCCGGAAAATGGATTCGCCGGTGCCCGACCGATGGAAGTATGTAAACACACGACCCCGTCGGTATTGGCCGGGGCACTGCCCGACAATCCGGGCAAAGTGCTTACGGGGAACTGAGCATAGCCCAAAATGCTCCCCGAAAGTGGAACAATCCAAAAATTAAAATACTGCTCTGGGTTCCAAATGGTGGCTGGCTTGATGGTACCATCCACATAACTGCTGGTAAAATTGGTGCCCGATGGGTACGAATAGCGCACAATCCCGGTTGTGGAGTTGCCCTGAGGGTCGCGCGTGGCGAGACAAAACTGAATACCGGAATTGGCGGCGACCGGACGAAATCCGACGGGGGTGTTGACCGTGTCGGCATTCAACCGGGCAAAATCTTCATTCAGAATCTGCAATTGGGATAAAATCTGAGCCGTTGATATGTTCTCGGTGGCGTTCGTGTAAATGACATGAAAAACAATTGGAATCGTGTAGATCGTTTGCTCGGCCTGAGGCTCATGAGCCCCTCTCGCTATAGCTTGAGCCAGCCAATTTTCAAACTGACCTCTGGTCTCCGTGGTCCGGCCAGTTTGCAGGTTCCACTCTTCCATTTCCGTGCTGTAACACCTTATGGGCGGGGTCGTCGACTCAATAGCTGCCGATAACTGCTTGATTTGCGCCTGTCCGACGGGCGATTGTATCAAGCCAAAAAAAAGTCCTGCAAAGAGAACTGCTAAGTACTTCAGCAACGAACATGCCGATTTTTCGATAGGCGTTTGTTCGATAGGGACTTGGCTGCAAAACGCTTTCATGGATGAAGTTAAAAACTTAATAACTAACATTACATACACTTAAATGTTTAAACAGGTATAAATTCTTGACTAAAACTTTGTGCAAACCACATAATAATCGAGGCAATCGTCGGTGAGCGGGGCTACGAAATAATCGGAAGCTATAATGTCATTTACCAGACCTGCATTCGATTTGCGCAAAAACATACGATTGGCGCGGTTGGCAAGGTCGTAAGGAACCTGAAGCCACCTGCGTGGAAGTCGGTGCTGCAGGTCGAACACATCGAAACGGGTGAACCGACGGACCGATGCCTTGTTCTTTTGGTAGTAGTCCATCACCTTTTCGTTCCCAAAAATTCCCTGCACTTCGGTGCCCTCCCGTCCAAAAACCCGCTCCAGAATGGCTTTCATTTCTGTTGGTTTGTATTCGCGCACATGCCAGGGGTTTCGGCTTAGCGACATCAGGCGGTTGGGTGTTGTGAGCATCAACACCCCGCCCGGGCGCAGTACCCTGTGAATCTCGCGCAGAAAATCAAGGTCGGGCTCAATGTGTTCGATGACCTGGAACGTAACTACACAATCGAATGAGTGATCGGGCGTTTCGGGTATTGGCGGCAGATCCGCCCGTACCAGACGCACATGATCAGCCACAGGCCGCGACGAATTCAGAAATTTATCCATCCCCACATATTCGGTACACAAAGGCGACAACAATTCCATTCCGTAACCCTCCCCCAGTCCCAATTCCAACACCCGCCCCTGAACCCGCTGCGCTGCAGTTTGGTAGGCTATCAGGTGCCTTTGAAAAATTGGATTTTCAGAGGCATCGAGTGCGGAAGATCGTTCAGCGGTTTGTAGCATTTGGCAAAAATGAATCGGTAAAAGAGAATATAGAAGGGCAAACCATCCAATATGGATAAGAAAAGGTAAAAATAGTAAATCGGATCAGGATGCAGACTCTGCCCGACGCTTGATTTCGTTGAGCACGAAAAGCGCCTCTACAGGAGTGGTCCGTTCCACATCGGTGGCGCGCAGCATTTTTTTGATCTCTTCCCATATCGGATCGGCAGGGGTGAACAACCCCAACTGGTGGGCCGCGGCCAAACGCTTCTTCATTCGTTTTTGTCGGTCGGGTCGTTCCTCTTCCAGCTGCCGCAGGAGCTCATCTGCCCGGCGCACCACGGTCTGGGGCACGCCCGCCATACGCGCCACATGCAGCCCAAAACTGTGCTCGCTGCCCCCCGGCATCAGTTTGCGGGTGAAAATCAAGCGCCCGTCCTGCTGCGCAATGGCCACATGGTAGTTGTGGATGCGGGCGAACCGATCGGCCATATCGTTGAGCTCGTGGTAGTGTGTGGCAAACAAGGTGCGGGGATGGATGCACGGGTGTTCGTGAAGGTACTCAGCAATCGACCAGGCAATGGAAATACCGTCGTAGGTGCTTGTACCACGTCCGATTTCATCCAGCAAAATCAGCGAGCGGGCTGAAATATTATTGAGAATAGAGGCCGTTTCCAGCATCTCAACCATGAAGGTCGATTCGCCAGCCGACAAATTATCCGATGCCCCCACCCGGGTGAAGATCTTGTCGAACAAGCCCACCCGGGCCGCACGTGCGGGCACATAGCCCCCCATCTGGGCCATGATTACCAGCAATGCCGTTTGGCGCAGTAATGCACTTTTACCCGACATATTGGGGCCGGTGATCATCATCATCTGCTGATCCGAACTGTCGAGGCAAATATCATGGGGCACATAGGGTTCTCCCGGCGGCAGCAGCGTTTCGACTACCGGATGCCTTCCTTCGTGAATACTTAACACATAGGAATCATCCACATCCGGACAGCCATACCCGGCTTCTACGGCTTTGATGGCCATCGACAACAACGCATCACACCGACCAATCCAAGCGGCCACGGCCTGAAGCACTCCAATGTGGGGCTGCAACTGCTCGAGGAGTCCGCGGTAAAGGCGCGCTTCAATAGCAGCGATCGACTCCTCAGCATGCAGGTACTGTTCTTCGAATTCCTTTAATTCTGGGGTGATGTAGCGCTCGGCATTCACCAGCGTTTGTTTACGGATCCATTGCGCCGGCACCTTGTCGCGGTGGGCATGGGTTACCTCCAGGTAAAAGCCGAAAACTTGATTGAAGCTGATTTTCAGGGAACTAATGCCGGTCTGCGCAATCCCGCGCTCCACCATTTTCTGCATGAATTCCTTGGCGCCGGTCGACAAAGAACGCAGATGGTCGAGCTCCGTATCTACCCCTCTCCCGATCACACCCGGCTTGGTTGACAGGGCAGGTGCGTCAGATGATAACATCTGTTCAATCATGGAGCCCGCCCCTGGATCCTGTGGCAGCTGGGCCACCCAGTTCGGATCGAGCTTCTCATCGGCCATCAACGCTTCTACGCAGGAACGAATGGGCTTTAACTGCTGCAGTACACTATTGAGATGAAGAAGCTCACGCGGTTGTACCCTCCAGGTGGCCAGACGTGCCAGGATGCGTTCCAGATCCCCTATTTTCCCCAACGAATCACATAGTTCGAGGCGTCGGTCGTCTTGGTTTACAAAGGCGGTCACCACCCGCTGCCGGGCATGGATGCAATTCAAATCGCTCAAAGGAAATAAAAGCCAGCGACGAAGTAGGCGGGCACCCATGGGGGTCGACGCCCGATCGATGACCTGCAGAAGGGAGGTACCGCCCGTTTGGTACGGCTCCACCAATTCCAGATTGCGGACAGTGAAACGGTCCATCCAAACAAACTGCGCAGCGTCGATCCGGCTGATCCGGGTGATGTGGGCCAATCGTGATTTGTGCACTTCAGTGAGGTAATGGATAATGGCACCTGCTGCCACAATTCCTAATGAAAGCTCATCCACCCCGAAACCCTTGAGATTGGGAGTCTGAAAATGGCGTTGCAATAAGTCGCGACTATAATCGCCGCTGAATACCCAGTCCTCCAGTGATTGCAATGGGACGCCGTTCAGGCCTGCCGGAAGCGGCTCGTTGCGCTGCGATCGGGGTGTCAGGAATTCCGACGGTTGGTGGTCGACCATCAATCGGGTCATTTCTGAACTACTCCCTTCACCGAGGTGGAAGACCCCCGTACTCACGTCCACCAGGGCAATTCCAGTCCGCCCCTCCGAACTGTGCATACAAGCCAAATAATTGTTGCTGCGTTGATCCAGAATCTTATCACTAAATACTACACCTGGCGTCAGGAGCTCCGTTACCTCCCGTTTCACGATCGTTTTGGTGGTTTTGGGATCCTCCATTTGCTCACATACCGCTACCCGCTGTCCGGCTTTCACCAAACGAGGCAAGTAGGTTTCCAGCGAATGGTACGGAAATCCGGCCAGTTCCATATCAGCAGCGGCCCCATTCGACCGGCGGGTGAGCACAATCCCGAGGATGGAAGAGGCCTTCACCGCATCTTCACCGAAGGTTTCATAGAAATCGCCCACCCGAAACAGCAGCAACGCTCCGGGGTGTTGTGCCTTCAACTGGTTGTACTGTTGCATTAATGGCGTTTCTTTGGACCCTATCCCAGCCTTTTCTTTCATGTATGAAATGAGTTTTGAATCATGCGCCAGTTGACCGCACCCGAACTGCACCGTATGTCGCCCACGGATTTCAAAAATAGCGAAAAATTACCGGTCAGTCTGCTCCTCGAAAATGTGCGCAGTCTACACAATGTGGGCTCGATTTTTCGAACGGCTGATGCGTTTTGCCTATCCCAACTCTACATCACCGGTTTCACGGGTTGCCCGCCCCACCGAGAAATCCACCGCTCTGCCCTCGGCGCCGAAGATACCGTTGCATGGGTGCATCATTCCAATCCTTTGACTCTCGTTCACAGCCTGAAACAAGAGGGCCACGCTGTTTTTGCGGTGGAGATCACGAGCCAGAGTATACCGCTCGACCGATGGGAATGGGGTTTCGACCGACCTCTCACGCTAGTTTTGGGCAATGAAGTGGAGGGCGTGTCGCCGGGCTTGCTGGAACTGTGCGATGCTTCGGTTGAAATTCCCCAGGGGGGCACCAAACACTCCCTCAACGTATCGGTGTGTGGTGGCGTGGTGGGATGGGAAATGTATCGCCGCTGGACGAAACGGGGAGGGAAAGGTTAACACTTGTGGTCCGATGGCGATCATGGCCATGATCTGAACCATAGTCCGAATCAGAACCGAAGAACAGAATCGCAGCCCTGACTAGAAACCTAGTCCGAATCAGAGCAGAAGTCTAGAACAGGAATGTAGTCTGAGTCAGAATTGCGGCAAGAATCAGAATAGCAGTTTGAATCAGTCAGCGGTAAGGATCAAAATCGCAGGCCTGCTCCGAACATGACGTGGCGCAGGGGCATATAGCGTGCCGGATTATCGGGCGGGGTGTTGCCAGAACGAAAATCGCGGGGGTCGAGGTGGGCTGGATCTCGCCAGGATGAGGGTACCGCATCACCAGGTTCCCATGCCCGTCCGGTTACCGGATTGGGAATCAGCGTATTGTTCTGGTTGAACAAATTGGTGATCTGGCAGGTGAACTCCAATCGGCTTCTCTTGCCCAGCATCCACCATTTCCTTAGGTTTACATCCACCCAGGTAAGGCTTTCCCCAAGGCCCGACCAAAGCGCCTGCGGATTGGGGTCACGCTCATAGATGGGCCGGCCCGTTACGGGCTCTATCCCCTGATAAATAAATGGGGTGTAGCGACGGCCGGTTCTCCACACGCCCTCGACATACAGCGAAATGCGGTCTAATGCCTTCCAACGGGTGGTAGACTTTCCCAAATTTCGGGTGAAGGTGACGTTGCCCTTCAAATCGAATGGGCTGTCCCACGCAAGATAGGTTTCGCGCGTATCCTCGCGGTTACCCGAATTGAGAATCTGCCCGAGCGCCTCACTGGCAGAGGAACTTTGTCCTGTCGCCGCCATGTAGCTGGCCGACGCTTGTCCGCTGAACCACTGACCTATACGCCGCAGGTAGGTGACCTCCATCCCCCGCACCCGGGCGTAGTCGGAGTTGATGCGGATAGTGCGGGTGACCTCGCGTCCGGTAAAATCCTTGATTTGTACGGATGCTGCCGTAATGAAATCGTATTTATCCTTCCAGTAGGCCGAAACTGTGAGGGCATCACGGGTACCCAATTGCGAGCGCACACCCAATTCATAGGAGATGTCGACCTCGGGGTTCAGGTCGGGGTTGCCCACACGCGACAATACGGAACGGTCCTGATAGAGGGGGTTGAGTCCCTGATACACCCAGCTGGGGTGAGGTAGAATCATCGAGTGGTTGTAGTTGAAAAACAACACCTGGTTCTCGCGTATGGGAAAAGAGGCTGAAATTTTGGGCAGCAACCGCATTTTCATGCGTTGACCGAACATCTGTATGGTGTTGCGTATGTAGGCGTCGCGGAATTCCTGGCGAATGGGCGCGCGCGGGTCAAGCACGGCATCGTCTACGAAGCGACCTGGGAACCAATATTCTAGCCTTCCCCCGAATTCTGCTACCAATCCCCTGAATTTCAGCTTATTGGAGGCGTAAAATGCGCCCCGGGCGGGTTTCACCTCCCAAACATCGCTGTAATCGCCCAAACGGAAGCTCTGGCTGATGGTGCCGTCGGGCAAAGGAATGGGGGCACCGATCCATGGGCGCACAATATCGATCCACAACAAATCCTGCAGGCGCACCTCGGTACCGAAAACGAGGCGATCCCCGCGTGGGTTGTAATAGTAGTTGCCGGTCCAACGCAGGCCGTATTCGTTCACCCGGTGGTCGTGCCAAAGCGTGCCTATCCCCCCATTATTGTAGAGACCCGGACCAGGATACACGAAAACCTGCGAATCGGCCGGGTTGAAGTAGCCCACCGGAAAAGTGACAATACTGGCAGGATCGAATTCGGCATCCACATTCTTGGGGCGCCACTCACGCCCATTGGCATCGGCCCGTAGGCGTACAAACAGGCGGGATAGATTGGCGGTATATGAGAATTTTTTGCTCGTGGTGTGGGTGAAGTTGACCGATTCGAGGTTGGTGTCGTGTGTATAGGTGTTGGCCCGATCGGGTTGCAACATGAAGTCGAACTGGAATCCGGGGAGAAAGGGTACATCGTTGCCGATAATGCGAAGCATGTTCACATCCTGGTTGATGGTGAGCGAGCGCAGGTAATTTACACCCAGACGCATGCCCGGTTTGAATTCATAGTCGAACTTCAGCATACCCGCCCAGCGGTTGTCTTGGTAAGGCGAAAAGGTCACATTTGGGTAAAGCGATGAGGTGACCTGATCGGCAGGCCGGCGAAAATACTGGTCGTCGAAGCTGCCTTTAAAGGAGGCAAAGACCCGCAAAGGCCGGGGAAGTACACCCTTCAGCGAGCCTCCGGCTGTAGCTTCAAAGATGGAGTTGCCCCAAACCGACTGCCAGTCGTTGGTGAATCCGAGTCGGTCGCGGCGGTGGTTGAAGCTGAACTCGGTACGGTCACCCCCCGAGCGGGTACGGGTTTTCACAATTCCGGAGGTGCCGTCGCCGTAGGCTACGTCGCCCCCGCCTGTCGTTACATCGATGCCCTCTACGGAATTGGTACCCAGATCTATGCCAAATCCAGTGCCTGCAAGGGGGTCTGTGGCGGAAACTCCGTCAATGATGAAGGCGGTTTCGTAGGTCCGACCACCTCGAATGCTGAGGCCCTCCGGGTTCAGCACAACGCCAGCTTGTGTGTTTAATACGCCCTGAAGTTGCCGCACGGGGGCATTTTCGATGGATTCCTGCGACACACGTTGCTCCGACTTGGACTGTTCGATGTCCACCAGCGGTTTCTCGCCCACCACCACCACCTCCTGATCGAGGGTGAGTGCGCTGGGGGCGAGACTAACGTCGAGGCGGGTGGGCTTATCAGCACTGATCCGAATACCCGTAAACAGTTTCTTTTCGTAGCCGAGGTAGCTCACCTCTATTTGATAGACACCGGCGGGAACTCGATTCAGGTTGTATTGACCGTTTATATCGGTGGAAACCCCATATGTCGTGCCCTTAACCACTACGTTCACACCAATTAACGGCATTTTACCATTGGCATCAGTGACCATTCCCTGAATCCCCTGGCCAAAAGCGAATTGTATGCAGATGAGGCAGATGATCAGGAGCGATAAACTGCGGAGGACGATGAGGGTGCGGGGCTTACTCATATTTCCATGGCCAAAAATGAGGGGTTTGCATCAGTATTCCAACATATGTATATGTGGGGTGTGTTTTTGCGGTTATGGTGTGCTTTCCGTTATGCCGTAGGGATATTCGCATTCAAGCAGGGATTTGATTTTGTCGAAATCGTCGGGGTGCTGCACAAAATCGACCTCGGCGGTGTTCAGCAGCAGACATTTGAGTCCACTCGCCTGCGCCATAAAATGTCGGTAGCTCTCATCGATGAAGCTGAGGTAGGCCCCCTCGATGTTTTGTTCATAGTCGCGTCCCCGGTCGGCGATCTGTTTCAACAAACGGGGAACGGGGGTCGACAAGTACACAAACAAATGGGGCTGGGGCAAACGCTGGTTGATGATGCCAAAAAGTTGACTAAACAAGCCGAATTCTTCGGGGTCAAGGGTGCGGCGGGCGAAAATGAGGGATTTATAGAAACTGTAATCGGCCACCAGTCCCCGGCGGCGTATGTCTGTCACACTGAGTTCGTCTTGCATCTGTCGATACCGTTCGGCCAAAAAGGAAGTCTCAAGTGAGAACGCGTACCGCTCCGGCTTGTCGTAGAACCGGGGCAGAAAGGGATTGTCCATGAACTGCTCAAACAACGCGGGCACCCCAAATTGATCAGCTAGCAGGCGCACCAGAGTTGTTTTTCCCGCCCCAATATTGCCTTCCACCACGATGTATTTGTTCATGCCGCGCAAAAATAGGTCAATTCGGTTTCGGTTACCTTACAAAGTTGTCGGCGGGAGAAAAGGCCTTGCCACTGTTTCATCGCGACAATCGTGCAGCATGCGCAGTGCGGAGAGTCCTGTTACGGGGTGGCACCACTCGGGGGCCACTTCGCATAGAGAGATTAGGGCAAATCGTCGATCTTCCAATCGTGCATGCGGGATGTGGAGTGATGGTTCATTCATGTACCGAGATCCATAGATCAAAATATCAATGTCGATTTCGCGATTTCCCCAACGCTCGGTGGCTGTACGTCCGATCTTCGTTTCGGCATCCTTAATAATGTTCAGCAATTCGAATGGATCGAGGGTCGAGGAGAAGCGGTGAGCCTGATTCAAAAACGGATCAATGGCCACTCCACCCCAGGCGGCTGTTTCCCATATTTGAGAGGAAGCGACCGGTGGTCCCAAGTGAGGGGTAACCGCTACTAAGGCCTCTTCGAGGCAGACCTTCCGTTTCCCGACATTGCTTCCCATCAACAATACAAGTGTTTCCACAGGGGCGAATTTAGGGCGTAATGAATGGCGATTTTTTGTTCGGGTTTGTCTATTTTTGAGGGTAAATATTTTGAGGATAAATATTCAATTTAGGAATCACCCGAGAACCTTTTTGTATTAAAATATTTTTAGTACTTGGTGATGCATAGTACCTAAAATCCCTTATTTTTGTCTCAGAAATATTCCTTTAAACATCTATAATCCATTCCATGCTCAAATTTCTGCGTCTTGTGCTGGCCATCATCACGGCTCAAATTGTAATTACACTTTTCTTCATTGTTCTCGTAATCGCGATTGCAGTCGCGGCCTCATCGGGAGATCAACCCAAAGTTGCTAAAAACAGTGTGCTACACCTGCAGTTCGACCAGCCCATTGTAGACCGGTCGACCGATAACCCCCTGGCGGGACTCGATTTCATATCGGGCAGTGGTCCGGAGGAAACCACCTCTTTGTTTGATGTGAGAAGAGCAATACGAAAAGCAGCCGATGACGACAAAATCAGGGGAATTTTCCTTGACCTCAACAATGTGGCGGTGGGGGGAACCATGCGTTCCGTGCTGACCGACGACCTCGCGGCCTTCAAAAAAAGTGGTAAGTTTATCTATGCTTACGCTGAAAACTACGATCAGGCCTCCTATCAGTTGGCCGCTGTGGCCGACAGCATTTTTATGATGCCCATGGGCATCCTGATGTGGAACGGCCTCGCTTCGAGTCCTGTTTTTCTACAAGGCATGCTCGAAAAACTCGACATCGATGTGAGGCTGATTCGGGTGGGTAAGTACAAATCAGCTGGGGAGCCTTTCATTCGCAAAGACCTCAGCGCCGATAACCGTTTGCAGATGGAGAGTTATATGAACGATCTGTATGAGGATTACCTCAGCCAGATCTCCCGTCACCGTGGAATGCCCGCGGATTCACTGCGTCGAATGGCGGATCGCCTCGACATACGTTCGGATCGTGACGCCCTCGATCGTGGTATGGTGCATGCCCTGTGGCACCGCGATGAGGTTCTGGAACTTCTGGCCAGGAAAACGAAAGCCAAAAACATTGAGAAAATCAAAATGGCCACTCTGGATGAATACATAGGCAGCCTGGAAGAGGAAGAAAACGAGGCCAAAGACGAAATCGCTGTTGTGTATGCTAATGGTGAGATCAGTGGTGGCGAGGGCGATGACGAGAACATCGGAAGCGAACGCTTATCGGCTACCCTTCGAAAGGCGCGGCTCGACAAAGACATTAAGGCGGTGGTTCTGCGTGTAAACTCCCCGGGTGGCGATGCACTCGCTAGCGAAGTCATCCGCCGGGAATTGGTTTTACTGAACAAAAAGAAGCCAATTGTGGTGAGCATGGGTAATGTGGCTGCTTCAGGGGGCTATTGGATCGCCGCCGATGCCGATTCCATCTTCGCCGAACCCACCACCATAACGGGGTCGATCGGGGTATTTGGACTGGTTCCCGATTTCAGCGGATTTTTTGCTAACAAAACCGGAATCACCTTCGACCGGGTAGTTACCGGCCCATATGCCGATATTATGAGCGGCATTCGCCCCATGCGTGCCGACGAAGAGGCGATCATTCAAGACGGAGTGAACCGGGTGTATGACGACTTCATAAAACTGGTGGCGACTGGCCGCAGGCTGAGTACTGACAGCGTTCAGGCCATGGCTCAGGGGCGGGTCTACACGGGGCGGCAGGCGCTTGCGCTTGGACTCGTGGATCGAATGGGCACGGAAGAGGATGCCCTCGCCTGCGCATCGCGTTTGGCCAAAGTAAAAGACTACAAAATCCTCAGGATGCCAACACCGAAGGATCCATTCAACGAAATTCTTAAAAAATGGTCGGGCGATGGGGCAAAGAAGCAGATTGAGGAAAATTTAGGTGTTTTGTATGCCCCCGTAAAAACAGCCAGCCAGGCATTGCGTAGTCAGGGCATCATAGCCCGTATGGAATTCGTGCCGACCTACTGAAATCCGGAGTCTTGAAGATTCTGATTATCCGGTTCAGCTCGCTCGGTGATATGGTGTTGACCACACCCGTCATCCGGGCGATTGCCAACCGGTTTCCGGAGGCTGATATACACTACCTCACGAAAATTGAACACTACGAGGTCATCAAAGGGCATCCTCTGATTAAGCGAATCCATTTGGTAAACAAAAGCGGTAAAGAGCCTATGGCGGCGCTCCAGGCCGAGTGCTTCGACTACATCATAGACCTACACCACAACCTGCGAAGCCGGCAGTTTAAGTGGTTTTTATCCGGTAAGAAATTCAGTTTTGGTAAACTGAACATTGAGAAATGGCTTCGGGTACGGTGCGGAATCAATATCCTTCCCCGCGTGCACATAGTGGAGCGCTACCTGGAAACCCTAGGCCCACTTGGCATCGCGACATCGCCCCTGCCCCTCGAATATTTCATCCCTAAGGAGGACCAAATCGATGTACGCCATTTATTTGAGAAAGATAATCAAAGCAATGTAGGCCCTTTCAATCAGACTTTACATGCGCCCTATGGCGTGTATGCCTTGGGTGGACATCACGCCACAAAAAGACTACCGACAGACCTCATCATCGAACTTTGTCACTCCATTCGTTCGCCGCTCATCCTGTTGGGCAGCAAGGGCGACCAGGAAACGGCTGAAAGGGTGATCCGTGAATCGAACAACCCCAACCTGCATTCCTTTTGCGGCCGCTTCAACATCAACCAATCGGCCGATGTGGTGCGACAGGCACGCGTGCTCATCACCCACGACTCGGTCATGATGCACATCGGGGCCGCTTTTGCCCGCCCCACCCTTGCCCTATGGGGCAACACCATCCCAGAATTTGGTATGTTCGCCTGGCAGCCAATGTATCCCCAAAACGTACATAACTTTGAAATTACCCCACTAAGGTGCCGCCCATGTTCCAAAATAGGCTTTGATGCTTGTCCGAAAGGCCACTTTAAGTGTATGCGCACCCAACCGATTGATGCCATCCGAGACACCTTTCACCGACTGATGGGTCAGGCATAAGCTTACGACTTCTACTGCATTTCCTTCATAATTTCACCCCATGAAACCGACTGAATGGATGCGTACGCCTGTGGGGGCGGTCTACCACCTGAATCTGATGCCCGAGCAGCTGGCCGACACCATCATTCTGGTAGGCGACCCCGACCGGGTAGAAAAAGTGAGCCGCCATTTCGATTGCATCGAATACCGGGTTCAGCACCGTGAGTTTGTGACACATACCGGAATAATGGGCCCGCAGCGTATATCGGTTGTGGGAACGGGAATCGGCACCGACAACATCGATATCGTGCTCAACGAACTCGACTCGCTCCACAACCTCGATTTTGTGGATGAGCAACCGCTCACCGCACCCAAATCTCTGCGTTTGATACGCCTGGGCACGTCGGGTGCCCTACAGGCAGATCTGGAGGTAGGTACCATTCTGTGCTCTTCGATGGCACTCGGACTCGATGGGTTGATGCCATTTTACGCAGATGCTGCGGATCCTGAGTGGGTGGACTATACAAAAGCGTTGCTCGAAGCAGTTCCTGAACTAAGGCATACCGCCATACCGGTTCTAAATGCCGCCGACCCCGGCTTTTTGGATCAAGTTGCCCAAACCGATCTGCCGCGGGGCTTCACCCTCACCTGTGCCGGGTTTTATGCCCCACAGGGCCGTCGACTCCGCCTCAATGCAAGGATCGACGACTTCATTGAGCAAATCGCAGACTTTCGCTTTCCCAATGGCATGCGCATCACAAATATAGAAATGGAAACGGCGGGCATATATGGACTGGCCCGACTCATGGGGCACCGGGCCGTTTCAGTCAACGCCATTCTGGCCAACCGTGCCACCGGCCATCGATGTCAGAATCCGGTAGAGATCATCGATCACATGATCCGGACCGTTCTGGAACGTCTTTGAATCTCCCCTGGCATATCCTGAAAGCCCGGCCTGAATCCGTCAGGAGCGAGGGGAATTGAACTTAATGAGGGGAATTGAACTTAATAAGGCAATCCGAAACCATGGGAAAACCATCGACCCACTGGCGAGCCGGGTAATGGAACGATTACAAAGATCCGACGTGTGACAAGTGCCGGCGGTCGTCGCGCAACCGAATCCGGCCCGATTCACCATCCCAATCCACCACATATAAACTCAGGTTGGTGTGGGTAAACGATTCCATCTCCGACAAGGGCAGACCAGTCAACTGGCAGAGCATCAACCGAAGAGCCCGACCATGCATGCACACCAGGATGCGACGGGCTGGCTGTGACCGCCACATCTGTAGCGCATCCCGTTGTCGGAGTGCCACCTGCGCCGGCGATTCGCCCTTCAAGGGTGCCCGGTCGTAATTGCCCGCAGTCCACTCACGAATAATATCGCGGTAGGTGTCGGCATAGACCGTGTAAGGCTGTCCCTCCACTTCCCCCCAATTGAATTCATCGAGGGCGGACAATTCCATACATGGCAAGCCTGCATCGATATAGCAGTGAATGGTCTGCCGAGTGCGCTTCAAAGTGGAGCAATACACTACATCAAATAGATCCGGTGAATAATTCCGCCAAAAAAGCTCGGCCTGCTCCCTGCCCCGCTCATTCAATGAGGAATCAATGCCCCGTCCCTGAATTTTCCCTGCAGCGTTAAAATCCGTTTCTCCGTGCCGAATTATATATAAAGTGTACATCGTAGGATTGCTGATTCGCTAGATATCGATCTGCCATGAATCGGGTGATGAGCCGGCAAATCTGCGCCATTTATCCAATACATTCCGAAAATCGACCGGTAAATCCGTATCGAATGCCATCCTGCGTCCCGTTTCGGGGTGCACAAAACCTAGTGACCGTGCGTGCAGGGCCATTCTCGGCATCAAAGAGAAGGCATTTTCCACAAATTGGCGGTACTTGCTGAATGCGGGACCTGCCACAAGCTGGTCGCCCCCATAAATGGAGTCGTTGAAAATGGGGTGGCCTATGTACGAAGTATGAACCCGTATCTGATGGGTTCGACCCGTTTCCAAACGAAACTGGAGGAGGCTCACATAACCCAAACGCTCGAGCACCTGATAATGGGTGATGGCAAGTTTGCCACGCTGATCGTCCAAAATGGCAGCCATCTTCAGGCGATTGCGTGGGTCGCGATCGATTTGGGTGCGGATGGTGCCCGAGTCTTCGGGGGGCGAACCCCAGACCAGAGCCTGATAGGTACGATCGATGCTGTGGTCGAAGAACTGCCTGGCCAAATGGGTCATGGCGTATTCGGTTTTGGCAATCACAAGCAGTCCACTGGTGTCTTTGTCGATCCGGTGTACCAGGCCAGGCCTGACTTCCCCGTTGCGGTGTGTAGGCAATCCTTTGAAATGGTGAACGAGTCCATTCACCAGCGTCCCATTGTGGTGTCCATGGCCCGGATGCACCACCAGTCCGGGCGGTTTGTTCACCAGCAGCAGGTCGCGGTCTTCGTAGGGTATATCCAGCACCATCGCTTCGGGCTGCAGGGTCGTTTCCCGTGGCGGATATGCAAGTACGATTTGTATGACATCGTGGGGTTTAACGGGATAGCTTGATTTTACGGCTTGGCCGTTGACCCGCACGCATGCAGCCTTGATTGCATTTTGAATACGACTACGCGAATTACCCGGCAATCGATCGAACAAAAATTTATCGATTCGCAACAGCGATTGTCCGCGATCCACCACCACACGGTGGTGCTCGAATAGGTCGTCTTGTGCCGATTCATCCACGCCCTGAACGTCAACTTCCTCAAGATACGGGTCTGGAGCCTGTTCGACGGGTAAGGGTATGAACCGACTAACTGAATCCACGGAATTCTCCCCGGCACTTTCGGGGTCAACCCATTTCGGGGCTTGCTTGGCCATAGATTCAGATTCTTACTGTAGGGTTAGTCGGCATGGATGGTTGACCCCGACCAGGTGCTATGTACAAGCGAAAGGCTTGCCGGGGGTATTCGGAATTTGAGTCCACAAAACTAACGCTTCTGTAGCCCAATACCCACATAATTTCATCGCCCTGCACCAAAACCAATGTGTTTCGGCGGCGTACGGGAGGCAGATGGCATTCGCTCAGCAGATCTGACACTTTTTTTCGTCCGGCGTTTCCTGGCATCCGGATCCTGTCGCCTGCCTGCCAGTAGCGAATGATACAAGGCGTTTGCATAGTGGTCTCGATCCAGAGCTCTTCACCCTTATTCATTTCCTTCGATCGATCTTGCTCATTCGCCCAAACCTGATACTCTAATTTTTCATCACCAGGGAGCTCATAAATCCCTGGACTAATAAGTTCAAGTCGAAATGCATGCCGATCTATACCCTGTTTTTGGTGACCACTTGCTTTTACGTCCGTTTTCTCCCAAATGAGTTCATTGGCGGTACGTGTAATCAGCCAGGCACCGGCTGTGAGTTTGCGGTGGGGTGCGCCTGTGAGCAAATCACCTATACGCTTCAGGGAATTGCGGTTCGGGATAAAATTTCGTGCTAATTCAAGGTATAATCCATAATGGATCGAACCGATGATGGTCCACCGCATCAAATTGGGTGTTTGTTCTACTATAATACGATGAGACACTGCAAGCGCCGATTGCTCGAGTCGATTCGAGACAGAGCGCCAATCAGACGATATAGCCAACAGATGCTCCTGCCAATGTGGAAATCGTGCGGTCAACAAGGGCCCCAACACATGACGCACGTAGTTGCGGTCGTAGCGGTGCGATTGGTTGCTACTGTCATTCATATATTGTATGTTGTTATTTAAAGCATATTCTTCTATCTCTTCAGTAGATGAGTCGATCAGTGGGCGAAGCAAAGCGCCAACCCTAAAATCCATCCCCGCACGCGCCCGCATCCCCCTACCCTTCAAAATTGCCATGAGCACCGTTTCGGCCTGATCCGTAGCGTGGTGGGCGGTCAGGATTCCCCGATAAGCATGAACTTCGCGAAGCGTGTGCAGCCAGGTATAGCGTAGCCTGCGACACACCGCTTGCCGATTGCCCTTCATCTGTGCCGCTTCAACCCGTTCCACGAAAACGGGAACCTCCAGTAATCTGCCCAGCTCCCGAACGAAATGCTCATCACGATCCGACTCATCACCCCTAAGGTTGTAGTTCATATGGGCAAGCGCAAAGGGGATTTTGGCACGCGACAATATATGCGCGAGCACAGTAGAATCCCGCCCACCACTGGCTGCAAGCAACCAGGGTCTCTCAAGATCGGCGTCAGAAACCGAGCTCAGACGGTCGCAAACACGCTCAACCAAATGGGGGCGCAACATGGGGTGTAAACAATTCCAACACGCCTCGACCATAATCGATGCGTGCCCGATAGTACTGTAAGATGTCGCCGCCCAGGATTCCCGACACGGGTCGAAGAGAGAGACTCTTGTAAGCCGACCGGATTCCGGTAAAATCCATACCCGCTACATCCCAGGCGGGTAGCAAAACCGTGCCCAGCTTGATTCCGTTCATCCGCACGAGCGCCGCGTTTTGTCGCCCCCCATCTGCCCCGGCAGTTTGAATCTGAAGTGCCGAATCGTGGGGATGGGCATCGCCATGTCTGATTTTCTCCAAGTCGATTACTGTGTTAGAGGCCCCTGTGTCGACCAGAAAGCGAAGGATCTGCCGTCCGCGCCGGGCGTTTGCCACCAAATGAACCCCATGCACATCCATAGTGTATGGGATCAGAGGCACAACAGCCAATGGCGGATCGGGCTGACCAGGTCTCACCGGGTAGAAACCCTCCTTCATGAGCAGTTTCCGGGGCATCGGGTTCGGATTAGGGTTGGGGTTGTCCCCCGATTAATTCATGCCGTCGAGGACATCCATCACTTCCCGAACGGCCGCCGCTGAGGTGTGCACACCTGCGAGTTCTTCCGCGTTCAGATCCAGAGTGATGATTTTCTCGATGCCGTTGCGACCCAACTTCACCGGAACGCCCATATAAACATTCTTCAAACCATACTCCCCATCCAGCCATACGCAAACCGGGAAAATGCGCTTTTGGTCACGCACAATCGCCTCAACCATCTGGGCTGCGGCGGCTCCGGGGGCGTACCAGGCCGAAGTGCCTAACAGCTGAACGATTTCTCCCCCTCCTTTTTTTGTGCGTTCGATGATTGTATCCAACTGTGCGGTGTCGATGAGCTCGGTCACCGGAATTCCCCCAACCGTTGTATAGCGTGGAAGAGGCACCATGGTGTCGCCATGTCCGCCCATCAGAACGGCCTGAATGTCTTTGGGAGAGCAGTCGAGGGCCTCGGCCAGAAAAGCGCGGTAGCGTGCCGTATCCAATACTCCAGCCATTCCAAATACACGGTGGGATGGCAAACCGGCTGCCTTGTAGGCGCAGTAGGTCATCACATCGAGTGGATTGGAAACCACGATGATGATGGCATCAGGTGAGTAATCCAGAATTTGGGTGGTCACAGAGCGAACAATACCGGCGTTAGTGGAAATGAGATCGTCGCGACTCATTCCGGGTTTGCGAGGAAGACCGCTGGTGATCACCACCACAGAACTGCCGGCTGTTTTGGAATAGTCGTTGGTTGAACCGGTTATACGGCTGTCGAATAGCTCAATGGGCGAGGTCTGCCAAAGGTCTAAGGCCTTTCCTTCCGCGAAGTTCTCACGGATATCCAGTAGGACTACCTCATTGGCGAGCTCTCGACGGGCAATGACATCGGCACAGGTAGCGCCTACGTTGCCGGCGCCTACAACGGTTATCTTCATAATTTGTTTTTTTGTGGCGCAAAGTTACCAAAAAAGGCAAATATTGTTTATTTTTGCACAATTAGCGTTTGATTTAACCTTTTTTCAGCTCAGGTGTATTTCAATCCAACATTGCTCTTGAGTATCTCAACTGCCTATCCTTCCCAATCAACAATTAATATCTATTGTCATTTATGAAATCCATCCAATTATTATTTGCCCTGATTGGCTCATTTTTTTTCCTTGTTCTTGGTTCGCCAAGTCCTTCCACGGCCCAAAACTGGTCGCATCCCTGCGGCACAGGTGATGCGCCCAGAGAAAACCTCGATTATATTTCTCAGCTGCGTGCTAATGGTGTTTTTGATCATTTGAACTTTGAGCAGGTGGGTAACACCATTTTTTTGCCGGTTAAGTTCCACGTGATTGGCAGCAATACGGGGACAGGCTACTTCACACAGGAGGGCATTTTTAAGAATCTATGTGAACTCAATCAGAAATACAATAGCCTGGGCATTCAGTTTTTTATGCGGGGTGACATTAATTACATACCCAACTCCTCCATGACCAACCTACCTTCTTTTGCGGCGGCAGGGGTTTTAAATACACAATACAATGTTGCCCGGGTAATCAACATCTACTACACAAGCCTCAGCACGCTGGGATTGTGTGGATTCGCGAATTTCCCCGGCACGGGTGAGCCCACGAGTCCGTCAAACCGTCAGGGCGCTATTTATTTGTCACCCGGCTGTTCCGGTGCGGGCAACACAACGTGGGCGCATGAAATGGGCCACTTTTTGAATTTGCCTCATCCGTTCCAGAATACCTCGGAGGCTCCACAGCAACATGAGCGTGTGACACGCATTATTGAAACACTTCCCCGCCTTTCGGCCAATTGTGCTGATGCCGGGGATCGCTTTTGTGATACGGAAGCCGATTTTCGTGGCGACCGATGGGATTGTCCGGGTTTCAACAACACGGTGCGTGACATCAACCAGGATTTGTTTTTACCAAACGGAACCCTCTACATGAGCTACTCCAACGACAATTGCCAAAATAACTTCACCGCTCAGCAAATCGCCGCCATGCGCGCCACGCTCACCTTCACCCCGGGTCCGGGCGGTACCACCATACCTGGTCCACGGATGTACTTATTGTCGCCCCCCATGCCCACCTATGACACCATCACGGGAACGGCGAATGTCATTGAGCCAGCCAATAACTCAAACGGCCATCCCGCCAATTGGGTGGTATTTCGCTGGAACCTCGTTCCGGGTGCCACAATGTATGCCCTCAGAATACGGCGTAATTTTACCCTGATGGAGGAAATACTTCTCAACTCACCAGACACCGTCTTCACCTATACTGGCAGCAAGCTCAGCGCCAATGTCACCTATCGCATTTCCATCATGCCCCTTAATCACAAAGTCACCTGCCGCCCCTACTGCAACGAAATCACATTCACCACCACCAATCCGTTCGGGGTGGGCATCGATGAAGAGTCAAATCATAAATGGAAGGTTTACCCTACCCTGCTTCAGTCAGATGCCGATCTGCATATGCAATTCGAACAGGTATCAGCCAGTCCAGTTCAGATCCGGATGACCGATGGAACGGGTCGCCTGGTACGTAATGTGATTTTGAATATAGATGAGAATGGGCTCATTCGCATGAATAGTGCCGGTGTTTCGAACGGAATCTATCTTCTCTCTGCCCAGTCGGATGGACAATCATTTAACAGCCGCGTGGTTATTAACCGATAAGTAGATCAAAACCATATGAACAAATTCTACACATCAATCTGCGCGTTTCTGCTAATTGGTACCTGCCTTTGGGCTCAAACATCGGGACACGCACCCTGCGGAACACCGCCGGCACCGGAATCTGTCCGCACCTTCCTGCAAAACATCGATTATTCGATATCACCGGAGGATCCTACACGCATCAACATACCCGTAACCCTACACATCGTGAAGGCAACTAATGGCTCGGGCGGGTTTCTGGAGAACAACGCCTTCCTCACGATTTGTGATTTAAATCAAAGAATGACCTCGGCTGGCCTGTTCTTCTATGTACCAGGTGCAGTTCGCTTTATTTTGAACGATGCCTTATACAACCCAGTCGATTATGGCCCGCTTAATACTATGATTTCGCAGAATAATGTGGTGCGGACCATGAACATTTACTACACTAATCTAGGTGCAATGGGCTTGTGTGGTTATGCCTACTACCCCAATAGTGGTCCGGGCGGCACCCAAAACAACGGCGCTGTAGTCATGAGTTTCGCTTGTTCGCAACCCACCGGAACAACCCTCACCCATGAGGTGGGGCATTTTTTCAGCCTGCCGCACACGTTCGACCAAACCAGCAACAACCCCACGTCGACCAATGCCGAAAGGGTTACACGCAACTTCAACGAGCCCTCACCCCGGTTGTCGGCCAACTGCAATACGGAGGGCGACAATTTCTGTGACACTCCGGCAGACTTCATCGATAATCGTTGGAACTGTCCGACCGGCATCATCCAACTGGACATCAACGGTGACCGATTCCGCCCCGATTCGAGCTATTATATGAGTTATTCAAGCGATCATTGCATGAGCCGCTTCTCGGATCAACAGATTACCGCTATGCGAGCCACACTCACTTCGATCAATTCGCCTCGAGGATACCTCACCATCAACCCCATGCCTGCCTACCCCGATATCACAACCGGGGCGTCGCTTGTATCACCAGCGACGGCCGATACATTTCCCGGCAATTATGTTGTTTTTCGCTGGAACCAGACACCTGGCGCCACCGCCTACCAGATCAAAATCCTGCTGTTCAACTTTGCGGTCCTCGACACCATCACCACCGACACATTCTACATCAGTCAGGCCCGCATCATCAGAGCCAATCGAGAACACTCCTGGCAGGTCCGGGCGTTGAATGGTGCCAACCTCTGCACGCCCTACTCAGATCGTGTCTTCTTCTTTGCGGGTCCATACATCACCAATGTGGGAATATCTTTTGAATCAGAAAACCCCCTATGGAAGGTTTTTCCTACCCTTTTGGAGTCCGGGACAAGTCACCAACTTCACATCGACGGATTTTCTGGAATCGAACAGGGCTCTGCTGAAATCCGGGATTCCTGGGGCCGCAAAATTCAGGATTGGGCATTGGAACCCCACTCCGACCGACATAGTTTATTTCTCCAGCCCCTACCATCTGGTTTGTACTATGTTCAAGTCCAGCAAGATCAACAGCGGATGGCAGTCCGGATTTTGATTCATTGATATTCCCTTTTCAGATGATCATGAGGAATCCTTCGGCTTCAATTTTGAACAAAACATAGATAGTTTTGATCATCCCAACCTCATAATTATTCGCAGCATGAACCATCGTAACCAATATCCCATCAGCGCAATCCTGATAACCCTGATTATTTTTTTGATTTCAGTCAATCCGCTCAAGGCTCAATGGAGTGAACAAGGATTGTGCGGTACGGCCGAGCCAACCCCTGCCCACTTTGCGCATCTAGAAGCCCTAAACAATAGGTTCGATCTTGGCTTGGAAAGAGTGTCAAACAATCGAATTATGGTTCCGGTCAAGATCCATGTTGTTCAGGACATCGGGGGAAATTCATATGACTTCAACACCTGGCTCAGCGTTTTGTGCCAATTGAATGAAAAATATGCGCCGGCCGGTTTGTTTTTTTACATGAAAGGGGATCCCAATATCATCGCTAATTCATCATTGTACCGACATACTTCTTATGCACAGGGATCACAGCTGATGGATACCTACAACCAAAGTCGGGTGGTCAATATTTATTTCGTGGACCTGGGTTCGATCGGTCTGTGTGGTTATGCAACATACCCCGGAAGTGGTTCCGGCCCCTCGGGAAGTGCGCAGGGTGGATTGATGATGAGTGTGTCCTGTTCTCAATCAGGGAATACTACACTCGCTCATGAAATGGGTCACTATTTCGCGCTCCCGCACCCCTTCGACGGCACAAGCGGTGCGCCCACTGGCCCATTCTCGGAGCGGGTTACGCGCAACACCAATGAGACGCCCCCTCGATTATCAGCAAATTGCGCCACCGCGGGTGACCGTTTCTGCGATACAGAAGCGGATTATATCGGCTACCGCTGGAATTGCTTCGGCTTCACCCCATCGGATACCGATAGAAACGGAGATACTTTTAACCCGGATGCTGCTTTATTTATGTCTTATTCCTACGACAATTGTCAGAACCGCTTCAGCGATCAGCAAATCCAAACCATGCGCTCAACGCTGGCCGGTCCCTCTGCTTCCCGAGGCTACCTGCTACTTCAGCCCCCCTATTTTGTAGACACTTTATTTGGAAGCACCACACCGCTATCACCCATCGCAGGTGGTCCTGCTCAGCCCGCTAACTGGGTACAATTCCGCTGGAGAAAAGTGGAAGGCGCCACCTCCTATATGATACGGATTCGGCGCAACAACCTGAGGGTGACGGATGTCTTCGTGAATGGGGGCGACACTGCCTTGACCTACACCTTACCAATACTCCAGCCCAATCTGACCTACACCTACACCATTCGTCCCTACAACCCCGGCTGGACCTGTGCCGCGCAAAGCGCTTCCGCCACTTTCACCACCACAACTGGTTATGGTACTTTTATATCTGAATCCTCTTCCTTTAAGTCACTGCAAATCTATCCGACTGTATTAGAAGGCGGTAACAGAAAACTAATGATACAACTCGACGCTGAGGAATTAAGAAGCTTTGCACTTTATGATGCTGCAGGTCGACAAGTTCATATGATTAACCTATCGAGCCCGCAAGGAGAAAGAATGGAAACAGAGCTGAATCCGATTCCTGCCGGGCTCTACCATGTACGCGCTACAGGCATCTCCGGACAGAACTATCTGTCGAAGATCATCGTGCAGTAAAGTATATACGAAATCAACGGTCAGACTCCTAAGGAGATGTCCCATTCGAATCAAAACGCCAGAAACTGCTCGACCTGAATCTGAATTTGGCTGAGATATTCGGGGTTGACCAAAACCCCGTCTGTTATGTATTTCCCAATGTCTATGAGACGCGGACGAAAAGCAAGGGTATGAACCCCGGCGTAATTGAGCACATCGGCGAAATGGCTCATAGCCAAAGCTGAACCCTGGGTACCATCCGATAATCCCAACATACAGGCCTTTTTCCCCCTGAGGCTATCAGGGTATTCGAGTGCATCGATCCACACCTTCAAAATCCCGGGAAATGAGCCATTGTATTCAGGTATTACAAAAATGAATTTCCGGGCAGCATAAACGCGCTTTTGAATCGAATCCCAAACTTCATTTGGAATCCGTGGACTGCGGTAGAGGGTCGTTTCCAGAATGGATGTCGGAATCTGGTCGAGTGACAACAAATCCGCTTCCACGCCCCTATCCAAAAGACATCGGCAATACTGCTCGGAAACCAATCTTGAACGTGAATGCACCCGACTAGTGGATGCCACTACTATGTAGTCCACTTAGCCTGCCGCCCGTAACTTGCTGAAACCCGAGGTCGAAAACTGATTGCGGGCGTAGGACAACGTCACTACAAACTCCGAGGGCTTGGGGCTGGTTGTCGGAAGAGAGAACATAGCGTCGAGTAATATGGCCTCCAAAATGGAGCGAAGGCCTCGGGCCCCCAATTTCAGTTCCATAGCCTGTTCCACTACAAATTCGAGTACGTCATCTGGCACCACCAATCGGATATCCTCCAAAGAGAACAAATGCTCATATTGTCGCAGAAGCGCATTCTTCGGCTGGGTAAGGATAATCTTCAACGTTTCCTTGTCGAGGGGATTTAGATGGGTCACCACCGGAAGCCTGCCCAGCAATTCAGGGATCAAACCATACGACTTGAGGTCGACCGGCTGAACACATTGCAGCAAATGGGCCGCTTCCGCATCCTTGCCACTACCATGTCGCAGATACCCAATGGAACTCACACGTACCCTCCGGGCAATGATCTTCTCCAATCCATCGAATGCACCTCCGCAAATAAATAAAATATGACGGGTGTCGACCTGCACAAATTTCTGCTCGGGGTGCTTGCGACCACCCTGAGGGGGCACATTCACCACCGTGCCTTCCAACATCTTCAGCAGAGCTTGCTGTACGCCTTCACCAGAAACGTCACGGGTAATGGAAGGGTTATCGGCCTTGCGGGCAATTTTATCGATTTCATCGAGGTATACGATACCCCGTTGAGCCGACTCCACATCATAATCGGCCACCTGAAGCAGACGGGTCAGTATGCTCTCCACATCCTCCCCAACATAACCCGCTTCGGTGAAAACGGTAGCATCGGCTATGCAAAAAGGCACATTCAACAAACGGGCGATGGAACGCGCAAGGAGGGTCTTGCCGGTACCCGTTTCACCCACGAGCATGATATTCGACTTCTCGATCTCTATATCGGAATGTTGACTTTGATTTATGCGCTTGTAGTGATTGTAGACTGCTACTGCCAGGTGGCGTTTGGCCTCATCCTGACCCACTACATAGGCATCAAGATGATCCTTGATGAGAGTAGGACGAAGATTGGCGAACTGCCGGTGGCTGGTTTTACCCGACTTACCCACATGCCGTTCCTCCTGCGCCCGTACGATCTCACCCGCCTGTACCACACATTGGTCACAGATATGCGCCTCCATACCTGCCACCAGTACCTTGGCCTGTTCTTTCTCCTTTCCGCAAAAAGAGCAATGAATTTTGTTTCTGGGCATCAGCGTGTCGTTTTCGGATTGCGCACCAGTACTTCATCGATCATTCCATAAGCACGCGCCTCCTCTGCACTCATCCAGTAGTCGCGGTCGCTGTCCTGCGTGATTTTTTCAAGGCTCTGACCACTATGGTCGGCCAATATCTGGTAGAGCTCATCACGCACCTTAATGGTCTCGCGCAGGGCAATTTCCATTTCGGTAACCTGGCCTTGTGTGCCACTCATGGGTTGGTGGATCATGACCCGCGCGTGTTTCAAGGCCGTACGCTTACCCGGGGCACCTGCACAGAGCAATACGGCCGCCATGGAGGCAGCCATACCCGTACAAATTGTAGCCACATCGGCATGGATATACTGCATGGTGTCATAGATCCCGAGGCCGGCGTAGACCGAGCCACCGGGACTGTTCACATAGATCTGGATGTCTCGGCTGCTATCCGATGAATCCAAAAACAACAGCTGAGCCTGAATGATATTGGCCACTTCACTATTAACGCCAACCCCCATAAAAATGATACGGTCCATCATAAGGCGGGAAAACACATCCATGCTGGCCACATTCATGGGGCGCTCCTCGATGATGTAGGGGGTTAGGGACTCCACCTGGTGGCGAACCACAGCGTCGGTTGTATTTCCACTCAAACCGAGGCGGCTTGTGGCAAATCGATGAAAATCGCGGGATATTTTGTTCATAACAGAATTATTAACGACTATTGTTTATTAAAAGTTTGGATCAGGTTTCGGTATTCTTCATCCGTAACCAAAACTTCGTTGAGGGTGACCTTGTTCCGAAGCAGATACCCTAGTTTGTTGCGCCGCGCCGTATCTTCCATCCGAAAACGGTTGTCCTTGTTTTCGAGGTATTTGTCGGCATACTCCATAAGCGCATTCATATCCTGCCTCATGCCCGACTGCGCAAAATAATCCGCGAGAAAACGAGCAGCGGTCATCTTCACATCCTCCTCGGTAATATCCCAACCAGCCTCTTCCAATGCCGCCTTCATCTTCATATCTGAACGAAACCATTTTAAAAACGATTGAAATGAATCCTCATGCTGGTCGGCAGACTGGACGTCGGCCGTCGACTGGTACAACTTGCTCAAATAGGAAATGGGCAAATCAAAATCATCCTCATTGAGATAATCCTTCATCAAACGGGCACGGAGGAAATCTTCCGAACTTTCCACGAGTTTCTCGGTCAGCATATCCCGAATGCGCCCCTCAAATTCTGCCTGATCGGCCGGGGGATTGCCTTCGAACGCCTTTTCATATAACTCAGGACCCAGTTCGGCTAATCCCTCCCGGATCACATAACGAACCTCGAGCCGTAGCTCCTCACCAGAGGCCGGAATTTTGTCTTCCTCTACCCGCATCAGAGCAGACCATTCTGAGGCCGGCGCCTTCATCAAATGTTTAAGGCTGGTGCGGGTAGAATATCCCTCCCCTATGCCCGTCAACTCTGTCCGAAGCCCATCATCCGGAATCGAATCCAGGTCGACCGAAAAAGCGGTGAATGGGGGAATGCCCTCCTGAGTGTCACCGACAGGAAAGCGCGCAAGACGAATCATCAGGCGATCCTCGGCCTGAGAGGTCGATGGATAGGGATTCTCAAAAAAACGACGGCGCAAATGGACAACCTGTTCCTCAACCTGCTCATCGGAAGGTGTTATTTTATGCAGATCATACACTTCGGTTCTTAAGCCAGTTGAGAATTCGGGCCTTAGTCCGATCGAAAAGGCATATTCAAAGTCCGGCATCACGGATACCCCATCCTGCTCACCGAGTTCTGTGTGGGTCTCCTGCACGGGTCGTGCAATCAGATTCCAACCTTGTTTGGTAATGTATTGCTCCAGACCTTCCGAGGTTACTTCTGTCAGTGTGTCGTGGAGCACGTGCCTGCCCACTGACCGCTTGATGAGTCCAACCGGAGCCATTCCTTTCCGAAATCCGGGAAAAGCAGAATCTCTTCGGTAGGCCGAAAGTCCCTTTTTATACTTGTCGATGTAGTCGGACTCCGTAACGGAAAGATGAACTCGAAGGTCGAGTGCCGTTTCTTGTTCGTGACTGATGTTCATAGGCGGTTCAGCAAGAATATCGGAGGGTCGAAACATAAGCACAATCGGCTATACAGACAACCCCGTCGGATTTCAGATTCAATTATAATGAAGTGCGGATGGAGGGACTCGAACCCACACGCCTTGCGGCACCAGATCCTAAGTCTGGCACGTCTACCAATTTCGCCACATCCGCAAATATTCAAACCTGTTTTTCAGAACCAGCCATCTGCGCACCGGCGGTTCCAGGTATAACGCAGTAGTTTATCCACAAATAACAAGGGTGCAAAGATAATCAAATACCCCTCAAAATTTAAAAAATCCGTAGATTTACCGAAGAACCCTTCCCCCACCCAAAAGCAAGTAAACCAAAAACAGCACGTGGAAATCCCAAACGAGTCACTTGTTGAACGTCCGGCCGACCAGATTTCAGAGGCCGAAACGGAAAGGCAGGAAATACTCCGAAGATACCGTCGACTGCTGCGGGCCATGCGTCCGTTTTTGAAGAAGGGTGACAAAAAACAGGTTCGTTCTGCCTTTGAAATGGCTTTGGAGGCTCACGCGAACACCCGCCGCAAATCGGGCGAACCCTACATCTATCACCCGCTGGAAGTCGCCCGGATCACCATTGAAGAAATCGGACTGGGTACTACCTCAGCCATCTGCGCCCTGCTCCATGATGTGGTAGAGGATACCGATACGCGGCTCAACGATATCGAACGAGAATTCGGTAATGTGGTGGCCCGGATTATCGATGGCCTGACCAAAATATCGGGACTCTACAACCGGCACACGAATCCATCCGAACAGGCAGAAAACTACCGAAAAATGCTCCTGACGCTGGCCGACGATGTTCGGGTGATCCTGATCAAAATGGCCGACCGACTCCACAACATGCGGACCCTCGAAAGTATGAGCAAGGAAAAACAGCTCAAAATCGCCTCCGAAACTACGTTTTTATTCGCTCCCCTAGCCCATAGGCTGGGGCTCTACGCCATTAAATCGGAGCTCGAGGACCTCTCCCTGAAATACACCCACACAGAAATTTACCGCGACATAGCCCGCAAGTTGCAGGAAACAAAAGCCCGCCGTGATCGCTTTATTCGCGAGTTCATTGAACCGGTGCGGGTAGCCATGAATAGTACTGGACTGCAATTCGATATTAGGGGTAGGCCCAAATCGATTGTGAGCATTTGGAACAAGATGCAAAAACAAGGCATCACCTTCGAGCAAGTCTATGATCTGTTTGCCATACGGATCATTTTGGACAGCCGGCCCGAATTCGAAAAAGCCGACTGCTGGCGAGCCTATTCGGTCGTAACAGACCTGTATCATCCCAACCCGAACCGACTGCGTGACTGGATATCAACCCCAAAAGCCAATGGCTATGAATCGTTGCACACTACTGTAATGGGCCCTGGAGGCCGCTGGGTGGAAGTGCAGATCCGAACCCGGCGCATGAACGAAATAGCAGAAAAGGGACTCGCCGCGCATTGGAAATACAAAGACGGACAAAGTGACAGCGCCTTCGATGAATGGCTGCGCCGCATACGGGATGTGTTAGATAATCCGGAACCCAATGCCCTGGAGTTCATCGACGAGTTCAAATTGCAACTCTACGCCAAGGATGTGTTCGCATTCACCCCCAAGGGCGATCTGATTAAATTGCCAGGCGGAGCTACGGCACTGGATTTTGCCTTCGAAATCCACACAGACATCGGAATGAAATGCATCGGAGCCAAGGCCAACCACAAAATCGTCCCCCTGAGTTATCCCCTTAAAAACGGAGACCAGGTAGAGATTCTGACCTCGGGCATCCAAAAACCACGAGCAGATTGGCTTGGCTTCGTTACAACTGCCAAGGCCCGCAACAAAATAAGACATGCTCTTCGCGAGCACAAAAGAGAGTCGGCCGCAGAGGGTAAAACACAACTCGAACGGAAGATGAGACAATGGAAAATGGCAGGTGGCGAAGAACTTCACCAAAAACTGGCAACCCATTTCAAAGCCAGCTCTCTGCTCGATTTTTATCAACTCATCGCCATCGATCGCATCACTTTTAATGAAATTCAGACCTTTGTTTCACGCGAGAATCAACAGGAAACCAAAGCAAAGGCCCCACGGCTCGACGGAAGCAACTTCGAGAAAATGGTGCGTTCGAGCAATCTGTCAACCGATGATATGCTCATGATTGACGGCAACATTCAGAAGATCGACTACCAGCTCGCAAATTGTTGCCACCCCATTCCCGGCGATGAAATTTTCGGGTTTGTCACCGTCAGCGAAGGAATCAAAATCCATCGGGTCAATTGTCCGAACGCCGTCAACCTGCTTTCCAAATACAGCTACCGGGTCGTAAAGGCCAAATGGACCCTGGCCTCAGAAGTGAGTTTTCTAGCGGGCATCAAAATCACAGGTATCGATGATGTGGGCATTATCAAAAATATCAGTGATGTTATTTCTGGTGATTTGAAGGTGAACATGCGCTCCATCAGCGTGGTATCCAACGACGGGATTTTCGAAGGCACTATAATGGTGTATGTCAACGATACCCGGCAACTCGATATGCTCATCAAAAAACTCAAAGCGGTGAAAGGCATCCAAACTATCGAGCGGATTGAAGCTACTTCTGAGGATTGAGTTGATCCTGTTTTACCCACCACGTATCCACCCAACATTCAGCTTTTCGGTTATTTTTGCCCCCTTGATTTTCAACCACCCAAAGCCTTTCCCCTCTTCCCCTTATCTTGCCCTTTTATGACTGCAGAAATATGAAAGTGGATGTAATTCTTGGACTGCAGTGGGGCGATGAAGGCAAAGGGAAGTTGGTTGATGTCATTTGTCCGTCCTACCCCATTATTGCCCGCTTTCAGGGTGGGCCCAATGCTGGGCATTCGCTAGTGATCCACGGAAAAAAAATGGTGCTCAACACCATTCCTTCCGGGATCTTCCGAAATGGCAGCACCAACGTGGCGGGAAGTGGGATGGTGTTGAATCCGGTCGGAATGCTGCGCGAGATCAAACAGCTGGAGTCTTTAGGAATCCCCGTAAAAGAGCGTTTGGTTCTCTCACGCCGCGCGCACCTGATTCTCCCAACGCACCCTCTTCTCGATTCGGCCCTGGAACAGGTAAAGGGTGATGATAAAATCGGAAGTACCCTGAAAGGAATCGGCCCGGCCTATTCCGACAAAACCGCGCGACAAGGGATTCGTTTGGGCGACCTCGATAATGGTCGGCTCGAACCAAACTTCCGGGAGCAAATAGCCCGTCACACCAACGAACTGATGCGTTTTGGAGCCGATTTGTCGCAGCTCGATACGCTGTGCGACGAGTGGATGAGGAGCCTGGACGAAATCGCTACCTATACCCGAACCGACACAGAATTCTACCTCAATAATGAATTGGATCGGGGGGTACCGATCCTCGCAGAAGGGGCTCAGGGCACCTTGCTCGATCTGGAATTTGGTTCATATCCGTTTGTTACCTCCTCCCACACCACCGTAGCGGGTGTGTGCTCAGGATTGGGCGTGGCTCCGCATCGAATCGGAAAAGTGATGGGTATTTTTAAAGCATATTGCACCCGTGTAGGCAGCGGACCCTTTCCTACGGAGCTCAATAACGAAACGGGCGAATTTTTGCGGCAAACCGGCCACGAATTTGGCGCCACCACAGGCCGCCCGCGCCGATGCGGCTGGATCGATCTGCCCGCCCTTCGCTATGCCATCATGCTCAACGGGGTAACAGATCTCATCATGACCAAGGCGGATGTTTTGAGTGAACTTACGGAAATTGGCGTGTGCACCCATTACCGCACATCTGCTGGGCAAACTTCCCATTTACCGGCCGATTTGGAAGGGGTAGAGCCCGTTTTTCGGATGATTCCAGGCTGGCATCATTCCCTAACAGAATCTACATCCGAAGATTCATTGCCCCCCCAACTTCTTCACTACATAGATTTGCTCGAAGAGGAATTGAATCGGCCCATTCGAATCGTATCCGTGGGCCCCGACCGGCGGCAAACCATTCACAGGGGATAATTCGGATGGAAATACCCCGGATACTCAAAGAGAAGGCCGGTGAGGATGATTTTTATCGCCTGCTTAACGAATTCTCGACCTTCCACTCTGTAATCGCCTTATGGTCGCATACACCTAAGCCCACGAATCATTCGGACGTTTTTCCACTGCATTACTTTGGCAATGATGGCTGGCTGGCAGCTTCCCGATTGGTGACAACATCAACCCATACCGCACGGAGTTTATCGGATTTGAGGAAAGACGTCAATGGCAACAAAAATTACCTGTTTGGCTTTTTTTCCTACGATCTCAAAAATGAGCTGGAGGATCTGACCTCAAGGGGAAAAGACTATTTTGAATTTCCATTATTTTGGTTTTTTGAGCCCGAATTGCTTTTGCGATTTCATAACGGCCGCATTGAATGCGTGAATGCAAACACCGAACTATTCGAACTTTGTGTTCGCCTCTTGAATCAAACAGAATCGGATGATGGCACGAAAAACGGAATACCGAAATTACGGGATCATCTAATCTCTTCAATTGTTGGACAGTTGAAGAGAATTAATACGGGATCGCACTTAGGGTCGGCTGAAGATTGTTCAACTCCAGATACACACTTCGAACCAGCGCTGTCGTTCGACGAATACAAAAGGAATGTAGAGATCATTCGACGCCATATTGCTGCGGGCGATGTCTATGAACTGAATTACTGCATGGAATGGCATGCCAAATTGACTAAAATTTCGCCGCTGGCTATCTGGAAAGCCATGAATAAGCGGACCCATGCGCCGTTTTCAGCCTTTGTGCGCATGAACCAGCACTACCTCCTCAGTGCCAGTCCCGAACGCTTCATGTGCAAACACGGAACCCAGATATATAGTCAACCCATCAAGGGAACTGCCCCCAGGCATAACAATGCAATAACTGATGCAGAGAACGCGCGTCTACTCTCGGAAAACAAAAAAGAAAAAGCAGAAAATCTAATGATCGTGGATCTCGTACGAAACGACATATCACGCAGCTGCATCGCAGGTTCCGTGGAAGTGCCTGAACTATGCAAGGTTTTTACTCTGCAAACGGTTCACCAAATGTGCAGCACGATTCGCGGCGAACTCCGGCCGGACATCCATTCGCTGGATGCGCTGCTCGCTGCTTTTCCCATGGGATCCATGACCGGGGCGCCGAAAATCAGTGCCATGCAGCTCATCGATCGGATCGAAACCTTCAAAAGAGGTATATTTTCCGGATCAGTTGGTTACTTCACACCCAATGGTGATTTCGACTTTAATGTCGTGATTCGCAGTATGATGTACCGCAGCGACACCCAGGAGGCGGTTGTTCGCGCAGGAAGCGCGATAACCTACGATTCAGTAGCCGAAAAGGAATGGGAAGAGTGCCTTCTGAAAGCGAAAGCCATCATCAACGTGCGGAATAAACAATAGTCTGTGCCGCTGAACGATCAGTTCTGGGCAACCAACTCCAAGTTAAGCTGGGCTTTGACCTCACGATGCAGGTCAATTTCTACTTCATACACTCCCAACTCCTTCATCTCTGAAGGAACGGAAATCTTGCGGCGGTCGATTTCCAGACCCTGTCCCTTCAAGGCCTCAGACACCTGCAGCGTAGTAACGGAACCAAATAGTCGTCCCTTTTCACCCACACGCACCGGAAGCACCAGATTCATGCCCGACAACGCCTCTGCCATAGTGCGGGCATCCTGAAGTACTTTCTCAACCCGGTGTGCAGCCTGACGAACATTTTCGTTGCGTTCTTTAACGTTTGACTCATTGGCAATGCGGGCTAAACCCTGGGGAATCAAATAGTTCCGACCGTAACCGGGCCGGACCTTCACGATGTCGTAACGGTAGCCAAGTCCTTTGATATCCTGATTCAGAATAATTTCCATGTCACAATTCTTTTTGGGCTGTGGGTTATTTCAATCCATCGGCTACGTAGGGTAACAGAGCCAGGTGGCGGGCACGTTTAATGGCCTGCGACACCTTGCGCTGGTATTTCAGGGAGGTACCGGTTAGGCGGCGGGGCAGGATTTTTCCCTGCTCATTCACCAAACGGAGCAGGAAATCGGGGTCTTTGTAGTCGATATACTTGATCCCGCTCTTTTTGAAGCGGCAGTATTTTTTACGGGTCTCTTCTTTGACCGGTATGGCGGCAAAACTATTGCTGATCATGGGCGGGCTCGGTTTGGGTTTGCTTTGACTTGGACTTTCGGTCTGGATTGCGACGCGACTGGTTGTACAGCACAGCGTGTTTATCGAGTAAAACGGTCAGAAATCGAAGAACAAGCTCATCGCGGCGAAACTCAAGCTCAAGTTTGTCGACCAGACTCGCATCTCCCTTGAATTCAAACAGGTGGTAAAACCCACTTGATTTCTTACGGATGCTGTAAGCCATTTGTTTGAGTCCCCAGCTTTCCTGGTGGACAATCTCGGCGCCGTTTACCTCCAGCACCTGTCTAAACTTCCCGACCGCTTCAGATACCATCTCTTCCGTTAGTACGGGTGTGAGAATGAAAACGGTTTCATATTGGTTCATGAACGGATTTTTTATGAGGGTGCAAAGATAAGAAAAAAGAAAATCAAAACCTATTATATTTGTAAGGTGGAACCCTACCTAGTATCCTTCAGAAGACACCGGCCCGACTCCTTCCTTTCGGTAGTCGGACAAACCCACATCACCCAAACCTTAAAAAATTCCATTCGGTCCGACAAACTAGCCCAAGTCATGCTATTCTGCGGACCCCGTGGAGTCGGAAAGACCACCTGTGCACGCATATTGGCGAAGACCGTAAATTGCCTCCAGCCAACTGGTGAGGCCGAAGCCTGCGGTCAGTGCAAAAGTTGCCTGTCGATCCGCGACGGTGGCTCGCTGGCCATTTATGAACTCGATGCCGCATCCAACAATTCGGTCGACGATATCAGAAGCCTGGTCGAACAGGTTCGGTATCCGCCGCAGGGGGGAAAATTCAAGGTGTACATCATCGATGAGGTGCATATGTTGAGCACTGCTGCGTTCAATGCCTTCCTGAAAACCCTCGAAGAACCACCACCCTATGCGATTTTCATCCTCGCCACCACCGAGAAACACAAAATCCTGCCTACCATTTTGTCGCGCTGCCAGGTCTATCACTTCAATCGGATCCGTGTACCCGACATCGCAGGTGAATTAGAGAGGGTTTGTAAATCCGACGGCATACCCTATGAAGAACAAGCACTATTTGCCCTGGCGGAAAAATCGGATGGTGCTCTGCGGGATGCGCTCAGCATGCTGGATCAGATCGTTGGGTTTTCTGGTGGACAACTGAGACTGGAGGATGTGGTCAGAAACCTGAATCTCCTTGACAGCCGCTGCTTTTTCGACGCCACAGATTATATACTGTCGGGCGACTTTACGTCATTGCTGCTGTTGCTCCAAAAGATTATTGTCGACGGATTTGAAACCGATGCGTTCCTGGCCGGACTCGCCTCGCACTGGAGATTGCTGCTGCTTGCTCGTGATGAGCGGACACGCGAACTGCTGGAGATGGGAAAAGACAGCCTTCCGGAGTACGTCCGACAAGGAGAACGGCTATCGATCGACATACATCTGAGCGGACTGAACCTTTTGGCGCAAGCAGAATTGAACCACCGCCAAAGTCACAACACCCGCCTTCATGCAGAGATGGCACTCGCCAAACTCTGCTATGCGCGGTATCTTCTTCTACCCCCTGATTCGGATATACCGGAATCCACTGAGCCGGGCGGTGGACGAATTCCTTTGTCGGGTTCAAATCAGCCGGAATCCAATCCCGGAATACAGAATCTACCGAGCGGCCAATCTGACAAAATCAATAAACCAAAAGACAGAACCACGCCGATTAAACAGGACGAATCGACCGAAGATGATGGATCCGGCAGTTCTGCAGTCAGGCAGGCACCCTGTAAAGAGGTACCTGTCGTAGTTGCCCCCGCTCAAGAGGAACCCGCACAAGATGAACCCACTTATGAGGCAACCGTTCAAGATGTGCCCAAAATCGAAGCTGTGCCCATCAAGGTATCCCGAATCAAATCACCCCATTTAAATCCGACCCCTGATTCCACAACAGCAAACAACCCGGATGATGGGGAACAACGTTCAGATCTTTCAACCCTGGTTGAAAAGGTCACCCTGGATCATGCGTGGGGTCGAATGCTTGAGCACCTACTCAACGAGGGACGCAAACACGCTCATAGCGCCCTTATTCAGGTTAAACCTGTATTAAATAATCAATCGGAAATCGAAATACCTGTAGAACACGATGCGTTGCGTACGGCACTCGAACTGCTGCAATTTGAGTTGACCAACCAACTGAGAAGATGGACTGGCATCGCAGATATGCGGTTAAAATTGGTAATCGCAACACCAGATGCCAGATCGGCATCCTACGCAACGATTTCAGAAAAAAAACAAAGGTTAATGGGACGTTATCCCAAAATCAATCCATTTATCAATAAAATAGGCTTGGAATGGTCTTACTAATACGTTCTAAAGCGTTTTGCTGCAGTTCGTATTAAAAATTTCTGCCAGAAAAGATTAAATCTTAGCAACCAAAATTCGACTGAGCTGAGATTAGTCCTGTGCGAGTCGCAAATTCGTCGAGATTCATTTTGTACTACGGGGCAAATATGTAAAACGCATATTTCTAAAAAAAATAAACAGTTCAGTGACAAATCAGGTCTTGACTAATCAAAAATATTTACTAACTTTGTCGCGGTTTGTAAGAAATTTTATGATGTATAACCCTTTAAAAAAAAGTAATGTTAGTGAAAATCCCCCTGAAAAACACCGGCGAGACGGCCGTGGTTGATGCGGAGGTGTACGACTTTCTTGTGGAGAACCCGTACCTGAAAAAAATCAAATTCGTTGATAACCTTAGGAAACATTCCCGCGGATACGCATTCTTCCAAAAAAATTGGCCCTTGGGTGAGGGTGTTTACAAAAATGAGACGATCTACCTGCACAAATTGATTGCCGAAAAATTCATAAACAAGCCAGATGCGAACGAACGGCTATTGGTAAACATCGTCAATAGCAACCCGCTCGATTGCCGTAAAGGTAATCTGGAGTGGGCAAATCGCTCCAAAGTGGTACGGAACACTAACAAATCTGTGAACCGTTATGGTTATCGTGGTGTGGTGAAAAGCGGTAAAAAATACAGGGCGGTCATATTCAATAACAAAGTACGCTTTGATCTAGGCATTTTTGATACACCGATTGAAGCCGCCCGGGCATATAATGTGAAATCGATGGAGTTCTTCGGAAAAACCAACGGTCTCAACCAAATCCCGGAATAGAAATCCCCAGATCAGTCGCTCATACGCGATCAAATCAAACGATTAAGACATTTTGTCTTGTTTTTCTCACAAAAAACTGACGGAATGTCTTTTTTTATTTAATGATTCGGATATGGTCGGAGGATTGCTGATTTCTGGAAAACCTCAACATGAACCAGGAATCTTTAACCGCCAAATCGCAGGAGGCCCTGCAAAAGGCCATCGAAATCGCGCAACAAAATTCGAATCAGGCCATTGAAAACGTGCACGTGCTGCTCGCTATCGAGCAGGTCGATAACCATCTCTTTTCCTATCTGTCCAAGAAGTGCGAAACCAAACCCGGTCGACTTCTGGAGGCACTAAGGGTGCAAAATAAGTCACTACCCAAGGTAGAAGGAGCCCAACCATACCTGCATACCGACACCCAGCGTAGTCTCACCAAAGCCAACGAAAGCGCGAAAAGCATGGGCGATAGTCACGTCGCCCTCGAGCACCTGATTCTAGCTATTTCAACGGGTCGCGACCCGGCCGCATCCTTACTAAAGGACGCTGGATTCACTTTGGAGAAACTTACATCAGCCATTTCTGAGCTTAGAAAAGGTGCTCGGGTGAGCGATGCCAACGCGGAAAATACCTACAACACACTCGATAAATATGCCCGTAACCTGAACCAATTGGCAGAGACGGGGAAACTCGATCCGGTAATTGGTCGCGACGAAGAGATAAGGCGGGTCATACAGATTCTGAGCAGGAGAACCAAAAACAATCCGATATTAATAGGAGAGCCAGGCGTAGGCAAAACCGCCATTGCAGAAGGCATTGCCTTTCGGATTATCAAGGGGGATGTGCCCGAAAATTTAAAACATAAGGTTGTGTATTCGCTGGATATGGGTGCGATTATTGCCGGTGCCAAATACAAAGGCGAATTCGAGGAACGCCTGAAATCGGTAATTCGCGAGGTCACTGAAAGCGACGGCACCCTTATTTTGTTCATCGACGAAATCCACACCCTGGTAGGCGTAGGCAGCGGTGGAGAAGGCGCCATGGATGCAGCCAATATACTCAAGCCCGCGTTGGCCCGGGGAGAATTACGTGCTATTGGAGCCACTACCCTTTCGGAATACCAGAAATATTTTGAAAAAGACAAGGCGCTGGAACGAAGGTTTCAAAAAGTACTGGTTGAGGAACCCGATGCCGCCGACGCAATCAGTATTTTGCGTGGACTCAAAGAACGTTATGAGACCCACCACAAGGTTCTCATACGCGATGAGGCGATATTGGCCGCGGTTGAGCTGAGTCAGCGCTACATCACCGACCGATTTTTGCCTGACAAAGCCATTGACCTGATCGACGAATCGGCTGCCCGACTGAGAATCGAGATCGATTCGGTGCCTGAGGAGCTGGATGAATTGGAACGTCGCATCATGCAGCTCGAAATTGAGAAGCAAGCTATGCTGCGCGAAAACGACACGGACAAAGTGAAACTGATCGATCTTGATTTGTCGGATCTCCGCAGCGAGGCCGATAGCCTGAGAGGCCGTTGGCGATCAGAAAAGGAACTGATGGAAAAAATCCAGTCGGCCAAAGAGCAAATCGAACAACTTCGGTTGGAAGCCGAGCAAGCCGAACGGGCCGCAGACTATGGCCGGGTAGCAGAAATTCGTTACGGACGACTCAAAGAAGCTGAAACGAATTTGATTACGTGGCAACATCAGGCGAAAAACGAATCAGCGCGCGACAAGATGCTTAAAGAGGAGGTAACCGCGGAGGATGTGGCGGAGGTAGTGTCGAAATGGACCGGTGTTCCGGTGCAGAAATTGCTGGAAGGTGAGCGAATTAAACTTTTGAGCATGGAAGAAGAGCTGCATAAAAGGGTAATTGGTCAGGATCAGGCCATTCGCGTGGTATCCGATGCCGTGCGCCGGTCCCGGTCGGGTCTGCATGACGAAAAACGCCCCGTAGGGAGCTTCCTGTTCCTGGGTTCTACAGGCGTAGGAAAAACCGAGCTGGCTAAAGCCATCGCGGCATTCCTATTCAATGACGAGCAGGCTATGGTGCGCATCGACATGAGCGAATATCAGGAGAAGCACAGTGTATCGCGCCTTGTGGGCGCGCCTCCGGGGTACGTGGGCTATGATGAGGGAGGGCAGCTCACAGAGGCCGTGCGTACCCGCCCCTATTCGGTGATTCTGCTCGACGAAATCGAAAAGGCTCACCCCGATGTTTTTAATCTGTTGCTACAGGTGCTCGATGAAGGTCGGCTCACCGACAGCAAAGGCCGCACAGTCAATTTTCGCAATACCCTGATCGTAATGACCTCCAACCTCGGAGCCCATGTCATCCAGACGCGCCTCGAGGAAATTGAGGATCGTAATCGGGAGCGGATTATGGCCGAAATAGAAACCGATCTGATGCAATTGCTGCGCGCCAGCCTTCGTCCTGAATTTTTGAACCGAATCGATGAGATCGTTGTATTCCAACCCCTTTCAAAGAGCGAAATCCGACAAATAGTGGCACTGCATATCGGGCAACTGCGCAGGCAACTTCAAAACCAACACATCAGCGTGGCGGCCTCCGATTCGGCAATGAATTTCCTTGCGGAGGCCGGGTTTGATCCCCATTTCGGAGTACGGCCCCTGAAACGCATCATTCAGAAGGAAATCCTAAACCGATTGTCGCGCGCCCTACTCTCGGGGGAAATCAAGTCGGAGCAAGCCATATGGATCGATTATTTCGAAGAGGCCGGTATCGTATTTCGCAATTCAGTGGAGGAATCGGAAGACTAAATGGTGTACTTTTGCACCCCGTGAACCCACAACAGGAAATCGCGCGGCGCAGAACCTTCGCCATCATATCACACCCCGATGCGGGCAAAACCACGCTCACGGAAAAGTTCCTCCTGTTCGGAGGTGCCATTCAAACGGCCGGTGCCGTAAAAAGCAATAAAATCCGCAAATCGGCCACATCCGATTTTATGGAGATCGAAAAGCAGAGGGGCATTTCAGTGGCTACCTCGGTGATGGGCTTTGACTATAATGGATTCCGGGTCAACATCCTCGATACTCCGGGCCACAAAGATTTTGCAGAGGATACATATAGAACGCTTACCGCGGTCGACTCTGTGATTCTGGTGGTTGACATCGCACGGGGTGTGGAGGAGCAGACCGACAAACTCATGACCATCTGCCGGATGCGGCAGATTCCGGTCATGATTTTCGTAAACAAAATGGACCGCGACGGGAAGGATCCTTTCGACCTGTTGGACGAGCTGGAGAACAAGCTGAAAATTCAGGTAACACCCCTCAGCTGGCCAATATCAGGGGGGGCAACTTTTAAAGGGGTTTACAACCTCCACAAAAGTCAGCTCAATCTGTTTTCGCCCAATAAAACCGGTCTCTCCGACGATGTTCGTTCATTTGAATCGCTTCATGATCCGGCCATCGACACCAATTTGGGGCGCGCTGCCGATAGCCTGAGGCAAGAGATCGAGTTAACTTCGGTTTTGCCCGAATTTTCGAAGAAAGCCTACCTTGAGGGCAACCTGGCACCCGTTTTTTTTGGCAGCGCCCTCAATAATTTTGGCATTCAGGAGCTGCTTGACACCTTCGTTGAACTGGCCCCCGCACCTGTTTCGAGAACCACCAACCAGGGTACGGTGATGCCCGATGACAAGAACCTATCAGGCTTTGTTTTTAAAATCCACGCCAACCTAGACCCCAACCATCGGGATCGAATCGCATTTTTCAGGATTTGTTCGGGTGTTTTCAAAAAAAATCAATTCTATTTCCATCCCAGACTTCGGAAAAAATTCAGGTTCAGTACACCGGTCATGTTTCAGGCAAACGAACGAAATCTGGTAGAAGAAGCATGGCCTGGTGATGTGGTTGGACTCTACGATACGGGCAATTTTAAAATTGGGGACTCACTCACAGAGGGGGCGGGGTTTTTCTTCAAAGGTATTCCGGCTTTTTCACCGGAAATCTTCCGGGCCGTGGAAAACCAAGATCCCTTTCGGGCCAAGCAGTTTGAAAAAGGCCTGCGACAGTTGACAGACGAAGGTGTCGCCCAATTATTTACCCAACAGCCGGGTAACCGAAAGATCATTGGCACGGTGGGTGAACTGCAGTTTGATGTCATAAAATTCAGGCTTTTACAAGAGTATGGGGCGAATGTTGTGTTTCGTCCGCTTGCCTACCTCAAAGCCTGCTGGGTGGAGAGTGAGAATCCTGCCGATGCCGAGGATTTCTTTAGGTTCAAACAAGAACAGATGGCATTCGACAAAGACGATCGCCTGGTCTATCTGGCCGATAGCCTTTGGATGTTAGAGCGGTCCATCGCAGATTACCCCAAATTAGTCTTCCGCTTTTCAGCTGAAGTCATGCTCAAAGAAGAAGATACTGCGGATTAATCAATCTCATTCAACCTTCTGGCAACGGTCGAAGACGATACTAATCAGTTTCCCCCGAGATATGCCTTGAGGATTCGGCTTTTGGTGGTGGCGCGCAGACGCCGGATAGATTTCTCCTTGATCTGACGTACGCGCTCACGTGTTAATCCCAGATTAGACCCTATTTCCTCCAGCGTCTGCGGTTGTCGGCCTCCTAAACCGAAAAAGTACCGGAGCACGTCGGCCTCACGGGCAGTGAGTGCCATTAAGGCATATTCGACCTCCTTGCTCAATGATTCATCGATCAGCGTGTTGTCGGGTTTCACAGCCTCCTCATCCCTCAATACGTCGAGCAGAGAACTATCCTCACCGTCGGCCAAGGGTGCATCCACAGAAATATGTCGACCCGAAACTTTTAGACTGTTCTCTATTTCACTCACCGTCATTTCCAGAATATCCGCCAGTTCTTCCGGGGTAGGCTCGCGCTCGAACTCCTGTTCGAGCCTGGAAAATGCCTTTACAATTTTGTTCAAGGTCCCTACCTGATTCAAAGGAATCCGTACAATTCGTGACTGTTCGGCGAGTGCCTGTAGGATTGACTGACGAATCCACCAGACGGCATAGGAAATAAATTTAAATCCTCTGGTTTCGTCGAATCGTTGTGCGGCTTTGATTAAACCCAAATTACCCTCATTGATCAGGTCATTCAACGTCAGCCCCTGGTTCTGGTACTGTTTGGCCACCGACACCACAAATCTCAGGTTCGCAGTAGTCAGACGTTCCAGTGCTTTTTGGTCGCCCTGCCTGATGAGCCTGGCCAACTCAACCTCTTCGTCGGGACTAATCAAATCGACGCGGCCAATTTCCTGAAGATACTTCTCAAGTGACTGACTTTCCCGATTGGTGATTTGCTTGCTGATTTTCAGCTGACGCATAGGCTATTGTTGATATTCTGACGAAAAATCATCCAAAATCAAGAAACAACTAGTCAGAATTTTTAATGAAATCAAGCGGAAACTAGAATCACGGCCAAAATTCAACAAAAAAGAGGTTGATGCAACCTCCTTTAATATAATGAAAAATCAGCGATCCCAATACTCCCGACGTTTGCCCCGTTCAAACCGATCCAGACGATCATCCACAATCAAAGCAATCACCCACGATCCGGGCGGTCGCCCCGATCTCTACGTTCACCCCGGTCTCTGCGGTCGCCTCCCCTATCATCACGATCGCGTCGGGGTGGGCGTTCTGAGATCTCTGGCATGCCTTCCGGCCTTGGTAACAATGCTTTGGCCGACAACCGGAATTTACCTGTTTTGGGATCGATCTCCACAAGTTTCACCTGGATTTGGTCGCCCTCCTTATACACTCCGTCCATGCTTTCCAGGCGTTCCCATCTGATTTCGCTGATGTGCAATAGTCCATCCTTACCAGGCAGAAACTCAACAAAAGCACCAAACGGCATAATCGAACGCACCTTTCCGGTATAGATCGTTCCCACCTCAGCCTTAGCCGCAATACCAGTGATTCGACGCACTGCTGCATCCATGCCAGTCTTATCGGCCGTGTATATTTGTACCATTCCGAATTCACCTACCTCTTCTATGCTGATGGTAGAATTGGTTTCGCGTTGAATCTCCTGGATGATTTTACCACCAGGTCCGATCACAGCCCCGATGAACTCCCGGTCAATTTTTAATTGGGTGATGCGGGGTACATGCGGGCGATAGTCGTCGCGCGGAGCCGCGAGTGACTTATTCATCTCATTGAGGATGTGCGCTCTTCCTTCTGCGGCTTGCGCCAGAGCCTTTGACAAGACCTCGGCTGGCAAACCATCGATTTTGATATCCATTTGGCACCCTGTGATGCCTTTAGCTGTGCCGGTAACTTTAAAGTCCATGTCCCCCAGGTGATCCTCATCCCCTAAAATGTCCGAAAGCACTTTAAAGCGACTACCATCAGTAATCAGACCCATAGCAATTCCCGAAACAGGTCCACTGATTTTCACACCGGCATCCATCAAGGCGAGCGATCCGGCACATACAGTAGCCATAGAAGAGGAACCATTCGACTCCAGAATGTCACTAACAATGCGAATCGTGTAGGGGCACTCCTCCTGAGGCGGCAGCACTTGCTTTAGTGAACGCATGGCCAGATTGCCGTGACCGATTTCTCGACGGCCCGGACCCCGATTGGGGCGCGTTTCACCAGTTGAAAAAGACGGGAAATTGTAGTGAAGCATGAAACGGTTGTAGCCCGCGAACATGGCACCGTCCAACATTTGCTCATCATCCTTGGAACCAAGGGTTACAGAAGTTAGTGACTGGGTTTCACCTCGCGTGAATACAGCCGAACCGTGCGGTGATGGCAAATACCCCACTTCGCACCAGATGGGGCGGATGACGTCTAGTTTGCGGCCATCGAGCCTGCGTTCCTCATCGAGGATCATATTGCGCATGGCACGATACTCTACATCATGGAAATATTTACGGGTCAGAAACGAATCGGGCGTCTCTCCTTCCGGATGCGACGCGATAAATTCCTGCAAAACCTGCATAAAACCCGCAGAACGCTCCTGTTTTGGAGCCCCGGAACGGGCAACGGCATATACTTTGTCGTAGCAAAACGACTCAATTGCGTTTTGCAATTCAACATCGCTGCGCTCATGGCTGTAAGTCCGGGGCAAAACACCCACCATTGCACGAAGGCGGAGCTGAGCCTGGCATTGAACCTTTATCGCTTCATGGGCAAAGTGTATGGCAGCCGCGAGTTCGTCTTCTGAACATTCCTTGGCTTCACCTTCTACCATCACCACGTTGTCGATCGTGGCCGCCACAATAATATCGATGTCGGCCTGATCCATCTGGGAAATACCCGGGTTGACTACAAATTGGCCGCTGATTCGGGCCACCCTGACCTCCGAAATCGGCCCGTTGAATGGAACATCCGAGACAGAGAGGGCCGCGGAAGCTGCCAGTCCTGCCAATGCATCGGGCTGAATATCCTTATCGGCACTGATGAGGGTCACCTGCACCTGCGTGTCGGCGTGGTAATCCTCGGGAAACATGGGTCTGAGTGCGCGGTCGATGAGTCGACTAATCAAAATTTCGTAGTCCGACAATCTTCCTTCTCTTTTAAGGAATCCTCCGGGAATCTTGCCGGTTGATGCAAACTTCTCCTGATAGTCGACCGTGAGGGGCATAAAATCAACGTCTTCCTTGGCCTCCTTTGCCGATACGACGGTAGCGAGCAACATGGTGTCGCCCATTTTCAAAACAACTGCACCGTTGGCTTGTTTGGCCAAAAGGCCAGTTTCCAAAATAATTTGGCGTCCATCGCCCAGATCGATGGTTTGTGTAATGGGTTGTGGTTTCATAAATAATTAATTATTCTCAATGTTCTCTTACAGACAGCAGGGATCACCATACCTTCCATGGCGATCCATTGATTTCAATGCGCACCCCTGGGGGCACTGTGTTTACTTACGGAGGTTGAGCTTTTCTACGATGCTGCGATAGCGCATGATATCGATGCGGTGCAGGTAGTTTAGCAAATCACGGCGGCGACCAACCATTTTGATGAGGGCCTGCTGTGTGGAGTAGTCCTTGCGGTTTTTTTTGAGATGCTCGGTTAGATGGGCAATGCGCACAGAATATTGTGCGATCTGACTCTCTGCCGATCCGGTATCCTGAGCCCCCGAGCCATACTGGGCATAAATCTTCTGCTTTTCAGCGGTGTTTAAATACATAATCACATGAATTAAATGACCGCCACGATGGCGGATCTTCTTTGGATAAGGGCGCAAAGATAAGAAAAAGTACGGATTAATCCTTAAGTAGCCTTAAAATCTGGGCAATAGTCTTGCGCAAATCCTTACGGTCCACGATTTTATCGAGAAAACCATGTTCCAACAAGAATTCGGAGGTCTGAAAGCCCTTGGGCAGATCCTTTCCGATGGTTTCCCTGATTACACGTGGACCAGCAAATCCAATTAAGGCACCAGGCTCGGCCAGATTGAAATCGCCGAGCATGGCAAATGAAGCCGTAACACCCCCCGTTGTGGGGTCGGTCATCAGCGATATATAGGGAACACCAGCATCGGCCAACAGCGAAAGCCGTGCCGATGTTTTGGCGAGTTGCATCAGGGAAAATGCTGCCTCCATCATACGGGCCCCGCCAGACTTGGAAATGATGAGCAGAGGGGTTTGGGTAGCACAGGCATAGTCAGCCGCACGGGCTATCTTCTCCCCCATAACAGAGCCCATCGATCCACCAATGAAATCAAAATCCATGCAGGTTACCACCAGTTCGACCCCTTCAACCGTTCCGGAGGCTGTGCGAATGGCGTCGTTCAGTCCACTTTTGGCACGAGCTGCTTTCACCCGGTCCAAGTAAGGTTTGGTATCCACAAAGCCTAGCGGGTCGGCCGCCACCAGATCAGAATCGCGCTCTAAGAATTTTTGTCGATCGAACAAGATCTCAAAGTATTCCTTGGAGCCAATTCTCAAGTGGTAATTGCATTTGGAGCAGACGTATTGATTGTCCTTGAGCTCGCTCGTGAGCAATGCTGCCTTACACGACGGACATTTATGCCACAGACCCTCTGGAACCTCCAGTTTGGGTTGGGTGGTAACACCCGTGGTCGATCTTCTGAACCAGGCCATTCAACAGGATTAGGCCAGACTTATTTCGCGATCCAGATAGACATCTTGTACGATATTCAGGAGCCCTACACCCTCTTTCATAGGCTTTTGAAATGCCTTTCTGCCAAGAATGAGGCCAGTTCCACCCGCGCGCTTGTTCACCACCGCCGTCACCACTGCTTCTTGTATGTCGCCCGCGCCCTTCGATTCTCCACCCGAGTTGATGAGTCCCGCCCTACCCATATAGCAGTTAGCTACTTGGTAGCGACAAAGATCGATCGGATGCGCACTACTCAGTTTGTCGTAAACCATAGGGTGGGTTTTGCCATGCCTGGTGACCAAATATCCCCCGTTGTTGACCGGCAGTTTTTGCTTGATAATGTCGGCCTGTATGGTGACCCCCAGATGATTGGCCTGCCCGGTGAGGTCGGCTGAGGCATGGTAATCGACACCATCAATCTTGAACCCGGAATTTCTGGTGTAGCACCACAATATGGTGGCCATGCCCAACTGATGGGCATGCTCGAATGCCTTGGCAACCTCCACGATTTGTCGCCCCGACTCTTCAGATCCGAAGTAGATGGTGGCGCCCACGGCAGCTGCGCCCATATTCCAGGCGTCCTGTATGGTTCCAAACAGGATCTGGTCGTAGCGGTTGGGGTAACTCAAAAATTCATTGTGGTTGATTTTCACCACGAACGGGATTTTATGTGCATAGCGGCGCGCAACAGACGACAACACACCGTAAGTTGAAGCCACTGCATTGCACCCCCCCTCGATTGCCAGTTCAACTATATTCGAGGGGTCAAAGTAAATGGGATTAGGCGCAAAAGACGCTCCTGCCGAATGCTCAATGCCCTGGTCGACCGGCAAAATGCTCAGATAGCCGCTACCTCCGAGCCGTCCGTGGTTGTAAAGTGATTGCAGGCTTCTCAGAGTGGGGATATTTCGGTTGGATGCCGACCACACCCGGTCGATAAAATCGGGACCTGGTGTGTGCAATTGGGCCGATGGAATGGTTCCGCAACGGTGGTCCAACAAATAACCGGCTTGATCGCCGAGTAGACTTTGAATACGGTTTTGGCTCATAAGGGGTATTTGATGAATGAAAGGGCAAAACTACGAACTTGCGGCCAAATTATGAAGTCTAGCCCCAACGCAAGACCAGAAATGCTTCTTGTAACTGTTGCCAGTGCTGCTGATTTACCCATTGTTTTTGACATCCGAAACCGGGTTTTTGTTGTAGAACAACAGGTTGATCCGAAGGAGGAGTATGACGTATACGAGGGGGCTTCTACCCACTTAATCGCATTTTGGGACGGTGCGGCTGTGGGAACCGCACGATTCAGGTCGACGGAAAAGGGCTGGAAAATTGAACGAATGGCTGTGCTTGCCCCATTTAGGAGGCTGGGAGTCGGCAAGGCTCTTCTTCTGGAGGTTCTTGTCCGCATACCACAGGATGGCCGCTCTATTTATCTGCATGCACAGGAACACGCTTTGAGCTTTTACAAGGGTCTGGGTTTTTCATCTTCGGGGGATCGCTTTTATGAGGCCGACATCCCCCACCGTTTGTGCACCTACAAGCTGTAGTTTACCGGCTCAACGAATAACATCCCTGGCATAGTGCTTTCGTTTGCTTTAGCCTGATCACGTTTGCTTTCGTTTGCTTTCGTTTGCTTTCGTTTGCCGCACGGCTTGTGTCCCCGCCTTGGGCGATTTTTGCCCCGTGGTTCGTCCCTTCCTTTTTTCATGGGCTGAAGTCCCTTTTTTCCGCATCCTGATTTGGACGGGCGCGGCCTTGCTGTTGCCACCCATATTCATCGAACGATCAGATTCCTGGATTTGGGGGGTTCCCCTATTGCCGACAGCTCATTTATTGTTATTAGGTCGACTCAAAGGACGGTTCCGGTTTCGATGGTTAACCGGCCTCTCGACGGGGGTGTGCATTTCGACCCTGATTTGGATCAACCACAGTCTGCATTTCTCGGCTTATCAGGCACGACTGCCCCCTGAGTGCACATTTCAAGTCTGTTTGTTGCAGGTGGACGGGGTCGCGGATACGAGTCACCGACAAGTACGTGTGTTGTGCAGCTGGATTTTGGCAGACACATCCGACTATATGGTCCGCTACGGATCCCGAATTCGACTTGAAACCGACTTTGCATGGCGGGCACCGCCTCCGGGTACGTTCATTGTGGTTCGCAACGCGCGGTCGGGTCATTTCCGCAATCTGCGAAACCCGCACGCATTCAATACTGAAGGATATGCACGGAACAAGGGGATTGTGGGTCGACTCAAAACAAGGTCTGAACAAATTATTACGGCTCATCTCTCTTCCAACCTTAGCCTCAGGCAAAGGGCACAGCGGCTCAGCAAGCAGGTTTGTCGGGTGATCTATACCCATCTCCCACAACGGGAAGCGGCACTGGCCTGCGCGATTCTACTGGGTGAGCGGCAGGGGATGGATGAAGAAACAGAGCAGGCTTTTTCGGGCAGTGGACTCATTCACATTATGGCGGTCTCGGGAATGCACGTGGGCATCTTCTACCTTATGTGTTCATGGTTGTTGTTTTCCATATTACGGCTTCCAAAAAAGGCTGCCACATTGGTTATCCTGCTGCTTTTGTGGACCTATGCACTTCTCACCGGACTCTCCCCCTCGGTGGTTAGGGCTTCCGGTATGTTCAGCCTGGCCTCCGCAGGCAAACTATGGAACAGGCATGCTTCATCCTACAACCTGATGTCGGCCGCTGCCTTCTTTCAGGTCTGGCTAGACACACGGCTTCCAGCCCAACCCGGATTTCTGCTGTCTTATGCTGCCGTATTTGGCATCCTCTTTCTTCATCCCAGGTTGTTTTCTTTGTATTGGACGAAAAACAAGTGGCTTGATAAAGTGTGGGAACTCTGTTCTCTATCCCTTTCAGCCCAATGGTTTACCCTACCCTTCGTGCTGTACTACTTCCATACTTTCCCAGTGTACTTCCTCCCCGCAAACCTATTGGTGGTGCCTTTGGCGGCGCCCGCCCTGATTGGTACCCTACTGCTGGTTTTTCTCAGTTTAGTGCCCTTTCTGGCTCAACTATTCGCCTATCCTCTATCGTGGCTACTCATGGGAATCAATGAAATGACCGCCTGGATATCCGCTTTGCCCTATGCACAAAGTTCGGGCTGGTACTGGACTCAAGTGGATGGACTCATCGCCGGTTCACTTGTGGTTCTGATTCCTTTGGGTTGGTTGATCCAAAATAGGTGGGCTCGTCAGGCGACCATTACGGCAGGAGTAGCATGGTACGGCCTTACCCTGACCCACCTTCTGATGATGTGGGAGAGCGGTGATTTCCATATCTATGAGGGATACTTGCGCGGTTCAGCCGCGATTCGGGTTGGCCGACAGGCCTGGGTCTGGTCGGATCCGGCAGATGGCCTCACGCTTGCCGCAACCGATCCTGTGCGGAGAGAGGGCGTGAAGCGAATCACCGTGTTGCAAAACCAGGGTGTGGTTGTAGTTCGCTGGCAAAACAAAACTGCTCTCTGGCTATCGCAACCGAATGATAGGAGTGTCGACAGGTTGCCGGAGGCGGATATTCTGATCCTGGAATGCAGACTGAAATCCGAGGCGTTCATTGGGTTTGCGAACAAATATCCGATCATGATTTTGGGATCGGGCTACAAGCCGTATTTTTGTCAGCAAATCAGACTCCTGACGGGGCGCGATCGCCACTCATGTCGCTGCATTTCCGAAGAAGGGGGCATCAGCCTATGGAATATCAGTATATCGAAGCCTGCATTGAAGAGGGAATAGGACGCATCATATTGAATCGTCCCGAAAAAAGAAATGCCTTCAATGCACGTCTGGTAACAGAGTTGAAAAGGGCGCTTAAACATTTCTTTGAGGAACCTCAATGCAGTTTGATTGTGTTTTCGGGCAACGGGCCTGCTTTCAGCGCCGGCGCTGACCTGTCATATCTGAAATCCCTCCAAAATAACTCACTGGAGGAAAATCTGGCTGATTCCCGTGCCCTTAAGGAACTGTATCTAATGATGTATGAGAGTCCCAAGGTACTGGTTGCTCGGGTGGAGGGGCCAGCATTGGCTGGCGGTTGCGGGCTTGCTACTTTATGTGACTATTGTTTCGCGGTACCAGCTGCCACTTTTGGCTACACGGAGGTGCGGATTGGCTTCATTCCCGCACTTGTATCCGTGTTCCTGGTCCGAAAAATTGGAGATGCCCGTGCAAGGGAACTGCTTTTGAGTGGCGATGTGCTCGAGGCACGGGAGGCCCTCCGATATGGTCTGATCAGCTTTGTGGTGGCGGCCGATGAAATAGTTAATACGGTCGATTCCTTTGCCCGGAACATCGCAACCCGTTGTGCTCCGGGCAGTCTGGCCGCGACCCGGAAGTTGCTCGCCGACATTCAGGATTTATCGCTCAACGAAGCGCTTGAGTTGGCGGCCCTCCGCAACGCAGAAATCCGCTCATCCGAAGAATGCCGCAAGGGGATTCGCTTGTTTCTCAACAAAGAACCCATTGTTTGGCGGGAACCATAGCTGCAACGCAAGACATGAGTTCCGGAGGCTTCGGCCATCCGAAAACAGAAAAGCGGTACCTTTGTTACTCATATTAGGTTGTTATTAACAATCATAGTCACAACCCGTCACATTCATGTCTCAATCGGAGCAGAAACTTCTGGAGCAACTCAGTGAGCGAGATTATCCCCACGGATTTGAAAGCGATATCGAACAGGAGATTATCCCCAAGGGACTGTCTGAGGATACCATTCGTTTTATTTCTCAACGAAAAAACGAACCTGAGTGGCTACTCCAGTGGAGACTGAAAGCCTACCGGCACTGGTTGGGAATGAAGGAACCCAGTTGGCAGAAACTGATCTATCCACCGATCGATTATCAGGACATCAGCTATTTCGCAGCCCCCAAGTCGGGACCCGTTTTAAACAGCCTCGACGAACTCGACCCGGAGATTAAATCCACCTACGACCGTTTAGGCATTCCATTGGAAGAACAAATGATGTTGGCTGGGGTAGCAGTTGATGCGGTATTGGATTCCGTGTCGGTGGTCACAACTTTCAAAGAAAAGCTTGCCGAAAAGAATGTCATTTTTTGCTCCATCAGTGAAGCCGTACACCAATACCCCGAATTGGTGCGCACCTACCTCGGCACGATTGTACCATACACCGATAACTACTTTGCGGCCCTGAACAGCGCAGTCTTTACCGACGGCTCCTTCGTCTATATTCCGCCCGGGGTTCGTTGTCCTATGGAATTGAGCACCTATTTCCGAATAAACGCTCGGGGAACCGGTCAGTTTGAGCGCACGCTCATCATAGCATGCGACGATAGTTACGTAAGTTATCTGGAGGGGTGTACAGCGCCGAAGCGTGACGAAAATCAGTTGCACGCCGCGGTCGTGGAACTCGTGGCTATGGACCGGGGTGAAGTCAAATATTCGACTGTTCAAAACTGGTATCCTGGCAATAAAGAAGGTAAAGGCGGAATATATAACTTTGTGACTAAAAGAGGTTTATGCAAAGGAACTTCCAGTAAAATTTCATGGACTCAGGTGGAGACTGGTTCCGCCATAACCTGGAAATACCCAAGCGTGGTTCTGCAGGGTGATGATAGTCGCGGTGAATTTTATTCGGTAGCTATGACCACCCACCTGCAACAAGCCGATACGGGCACCAAAATGATCCATATTGGTAAAAACACGCAAAGCCGGATCGTGAGTAAGGGCATCAGCGCCGGACGCAGCCAAAACAGCTACCGGGGACTCGTCAAGATCCGCAAGTCGGCCGCCAAAGCCCGTAATTATTCGCAATGCGACTCCCTACTCATGGGCAACCGGTGTGGTGCCCACACATTCCCCTATTTTGAAATTCATCAACCCACAGCCATAGTAGAACATGAGGCCACGACTTCCAAGATTGCAGAAGATATACTCTTCTACTGCACCCAAAGGGGTTTGAGCCGAGAATCGGCCATCGCTATGATCGTGAACGGCTACGCGCGTGAAGTTCTGGACCACCTTCCCATGGAATTCGCTGTTGAAGCCCGAAAACTATTGGCCATTTCCTTGGAGGGTTCTGTGGGCTGAGCCGAGAAAATAAAGACCGATAAAAATTAATCAGATAACGAGCTAGATCTTAAACATGCTGTTGGAAATTGAAAATCTCAGAGCCTCCATTGAAGGCAAAGAAATCCTGAAAGGCGTAAACCTGAGTGTACCTGCCGGTGAGGTTCATGCTATTATGGGGCCAAATGGATCGGGCAAATCGACCCTTTCCTCGGTCATTGCCGGTAAGGATGGCTATGAAACATCTGGTAGTATCCGTTTTGATGGGCAGGAAATTTCCGATTGGGAACCGGAAATCAGAGCCCGGGAAGGAATGTTTTTAGCCTTCCAGTACCCCGTGGAACTTCCGGGGGTAGGTCTCAGTTCATTCCTGAGGGCCTGTGTCAACGAACGAAGGAAGCACATCGGACAGTCCGAACTGGATGCCTCCTCCTTTCTGGCCCTTATGAGGGAAAAGGCAGCACTTGTAGAGTTGAGCCAAGATCTGATCCGCCGTCCCGTCAACCAGGGCTTCTCCGGTGGTGAGAAAAAACGAAATGAGATATTCCAAATGGCCATGCTGGATCCCCGGATGGCCATTTTGGATGAGACCGATTCGGGCCTCGACATCGATGCTTTGCGGATTGTCGCTGAGGGAGTCAACAAACTTCGGAATCCACAGCGTTCCTTGTTGGTGATTACCCACTACCAGCGACTCCTGGAGTATATTGTGCCCGATCGGGTGCATGTACTGATTGATGGAGCCATTGTTATGAGTGGTGACCGCACGCTGGCTCTGGCACTGGAAGAGAAAGGCTACGATTTGGTACGGGCAGAACAGGAGGTTTCGTCGTGACCACCACACAGGAATTGTTGGGTCAGATGTCGTATTCCGATCAGGCTGCTGGAAACCTGCTGAACCATAAGCTTCCGGATTACCGCGATGAGGATTGGAAATACACCCATTATTCGGGATTCGAGCACTACAAAAAGCTTCAAACATCAGGAAATCCAATAGCGCATCCCCCGCTTGCACGGCGGTCAACCACCCCTTTCCATGAAGATGCTTGGATTGCTGTTGTTGTAAATGGCATCCTTCAAGCCAATCTGAGTAATCTCCCTAATCACTCTACCGGGATACGAGTGGCTAAGCTTAGTGAGGCCATATCGGATGACTCCGGCCTCGAGCCTGGGTACAGTCCCGGTGCCCTTGCCCTCGCGAAAGGTCATTACTACAGCCAGTGGGCCATGGCTCAGGGAGCTGAGGGACTTTTTATCCGGGTTAATAGCGGTATAGTGGCCGAAAAACACCTTCTGATCCACACCATTAACGACATCCAGCAGCCCCAGCAGGTATTACCCACCCATCACCTCATCGTTTTGGAGTCGAATGCTGCTCTAACGCTTTCCGAGACACAGGAAGGCAGTGGAGAAGGCATGTCATTGTCGTTGCAAGAGATTCATTTAAGCAATCAGGCACGTCTTGAGCATAGTCAGCTTCAATTGTGGGGAAATGAGTTTGAGTGCATCCAACAAGTGTTGGTGGCACAACAAACGGAGAGCCATTATGCTCATTTCGCCTATTGTGGCGGGGGGGCCAAGGTCAGAAATCAGTTAACTGTGATGCAGGAGGGTCAACTGGCCCTTACAGAGCTTACAGGACTCGTTTTGCCTGGTGTTGGGAAACATGTCGACAACCAGACCCTGATTCACCACCAATCACCGCACACCAGCAGTCGACAACGGTACCGAAGTCTGGTGGCCCGCGAAGGCACCTCGGTATTCAATGGAAAGGTGTATGTTAACCCCGGGGCACAGAAAACCGATGCCTATCAACACCACGCAAGCCTGCTGATGCACGAAACGGCAGTTTCCAATGCCAAACCCGAACTGGAAATCTATGCCGATGATGTGAAATGTTCTCATGGCGCAACCGCGGGGATGTTGGACGCTGGAGAAATTCACTATATGCGGTCGAGGGGACTATCAGAAGTTCAGGCACGAATGATGCTGCAGGAGGCTTTCGTACGCGACCTGCTCGATTCCTTACCAGGTGAATCGCTGCGCTTGTGGTGCCACAACCACTGTTCTGATCGGCTCAATGTATTGAATCAATTATCGATCTAAAACCCCTTTCACCGAGCACATGAGTTCAAATTGGTCGGCTAAAACAGGATCTGAAGGACTAACGCGACCCGACTGGGATGCCATACGCCTAGAATTTCCTGCCCTGCATCAATCGGTTAACGGGTGCCCATTGGCCTATTTCGATCACGCCGCCACCTCACAAAAGCCGCGTCGGGTAATCAATGCCATGACCCATTATTACCAATCCGATAATGCCAACGTGCACCGGGGCGTACACAACCTGAGTCAACGCGCAACCACGGTATATGAAGCGGCACGGACCAAAACCGCTCGATTTCTGGGTGCCGCGGATTCATCGGAAATCATATTCACATCCGGAACCACTGCCTCCATCAATTTGGTGGCTCAGTCCTGGGGCAATGCTCATCTAAAACCCGGCGATGAGGTGTTGGTGACCGGCCTGGAACACCACGCAAATCTGGTACCCTGGCAAATGGCTTGCACACGTACCGGCGCCCGTCTGAAAATTGTTCCGGTAAACGAACGGGGCGAAGTATCGACCGAAGCGGTATCAGAGATGCTCACGTCGGGTACCCGTATGTTCGCGTTCTGTTGGATCAGCAACGCTTTGGGTACCATAAACCCGGCACAGGAATGGGTAGAAATGGCACGCAAAAGGGGGATTACCACGCTAATCGATGCGGCACAAGTGGTGGCCCATAAGCCTATAAATCTTCAGGAAATTGGGTGTGACTTTTTATGCTTTTCGGCCCACAAAATGATGGGGCCCACCGGTACTGGTGTTCTATATGGTATAAAATCAGTACTCGAAACGCTGGATCCGGTTTTCGGGGGGGGCGATATGATCGACGAGGTATCCTATGAACGGAGCACGTGGGCCGATCTGCCTTATCGTCTCGAGGCAGGCACCCCCAATATTTCGGGCGTCATCGGGTTGTCGGCCGCCATCGACTTTCTGGAGTCGATTGGTTGGGCATCAATATTGGAGCGCGAGTCGGAATTGCTGTCCTATGCATTGGAAAAATTGCGCAACATTCCTCGCATCCGGTTCATTGGGGAACCCAAACTCAGAAGCGGGGTGATTTCCTTCATTGCAGACGGGGTTCATCCCTATGACCTGGGCACTCTCCTCGATGAACAGGGCATTGCCCTGCGCACAGGTCACCACTGCGCACAGCCTCTTATGCGACATTTCGGTATATCAGGCACCTGTCGGGTATCGCTGGCTCTGTACAACAATCATGAAGAAATCGACCGTTTGGATTTGGCAATCAGAAGCGCATTACGCCTGATTACAAATGTGGATAAATGATGACTCCAATGCCTCAACCGGATTGAATATGATGAACATCCCAGCCAGTATTCCGGACATTCAAGATCAACTGGCGGCTGACTTTGAATTTCTTGACGATTGGGAGGAGCGTTACGCCTACCTGATGGATCTCGGCAAGGATGTACGTGGACTCTCACAGGAGGAAAAGACACTCGACAACCTGATCAAAGGCTGTCAGAGTCGTGTCTGGCTCACTACACGGCTCGAAAACAACCGTCTTTGGATGTACGCAGATTCTGACACCTTCATAGCGCGGGGAATAATAGCTTTACTGATTCGGGTTTTCAATGGACAAACGCCGGCTGATATCTTAAGCGAACCCTTTGATTTGCCAGAGCGCATCGGTCTAACAGCGCACTTATCGCCTGGAAGAGCCAATGGACTGGCTGGTATGCTCGCGCGAATCCGTTATGATGCTGCGGTTGCCCTGGGCGATAGAAAAAACTGATTGCATGTCACAACCTGTTAAATCATTTGTAGAACTGCAACAGGATGTAATTGCTGTTCTCAAAACCATATATGATCCCGAGATTCCGGTCGACATTTACGAGTTGGGCCTGATCTACGAAGTAAAAGTGGGTAATGAGGGTAAAGTCGATGTATTGATGACCCTAACATCCCCTGCTTGTCCGGTCGCTGGCACCCTACCAGGTGAGGTCGAATCAAAAATTCGAGGAATCGCCGGCGTGACCGAGGCCAAAGTAACCCTCACCTTCGACCCTGCCTGGTCACAGGAACTGATGAGTGAAGAGGCCCGGTTAGATCTGGGATTTCTATAGTCATTACTCTGTATTTTCACCCTAAATCTAAATAATGAAAAGAAGCAAGATTTTGGGCGTCGGGCATTTCGTGCCTGATCATGTGGTGACCAACCACGATTTGAGCCAGTTGATGGAAACTTCACACGAATGGGTTGTGGAGCGTACGGGTATTGAGGAGCGGAGGCATATTGTGCCGGGAGGTGGTGATACTACGGCCACCATGGGATATAAAGCCTCCCTGATGGCGCTCAAAAACGCAGGAATTCGAGCAGAAAACATCGATTTCATCATATTCGCTACGTTGAGTCCCGACTACTACTTCCCCGGTTCGGGCGTTCAACTGCAGGAAATGTTATCGCCCGATCACACCATCGGCGCGCTCGATATCCGTAATCAGTGCTCTGGCTTTGTGTATGCCCTTTCCGTGGCAGACCAGTTCATTCGCACGGGGATGTACCGGCGCATCCTTGTGGTGGGCTCAGAGGTGCACAGCGCGGGACTCGATATGACCACGCGCGGACGCAATGTGAGCGTCATTTTCGGAGATGGCGCCGGAGCGGTGGTGGTAGGAGTCGCCGAAGAGAATGGCGATGCGTCCACCGATGGAAATGGAATCTTGTCGACCCACCTCCACAGCGAAGGACGCCACGCCCGCGAACTTGCTGTGATTAGTCCCAGCACCCAACACTGGATATCCCACATCCTCAATGAAAACAACCCCGATGATGAGTCATATTACCCCTATATGAACGGAAATTTCGTTTTTAAACATGCCATAACCCGTTTTTCGGAGGTCATTAAGGAGGCACTTGAAGCGAATGGAATACAGGCAGGCGACCTCAAACTGATGATCCCCCATCAGGCCAACCTCCGCATCAGCCAGTATATTCAGCAAAAAATAGGGCTGCGTGACGATCAGGTCTACAACAACATCATGCGGTATGGAAACACAACAGCAGCGTCTATACCCATCGCGCTCAGCGAGGCAGTGGCCGAAGGCAGGCTGCAACGGGGCGACCTGCTGATGCTGGCCGCCTTTGGCAGCGGGTTCACATGGGCCTCGGCCCTCATTCGCTGGTAGGAAATTAATTTATAGCCACAGGCGAACAATTGCTCCTTTATGGGGTTTATTCCGTATCATGAAAATCACCGTAACCCGAAAATCACACTTCAACGCTGCCCACCGCCTCTACAGGCCGGATTGGGACGAGCATCGCAATAAGGAAGTGTATGGAAAGTGTTCAAACGCAAACTACCATGGGCACAACTACAATTTACTCGTGCATGTGAGCGGTGAGGTCGAAACGGAGACGGGCTATGTGGTGGATTTGAAGTGGCTAGCCGACCTGATCGACCGCTGTGTAGTTGAACGATTCGACCACCAAAATCTGAACATGGACACCGTTGAATTTCGCACGCTCGTGCCCACGGCCGAAAACATCGCCAGGGTAATCTGGAACATATTGCGTCTGGAAATTGACCCCGCACACGACTTAAAAGTAACCCTATATGAAACCGAACGAAATTATGTTGAATGCGAAGGATGAACAACGCCTGATGGAAGAGTTGGGCGACCACCACTTACCCGGGGCCATGGAAACACCGCTCAGGCAGGATGCATTTGAACGCGACAACGAACTCAAGATAGAGTTGATCGAAAAGCACTTCCGCGAAATCATGTATATTCTAGGTCTTGACCTGAGCGATGATAGTCTACGGGGCACACCCTATCGAGTCGCTAAAATGTATGTGGAGGAAATTTTTAGTGGACTGAACCCCGACAACAAACCGAAGGTGGTTCTATTCGACAATAAATATCAGTACCGCCAAATGCTTGTAGAAAAAGATATTGCCGTTTTTTCCAACTGCGAGCATCATTTTGTGCCTATTGTTGGAAAAGCACACGTGGCCTACATCAGCAATGGACAGGTCATCGGCTTAAGCAAAATCAACCGAATCGTCGATTATTTCGCCCGCCGTCCACAGGTGCAGGAGCGGCTGACCCGCCAAATCGCCAACGAACTACGCAGTGTTTTGGGAACGGAAGATGTGGCGGTTGTTGTGGATGCAAAACATATGTGTGTAAGCATGCGCGGGGTACAAGACAGGCAAAGTCGGGCAATCACGTCCGATTACAGTGGACGTTTTCTCGACGAGGCAACCCGCTCGGAATTTCTTCGCTATCTGGAAATGCCCTCACATTGATGGCTCGTTTAGAACAGCGCAACATTCTGATTGTGGGTGCCCGCACGGGCATTGGTGCCGAAATTGTTCGCTTGGCCCAAGCAGAGGGCGCCCGAATTTGGGCGCTCGGGCGGAAGAAACCCCAAGCAAACGGAATCAGCTGGTCGATCTGGGATGCGTTGGGGGATGATGAGGTTCCAGTAGGACACCTGCCGGAAGAACTCCATGGCCTGGTGTATTGCCCGGGCAGCATTACCCTAAAGCCCTTCAACCGCTTAACCGACTCAGATTATCTGCAGGAATGGAAATTAAATTTCCTGGGTGCAACCCGTGTGACACGGGCCGTTTATGGTCGGCTCAAAAATACGGGCGACTCTTCCGTGGTATACGTGAGCACGGTAGCTGCGCAAACGGGAATTCCCTTTCACAGCTCGATAGCCTCTGCCAAAGCAGCACTGGAGGGTCTGACGCGCTCGCTTGCAGCAGAATCGGCCGTATCGGGTATCCGAGTCAATGCCCTGGCACCTTCCCTGACCGACACCCCACTGGCCGCAGCACTGCTCAACAGCGATGAAAAGAGGATTGCGAGTGGTAAACGACATCCGCTGGGTCGCGTGGGAACACCCCAAGATATGGCCTCAGCGGCGATATTTTTGTTATCGCCCGAATCGGGCTGGGTTACCGGACAAATATTAGGGGTTGACGGGGGACTGGGCAGCATCAGAGGCATTTGAAACCCCATCAAACCCTAAATCCCACTCCCATCATCGGTATGTCTACACCCCCTATCAGCATTTGCTGGCTGCGGCGTGACCTGCGTCTGACCAACAATCCTGCACTCTGGAATGCGCTACACTCAGGGCAACCAGTGATGGTCCTGTTTATCTTCGACAGCCACATACTGAGTCGACTCGAAAACCGTGACGATGCGCGCGTTCATTTCCTCCACAATACCTTGTCGGCCTTAAACGAAGAGCTGGCACAAGCAGGCGGTGGTGTGACCATAATCTACGGAAAACCAGAGGAGATTTGGGAGAAACTGATCCAAAAACACACAATAACCGGGGTTTATGTGAACCGCGACTACGAGCCCTATGCCAGGCAGCGCGACGCCCAAATTGCAGGTTTACTCAACCGCAACGGTATTGTGTGGCATGACTTCAAAGACCATGTACTGCGTGAACCGCATGAGGTATTGAAGGACGACGGTAAGCCCTACACGGTCTTTACACCCTATAGCAGAAAATGGCTCAATACCCTTCAGGAATCCCACTTTCGGGAGTGGAACACTACGGATCTAATAAAAAGCAGCCGAATGGTTGTGGACCGAACCACCCCATTACCTGGCCTCGCGGAAATGGGTTTCGCACCATCCACGATCAGCACACCCCCTCCCTACACACAGGATGACCTCATAGCACATTACGACAACCGAAGGAACTTTCCGCACATCGATGGCACCTCGAGACTCGGACTGCATCTGCGCTTTGGCACCATTAGCATTCGTTCGTTGGCCCAGCGTGCACGCCGCCTGAACGCCAAATTCCTTAACGAATTGATCTGGCGCGATTTCTATCAGATGATTCTGGCCCAATTTCCTAAAGTGGCTGAAAGCGCATTCAAACCAGCTTATGACAAAATCGCCTGGAGGGATGCCCCGGCCGACTTCGAACGCTGGTGTGCCGGCACAACCGGTTATCCACTTGTGGATGCCGGAATGCGTCAACTGCTCGAGACTGGTTTCATGCACAATCGGGTGCGGATGGTGACAGCTAGTTTCCTGACCAAACATTTGCTGATCGATTGGCGCCTCGGAGAGGCCTGGTTTGCCCGCTATTTACTGGATTTCGACCTGGCGTCGAACAATGGCGGTTGGCAATGGGCAGCAGGCAGCGGCTGCGACGCGGTTCCCTACTTCCGGGTGTTTAACCCCTCCGAGCAGAGCCGAATATTCGATCCCAATGGCCTCTATATCCGAAAATGGGTACCAGAGTGGGGTACATCACACTACCCTGCCCCCATGGTGGAACATTCCTTTGCCCGTAATCGGGCACTCGACACCTACAGCTCGGCCCTCAGGTCATAAACAGCCGACCCTAGCTCTGTGATCCCCATGAGAACCGTTTTGCTCGTTAAAATTATGGCATGGGTATGCGAATACCATCGCGCGTTTGTGAATACAATCATCGGAATCAAAGCCGTCTTTTTGCTGGAAACCCAGAATGAAAATAGACGGAATAACCTGGTCCTGTTCACTTCCTCTGTGCACCCAGGGGCAACCCCACACTCCTCTTAATAATGCTGAGACCACCTGAAGCCCAACATGACACACAAAGGATTATTCAACTGAACGCGCGCACTTCACCCTGATTGTTGTGACCACAGATGAGATGGAAGCCGCCCACCAATGCAGTGCCCGCTACCCGGCGGATAAGTGCTGGGTACTTGGATTTAATGCTTACACACCATAATATCGGTTAAAAACCAGCCCTTTGCCAGAATTTTTTCATTCGCCCCAGATGAACCCCTACGCCACCCACCGACTGCTGATGGTTCGCCCGGCTCAATTCGGTTACAACGAACAAACTAGTTCGACCAATGCCTACCAGAGCAATGCGTTTGGCGAAATAATCGACCCAAACGAAGATCTGGCGCATAATAACCCTACAAAAACCAGATACAGTTCATCGGAATGCGAGCATTCGGTGGCCCGGCAGGCCTTGGCCGAATTCGACGAGAGTGTATCGCGACTTCGCACCGCAGGGGTGCACGTCACCCTTTGGAATGACAATACGCAGCCTCCAAAGCCCGATGCCATCTTCCTCAACAACTGGTTCAGTACTCATCCAGGCGGGGAGTTCCTGTTATATCCCATGATGGCTGAAAACCGCCGTGCCGAAATCGACCCACACCATGTGGCCGCGTTGAAGGATATGGGACTCGAAGCAGGGCCGGATCTGAGTGGACTGGCTTCCATCAACCAGTTCCTCGAAGGTACGGGCAGTCTGGTTTTCGACCATAGGCACCGGGTGATTTTTGCCACGGAATCGCCGCGTACCCACCGGAAACCAGCCGAAACCGTGGCACAACACCTAGGATATCGTTTGCACTTTTTAGTTGCAAAAGATAAACATGGATCGGCTCCCTACCACACCAATGTCGTACTCTCGGTTGGCCCTTCCCTCGCCGTGGCTTGCCTGCATGCCATAGAAAAGCACGATTCTTCATTTCCTTTACGTGAACATTTGATCCGTGACTGCCGGATGCTCATCGAAATCAGCCCAAAACAGATGAACTTTTACTGTGCCAATGTTCTTGAAGTACAGAACAAGGACGGGGAGCCGCTGCTCATCGTTTCCCGCACAGCATGGAGTGCCTTTACTGATCAACAGCGCATACAAATCAGTCAGCTCGTTAGACCTGTTGTGCTCGACATCCCCCTGATCGAACGTGTGGGAGGAGGATCAGCCCGATGCATGGTTGCTGAGCTGTTTGGTGTCGATGCGGATTAATCGGTACATAGAATCCCGCTGCTTATGTCACGCCCCGACACAACCTTTTATTTGTTTAAGTGCGATTCGCGTTCCAGTTTGGTCGACACATAGAATCCCGCTGCTTATGTCACGCCCCGACACAACCTTTTATTTGTTTAAGTGCGATTCGCGTCCCAGTTTGGTCAACACATAGAATACCGCTGCTTATATCACACCCCGCCACCACTGTTGTTTGGTATAAGCGCGACTTTCAGCTCAACGATCACGCACCTCTGGCCGATGCACTCCAAAAACACTAGTGGGTCTTGCTGTGTACATCCATGAACCTTCCCAATAGGCTGATTAACGCTATACTGAACGAAGCTCTCGCTTTGTTTTCACATCAATCGCCGACATCCGTAAACGCCTGCCAGCAGGTTGTGTTTTTCTGGCCATCGAAGAAGAAGTCGTTTACCTGCTTGAAGAATTAAATCGTCTTCTTTCCTTTTCCTATGTATACAGCCATGAGTAAACGGAACTGTCTATTACATGCCGCAGAAATCGTTTCGTTGCCTCATGGTGCAAGGATATTGGGATTCTTTGTAAGGAACATCCTTCCAACGGGGTAAAAATACCCTGCAAAAGTCTAAAGGGATGGAATACGAGTTGGTATTCGCGTATGAACCAGCAATTATCGCAACCTGATTGGTCACAGTATCGTCCGTTTTCCAATTCGCCGGCGTTATGGAAGTGGTGTCGATCTCGTGTATGGCGTCCGGAATTCTTAAAAACAAAAAAGCAGGCCGGCATGCAACCAGAAGGTAAGTCGACCAGACTTCTGTACCTACGTGATTTTCTGCAGCCAAGACATATCGATTATAGCCGGATGATCTGCAAGGCGCATTCTCATATAGGTTGGGTATCGATTATCTCCATCCTGTGGTGGATCCTGATGCCGCAGCCGCACACGCAAGGAAGCAACCCTGGTCTATGATAGGCAGCGCCGAATGCTGTCCCCATACCATTATTATCATATGCAAAAAAGGTAAAAAACACGATCAGCCAAACCACTCTACCTGAAATGAAGGCCAGCAAAATCAAGGTCAACCTGGAGGTCTGGTCTACCGCAAACCCTGTCTCCTGGACAAAGCATGATTCATCTACTGTTGGCTTTTTTCATGGCGCAGGAAGTGACTCCGATGCCGGAATGAGGTGACCTGCTCCAGCGATGCTTGCCGCAATCAAGCCCGACAGTAGTTTATTGAAGCAGAACCTGTATTGGTTCGATCAACCCCATCATTCAGCCCAAAGAACTGCAGTGCGCTGCGCTAACGTAACCTCGGAAAGATAAGGTGGAAAAAGGTACACCAGGGGGGGCCGGTCTCGGTAAAAGAGGCAAAGGTCACATTGGGAGTACAAAATTATGGCGAAAGTCACATCAAAGACTCAGTAGAAGATGTAAAAGACATAATAAACAATAATTGCAAGCGATTTATCTGGCAACATCGCTGCGTCGCGGCTTTTCTGGAGCGCTGTTACGCCAGAGCCACGGCCCAATCGCCGTTAAACCCCATAGTCTCATCATGTGACTATAGATCGAGGTATTGTCCTGTATGCCGGTGAAAGCATAGGCACCAGGTCCATAGGCAAATACCGGAACCATTACCCCGGTGTGCATTTTGGAGGTGAATGCCCCCTCAACACGTCCAGTTCCCCGATCACCCCCATTGACAGCGAATCCCCCCGTTTCGTGGTCGGCCGTCACAACCACCAACGTATTACCGTCGCGCACAGCAAAATCCAGCGCCACGCCTATTGCCTTATCGAAATCAACCACTTCCTGTATGATGTAATCTGCATCATTCGCATGCCCACCCCAATCGATTTGAGAACCCTCCACCATCAAAAAAAATCCACGGGATGTATCATACAGGTGATCGATCGCCAGGCCGGTGGCAAAGGGCAGGAAATCGCCCCGCCCCTCACTCATTTTAGGTGCCTCCTTATCCCAAAGCAAGGCAGCCAATCGGTTCCCTTTGGGAATTTGAATCAATGCAGCCGAATCAAAGGCCATATGAAATCCACGCTCGCGCATATTGGCCGTGAGTGCACGTCCATCATTCCGCTGATCGAAATACTTCTTCCCCGCTCCTATTAGTAGGTCGACCTTGCTTTCCATGATTTGTCGCGCGATTTCTTCGTGCATCTCACGGTCGGGAACATGCGCAAGAAACGAGGCAGGCGTGGCATGCGTTACCGATGAGGTGGCCACAACGCCAGTGCGCCGACCCGTGCGTGCGACTGTTTCCAATATGGTCTCACAGGCCATTGTATCAGAATCTACACCGATAGCTCCGTTGAATGTCTTTTTGCCAATGCTGAATGCCGTTGCCCCCGCACCGGAATCAGTGATCAAATCATCAAAGGAATGAGTCTTACTAAAGCCCAGGTACCGGAACCGTTCCAGATTCAGTTCCTGACGACTCGCGACCATCCCCGCAAAAATTTGAGTGGTACCCATCCCATCGCCAATCAATAATATGATGTTCCGTGGCTGGGCTTGAGCAACTGATTCGACCATCAGACGTGCTCTTTGTAGAGGCGATGACTTTTTTTGACGAGACGTGGGTTGGGCGACGGCATTTCCATTCATCAAAAAAGGTCCCAAAAAAAGTAAGGCGAATAAGATTGCGGTACGCATTTGATTTTTCATAAGGCAAATCTAAGGGGTGCAAATGCTAGTCTGTTATGTATGCATAAAGATAATATTAGCGGATTGGGGCTGTATAATCTCGGCTCTACATTCTTGGCGAGGTTTCCTCTAGATTTAAAGACCTGCTTGTCTGAGAACCATGGCCTGAACGGCGGCCACCGTGATCGCGTCGGTAATCTCCCCCGACTTCACCCTGTTCCGGACCTCCTTTAAAGGCAACTTCAGGTATTTGAGTTGCTCCGTTTCCTCCGGTTCGGGTAACCACTGATGGAGGATAGTCGCGAGGTATACAACGCAGTACTCATCGGTGACGCTATTGGACAAGTACATTCTGAGCAGTACCTCCCAGTTATCGGCCTTCAAGCCCGTCTCTTCAAGCAATTCGCGTTGTGCCGACACCAGCGGGTCTACGTCGACGGGTCCGCCGCCTTCCGGTATCTCCCACGAATAGGCATCCAATGTGTATCGATACTGGCCCACCAAACTGATGCAACCATCGGCATCCAGTGCTACAATGCCAATAGCCATATTTTTGAAATGCACTTTTCCATAAATTCCTGGTTTGCCCGACGGATTCACGACTTGAAACTCTGTCAACCGAATCCATGGATTATCATAGACCTCTCTGGCGGATTGGGTCACCCAGGGATTATTCGATTCGATAGGAAGGGCTATTCGTTCTGCTTGTTGCATTTGGCTCATTTTCCAAGCAAGATAATTTTTTTTTGAAGTCGATGAACTTTCCTTTTACTCATTCGTTTGGTAGGGGTAATAAAAATTATACCCTATGAAAAACACCCTAATGATTGCAGTCGCGGTCGGCTTGTTATCCTTCTCCTGCGCCAACAGTGGTCAAGAAGCCGAAAATGTAGATGTATCCGCCGCTTCGGAAGTTGCCAGTACACAAGAGTTTTCCCTAACATCGGGCGAGTTGAAGTGGACTGGAAAAAAAGTGACCGGAGAGCATTTTGGTACTGTTGCTATCACAGAGGGTGCGTTGCAAGCTGATGCTGGTCAACTCAAAGGCGGAAACTTCACCATTGATATGAGCAGCATCAAAGTGGAAGATATTACGGATGCAGAAAAAAATGGAAAATTGGTGGATCACCTGAAATCGCCCGATTTCTTCGCAGTAGATAGCCACAAAGTAGCCAATTTTGTGATTACCGCAGTTGAGACGATGTCAGCTTTCGACGCTGAGGGTAACACCCACACCATAGCCGGCAACCTGACCATCAAAGGCATTACCCGAGGCATCAAATTCCCGGCTATGGTTCGAATGGAGGCGGCTGCTATGAAGGCCAACGCTAAATTTGATATCGACCGCACGTTATGGAACATACGTTATGGCTCAGGCAAGTTCTTCAATGACCTTGGCGATAAGATGATCAACGACAACATCACGTTGAATATCAATCTGCAGGCCACTGAGAAGTAATTCTCTACTGAACTTAAAAATGTGATTTCCCACTTTTTAACAGAAAATCACAAAGTCCTTACATTACACATAAACATAATGCCGGCCTTAGGACCGGCATTTTTTTTGCATTCGTTTTTTTGTGATTCCCGCTTCATCAATTTGTGATTCCCGCTTCATCAAGAGAAACTCAAAGAAGACTGGCTATTAACCTGGCAGCTGTTCAACGCCCATCGGTATGATGGGACATCCACCTTGCCACGTATTTACCTAAGATATCCGCTTCAAAATTCACCTGTAATCCCGGCTTCCATTGTTGAACATTTGTATGTAACCAAGTGTAGGGTATGATGGCTACCGCAAATGAATCCGCATCGAGGTGGGCAATGGTCAGGGAGATCCCGTCGAGACAAACAGAACCTTTCTCGACGAGCAAATGGGCGTAGGTTTCAGGATAGGCGAATTCAATCCACCAACTTCCATTGCGCTCCGATACCGATCGGCAAACGAGACAAGTGTCCACGTGCCCCTGCACGATGTGTCCATCCATTCGCCCCCCTGCAGGCACACAACGCTCCAAATTCACTTTGGTTTGAGGTACCCACGAGCCGATATGGGTGCGCAATATAGTCTCCTCAATCGCCGTAACCTTGTGCATACCATCAGCCACTTCCACCACCGTCAGGCACACCCCATTGTGGGCCACACTCTGATCGATCTTTAGTTCCGGGCTCAGTTCTGACCGAATCCACAACTTAAGATTTGAACCCCTCATCTCACGAGTCATCACCTCCCCCACCGTCTCAATAATGCCTGTAAACATAATCTATTCCCTTATCTCTTATCTGTAAACCCCAACCACACCATCGCGGTCGACCGGCTCGATTCCTGAAAAGACCCTGAAATTAATCCTGATCCGGTAATAGTACGTGCCTTCCTCCACAGGCACACCCTGCATGGATGTGCCATCCCAATCGATCGACGGCACAATGCTCCGGTACACTACCTGACCCCAACGGTTATAGACATACAAATCGATCGATTGCACAAACCGCCAACCCGGCAAAGGCCGAAATACGTCATTGACCCCATCTCCATTGGGCGAAAACACATTCGGCAGTTCATATTCCAGGCAATTCTCGGAGCACACCTCATTCACGAAACCGCTTTCATTGCCCCCGCTGTCGACCGCCGTTATAAGATAACAGCCGGCAACCGACGACAACAAACCGGAATGAAGCCAGAATGGTAACGAATCGGCAGGCACCGACTTCAGGAATACAATAGGAACACCTTCACCAGAACTGAAATAAATGCGCCATTCCAACAGATCAGCCGCGCATTCCGGATTCTGCTGCCATGACAATAAGTTCTGAAATCGGTCGCAGTCGGTAGCCACAGTGAGGGTGGGTGGACAAGGGGGCACGGAGTCGCGGGGAATTCCACACACCCGCTGGGCGTCGTTATACAAAAGCGTGGGCATACCCGGGGCACGATAGCCACCGCGACTCATCACCAAATAGCAATAACTTAGTCCATTAACCAGACCAGTATCGAGCCATTCCGTGCGGACTGTAACTCCCAGCAATTGCCTGACACCACCGGTCCCTTCCCGGAATACATAGAATGAATCATTTTGCCAAGGTGTATCCCAGGTCCAGGTCAGCCTAAGACGGGCATCCAAAGGTTGTACCTGCAAAAAAACGGAAGATGCAGGGGTATTGCGACCCACCAAGCCGAATGAGGCACCTGAGAACAAATCCAAGCGGTAGAAATGCGGGCCCTGAACTGTATTGATAAACGAGTCGACGTGCACGGAGTCGGTCATAAGCGAGGCAAAATCCAGCCATGTGCGTGAAAAAAGGGTTGAATATCCTTGTAGATCGGGACGCAAAGACCGGATTAATTCGAGCCGATAAGGTGGCGGGAACAAGGTCTGATCCAATTCTGAAGGCCCCAACCAAGCCAACGAAACAGATCCGGTGACCGGATCCGTGCGTTGCACACTCACACGTATGAATGCAGGCAAACTCAGCGGAACCTGTGCGCATGCCTCTTCAGAGGATATACTCTCTGATCCCCCGAGTGGGTTCAAGGGATTTTCGCTAAAAAAGGCCGTTATCCGATAGCAAAACTCCTCACCCGGTGGGAGTCCGTGCCCTCTGTTGTCATCGACAAACACCGTGGAGTTGCGCCCCATCACCGTATCAAGCAGCACGTATCCGGTGGAGGCGGGAACACCGGTTTCGCAATATCCTGGGGTGTATGGGCCACTTCCCTGCTTGCGATAAATACGATATCCCAATGCCGACGTGCAGGAATGTGGATTGAAACTGATTCTGATCGCCGCTGGCTGGGGTGTGGCCACAACACCCGTCACCGCGGGTGCAATGACCCTGATATTCCAAACACCATAGGCCGTTAAGGGCGGATTACCATTGTCGATGGCCTTGAAAATCACCCGGTATGGGGCCAGACGAATGTGGCTGCAGGTGGTGTTCCAACTGAAGGGAGACGACAAAGGACCCACACCGGTCACGTCGGTGAAAGTAGCCGGAGATTGGCTAACCGCCCCACGCGGCGGTGCAAAGGGCATTCCGGCCGCACTTAAACTGATGACATGACCATCACTATCGGTTGCGGTTATGGAACGCAACAGAGGGCTTCCGGCCACCACGCAGGTATCGGGAGGCACGATAAAATTGGGTGGCCGGTTGTTGCAGGCCGCAACAGTCACCTGAAAATCACGCAAAATCGATGAGATATTGATCCCGTTCCGCCATTCCCGGATCAGCATTGCGTAATTGAACTCACCCGGCTGTTGGGGCGTATTCCAGATAAAATCACCATAAATCCCATCTACATACAATTGACTTTGGGGCGCCGGATAGAAAAACCCGGGTACGGGAAGGCCGTTGTCGCCCCGGCAGGGAGTGATCTCGTAGGACAGAGAGTCACCATCCGGATCCACCGCCCCGGGGTTGTGAACAAACAAGCGATTGATGCAGGCGTAATCGATCGGCGGAAAATACAAAATGGGCGAGCTGTTCGAACCCAAAAACGGACTAATCGTTAGCTGCGTTTGGATGTAAAACATCAGATTCACCGAATTGGGGATGTTCACTACGTTGGCCACCCGGTTGGGGTCGGCCACGGAAATGGTGTAGGTAGAGGGACCGGGAAAAGTATGCGTGGTGACGTAGGTGTTGCGCACGATGTCGATTCCAACAAACACCCGACTAAGGCGGGGGATAGTATCGATGATAACCGGATTCCCATAGTTGAAAGAAACCGGTAACTCGGGCCTGTCGGCCGCATTCTGGTCTTTGGTATAGGTTATGACCGTAATTTCGAAGGTGAGTCCCGACAACTGCCGAAAGGTAATCTCACCACCCCGGTTGTGGGTTGCGTGCAGGGGCATACACCAAAGGAGCAGAAATAGGCTTAAAAAAGACAGGCAGGCATACCTACGACCTTCCCACAATTTTGTGGTACAATCCAAAAAAGGGGAGAAAAAGGGCATAAGCGTGAACGTATAAATATCCCTTTCCCGTATCCAACCCTAAAAGAATGGGAGAACACGGGTTTGGGCTCATGAATCAATCACCTGGTCTCAGCGTGGCACCGTAATACTCGCGGTTGAGACGGGCAATATGGGTTACGCTGATTCCCTTCGGGCACTCGGCCTCACAGGCCCCCGTGTTGGTACAGGCACCGAAACCCAACTCATCCATTGTGGATACCATTTTTTGTACACGCTCACGGCGTTCGGGCTGGCCTTGGGGAAGCAACGCATATTGAGAAACCTTGGCCGAAACAAAAAGCATGGCTGAGGCATTCTTGCAGGCCGCCACACAAGCCCCGCATCCGATACAGGCCGCCGCGTTGAATGCTTCGTCGGCATGCATCTTAGCGATGGGAACCGCATTGCCGTCCGGGGCATTTCCGGTGTTAACCGACACAAACCCCCCTGCCTGCATGATGGTATCGAAAGCCGAACGATCCACTACCAAATCGCGAATCACGGGAAAAGGCCGAGCACGCCAAGGCTCAATGGTGATGGTTTCGCCATCCTGAAAATGCCTCATATGGAGCTGACAGGTAGTGGTGCCCGATTGGGTACCATGTGCACGGCCATTGATATACATGCTGCAGGAGCCGCAGATTCCCTCGCGACAATCATGGTCGAAGGCCACGGGCAACTCCCCTTTCCCTACTATTTGCTCGTTCAACATATCCATCATTTCCAGAAACGAGGCGTGAACCGGAACCTGATTCAATGAATAGATTTGAAACTTACCCTTATCGGTGGGGCCATTCTGACGCCATACTTTGAGCGTGAGTCCGATCGTATCTTTTCCCATCACTTATAACTTCTTTGCGAAGGTTTAACAATTTCAAACTGCAAAGGTTCTTTGTGCAACACGGGGGTTATGGAGTTACCCTGATATGCCCAGGCAGCGACATAATTCCCATTCTGATCGTCGCGGAGCGCTTCGCCTTCCGGCGTTTGGCTTTCCACACGGAAATGACCACCGCATGACTCGGAACGATCGAGCGCATCGCGGATCATCAAATCCCCCAACTCGATAAAGTCGGCCACGCGCATCGCCTTATCGAGTTCGGGATTAAACTCATGCATGCTTCCACCGACCCGTAGATTGGTCCAGAATGAATTCTTCAAATCACTGATCAAACCCAATGCCTTCTTCAAACCCTCCTCGGATCGCGCCATTCCGCAATACTCCCACATGATCTTCCCCAGATTGCGGTGCAACCGCTCGGGTGACTGTCCGCCTTTTATCGACAAGAACTTCTGATACATTTCCTCAGCCCGTTCCTCAGCTACAGAAAACGCTTCATGCCCGGTTGATATGGAAGGGGTATGAATCTCATCGGCCAGGTAATTACCAATGGTATAAGGCAATACAAAATAACCGTCGGCCAGGCCCTGCATCAGGGCCGAAGCACCCAAACGATTGGCACCATGATCGCTGAAGTTTGCTTCACCAATCGCATACAGACCAGGAACGGTCGTCATCAAGTCGTAATCGACCCACAATCCGCCCATGGTGTAGTGCACCGCGGGATAAATCTTCATAGGCACCTCGAAGGGATTGTCGCCAGTGATTTTCTCATACATTTCAAAGAGATTACCATAGCGCGCGCTGATCGCATCCTTACCTAGTCGTTGAATGGAGTCCCTGAAATCCAGAAATACGGCCAATCCAGTTGGATTAACACCACGGCCGCCATCACAGACCTCTTTGGCGGCGCGACTGGCCACATCACGAGGTACCAGGTTGCCAAACGCGGGATATTTTCTCTCGAGAAAGTAATCGCGATCCTCTTCTTTCAATTGAGCGGCCGTCACCCTACCCTCTCGGATGGCTAGTGCGTCTTCCTTCCGCAGAGGAACCCATACCCTTCCGTCGTTTCGAAGCGACTCCGACATGAGGGTCAGTTTCGACTGGTATTCACCCGACTGGGGCAGACAAGTTGGGTGAATCTGAGTAAAACATGGATTGCCGAAAAAAGCCCCCTTTTTATGGGCTTTCCAGGCAGCCGTAACGTTCGACCCCATGGCGTTGGTCGACAAGTAAAATACATTCCCATAGCCCCCGCTGGCCAAAACTACCGCATGAGCCCCATGCCGCTCCAATTTTCCGGTAACCAGATCCCGGGCAATTATGCCTCTGGCCTTTCCATCGATTACCACTACATCTACCATTTCATGCCGCGCAAACATCTGCACTTGCTTTCGGGCTACCTGACGGCTAAGTGCAGAGTAGGCACCTAACAAAAGCTGCTGACCGGTCTGACCCCGGGCGTAGAAGGTTCGTGAAACCTGGGTGCCTCCAAACGAACGGTTGTCGAGTAGTCCGCCGTAATCGCGGGCGAATGGTACGCCCTGTGCCACACACTGATCGATGATGCTCGCGGAAACCTCGGCGAGGCGATACACATTCGCCTCACGCGCCCGGTAGTCACCCCCCTTTATTGTATCATAGAATAACCGGTACACACTGTCGCCATCGTTCTGGTAGTTTTTCGCTGCATTAATCCCCCCCTGAGCAGCGATCGAATGAGCCCGGCGTGGACTATCCTGAAAGCAAAAGGCCTTCACTTTATAGCCCAATTCGGCCAAAGAGGCTGCCGCAGAGGCCCCGGCGAGGCCGGTACCCACTATAATCACCTCGAGTTTTCTCTTGTTGTTGGGACTCACCAAACGGACCGTGGAGCGGTATCGGGTCCATTTTTCAGGCAAAGAGCCGTCGGGTATTTTAGCACTTAGTGTCATGAATCAACCATTAAAACTCAAACCGAAATACATCATTACCGGAATCAGGGCAAACAAGGCCGGAACGATCCAGGAGAAGGCTACGCCAACGCTGCGAATGGTTTGGCTATAGCTCGAATAACCCAATCCCAATGTCTGAAAAGCACTTCTGAATCCATGATGCAGGTGAACACCCACCGCCAACAAACCCAAAAGATACACCCCAACATACCAAGCTTCAGAATAGGCTGAGCGAACCACTTCGTAGGCATTCACAACAACCTCGCTTCCGCCACCTGGAAGAGGAATGGTGATGGGCTCAGGACTCTCAAATTTCAATTGATACCAAAAATCCTTCAGGTGAACGATCAAAAAAACCAGCACCAAAGTACCTAAAATACCCATATTTCTCGAATTCCAGGCCGACTGTGCCTTCTCGGATTTGCCTGTGTAGCCAACCGGCCTGGCCGCGGCATTGGTTCGGGTGAGCCAGATGCTGTATAAAACATGGAGGATGATAAAGGAGAAATTCAGCTTGGAAACGGTTTGAATCAGCAAACTGTTGGTCATGAAATGGCTGTACCGATTAAAAGACTCACCCCCATCGCCCGCCAGCAGCTGAAGATTACCGGCAAGGTGCACTACAAGAAACAAAATGAGGAACAAACCGGTGAGCGACATCATCAATTTCCGCCCCAGAGAAGAGCGCATCATTACAGAAAATTTATTCATAGGCGAAAATCAATCACAGACCACAAAAATACGACGGAAACCAACTATAAGCAACAAAAAACCCCGGGGAGTACCCAGGGTTTTCTGCACACATTCACCAAAACAAACCTGTTTTACATCATTCCGCCCATGCCACCACCGGGCATAGCTGGAGGCGCATCCTTTTCCGGATCTTCTGAAACCACACAAGCGGTTGTAAGCAGCATACCGGCAATGCTCGCAGCATTTTCCAATGCAACTCGGGAAACCTTGGTGGGGTCTATGATGCCCGCAACCAAAAGGTTTTGGAATTTGTTGAGGCGGGCGTTGTAACCGTAGTTACCCGTGCCCTCCTTCACCTTCTGTACAATAATAGAACCATCCACACCACCATTTTCGGCAATCTGGCGCAATGGCTCTTCCAAGGCACGCTTCACAATGTTCACACCGGTGCGCTCATCTTCATTTTCAACGCTCACCCGATCCATCGCTTTGATAGCGCGAATGAAAGCTACACCGCCGCCAGGTACCACACCCTCTTCAACAGCGGCACGGGTTGCATGAAGGGCGTCATCGATGCGATCCTTCTTCTCCTTCATTTCCACTTCCGTAGCGGCACCCACATACAGTACGGCCACACCACCAGACAATTTCGCCAGGCGCTCCTGCAGCTTCTCGCGGTCGTAGTCGCTCGTGGTTGTATCGATTTGCGCCTTGATTTGATTGACCCGGGCCTTGATATCATCCGAATTCCCTGCACCGTTCACGATTGTGGTGTTGTCTTTGTCGATGCTCACTTTCTCTGCACGACCCAAATAGGTAAGATCGGCGTTTTCTAATTTGTACCCGCGCTCTTCGCTGATGACCGTACCACCAGTCAACACTGCTATGTCCTCCAGCATGGCCTTGCGGCGATCGCCGAAGCCGGGTGCCTTCACGGCAGCAATTTTGAGAGATCCACGGATTTTGTTGACCACCAGAGTAGCTAGCGCCTCACCATCCACATCCTCGGCAATAATCAGAAGCGGACGACCCGATTGAACCACTTTCTCGAGCACGGGAAGGAGCTCCTTCATGGCCGACACCTTTTTATCGTAGATGAGGATGTAAGGACTCTCCAACTCAGCCTCCATTTTGTCGGCATTAGTCACAAAATACGGGGATACATATCCGCGGTCGAACTGCATTCCTTCTACTACATCAACATAGGTCTCGGTCGACTTAGCCTCTTCTACGGTAATAACCCCTTCTTTGGTTACCCTGCGCATCGCGTCGGCAATAAATTTACCGATAACGGCATCGTTATTGGCAGAAATGCTCGCAATCTGCTCGATTTTACCAAAATCGTCGCCCATTTCCATGCTGAGGGAGCGTAGTGACTTCACCGAAGCCACTACCGCCTTGTCGATTCCGCGCTTCAGATCCATAGGATTGGCACCGGCCGCCACATTCTTCAAACCTGATTTAACGATGGCCTGTGCCAGCACAGTCGCCGTGGTGGTTCCGTCACCCGCCTGATCGGCAGTTTTGGAAGCAACTTCTTTCACCAACTGGGCGCCCATGTTTTCTACCGGATCTTTCAGCTCGATTTCACGGGCTACAGTAACCCCGTCTTTGCTAACGAGCGGAGCGCCGAATTTTTTGTCGAGAACCACATTGCGGCCTTTCGGACCCAAAGTTACTTTAACAGCGTCGGCCAAGGCGTCAACGCCACGCTTGAGCGCGTCACGCGCTTCGGAATCAAAATGAATGTTTTTAGTTGCCATTTTTTGTGTATTTATTTATTTGTTTTTTTTTGAATGATTAGTCGATAATCGCCAGTATGTCCGACTCGCGCATGATCAGGTAATCGGTACCTTCGATGTTGATTTCTGTGCCTGAGTACTTACCATACAACACGGTCTGACCAGCTTTAACGGTCATGGGTTCATCTTTTTTGCCATTCCCTACTGCGATGACTTTACCTTTTTGTGGCTTTTCCTTGGCCGTGTCGGGAATGATGATGCCACCGGCCGTTTTTTCTTCTGCAGCGGTTGCTTGTACCAGAACCCGATCTGCAATGGGCTTGATTTTTACTGACATAAATTTAAATTTTAAGGGTTAGAATAGTTTGATGGTGGAAGATTGACATCAACTATGCCAATTCACTAAGAATGATGGATGATACCCAAACAACACCCAAAAAGCGATAGAGTTCTGACAAACTGTCAAAGAACCCTGACAAACCTTTCATTTAGCACCTACTTTTTGTCAGTTTAACAGAGTCTGTTCGTCAGTTTACATCCTGAAAAGTCCCCTCCTCACCTTAATAAGGCCATCGTAACACATATTGAAACCACACAATTATCCCAAAAGCATTATGAAGGTCATAAAATAGATCTTAAAATAGGCCTTTAATCGATGTAGTTCAGGTTTCAGAAAGTCCTATACATATTATTCCGGCACGGCTCCACCCTGTGGGGCGGATGTCGCAGCACCCGGCGTATTACCCTGACCCTGTGGGGCCGGCGCTGTGCCACCCGACGCGTCCGGTGCCGGAACACCCGGGGCAGGCAAACCCACCCCTACTGACTCAGCCTTATCACGAAGTTGGGTGGCATCTTCAACCTGGCCGCCGCGGTCAATCCACAAATTGATCATTAGGGTGAATACCAATAAAGCCAGACTCAACATCCAAGTAGATTTTTCCACGACATCGGTGGTCCTTTTAACGCCCATAAGTTGACTACTTCCAGCAAAATTAGCGCTGATTCCTCCACCTTTGGGCTTTTGAATAAGCACAATCAAAATCAGCAGTACGCAAATCAGGATTATGAAAATCGTGAATAAAGTATACATATGTCAGTTTTCAGTCGTGAATTTTAGGTTTTGGCCTGTTTCAATTGAGCAATTCGGGCTGCAAATATGGGCATTTTTTCTGGATTCATCAAAATGAGTTGTTGATAGATGGCGATGGCGTAATGCCATTCCTGCTGCCCGGCAAAAACCTCCGCCAGAGTTTCACTCGCCGGCAGTTGTTCGCCGTCGATGCTGGCCTGCGCCAGCTTCCTAATAGTGTGCATAGAATCGGCCGATAAAGGATCCCCAAGCTCATCGCTCACTTTCACCCGTATGGCCTCTAAATCCTGAGGCAAAAGGAGACCCGAAGGGGCGTTCAACAAATCAGTCGTAGCAGCCAGACGCAGCTCACGCTCGTAATCGGCATCTCCGTTTTCAACCGATTTTACGGGCGGGTTCATATGAGAACTCCGGGCATAAAATCGAAACCAGTCCTGCAAATCGTGGGGTTTATGGAGGAAGTCGGTATCGCCTTGAGTCTCTTGAGCAGAAGGCGTCCCTAATTGGAGATCCTCAACCTCCATTTCCTGAATGATTTCATTCGTTGCATTGACCGGTTCCACTGTTGCCATTTCCTGAACAACTTCCATCGTTTGCACGGGTCGATCCTCAACCCCCATTTCCTGAGCGTTTTCATTCATTGCAGTGACAGGTTCCACTGTTGCAATTTCCTGAACAACTTCCGGAGTCACTACATTCTCAAATAGCTGTTCAACCGGATTGTTTTCATCCGCCAATGACCAGGCATCGCCCTCGGTAAACATAAAGGCCCGCACAGGATCTGGTGCCAATGTGAGTATTTTACGGTGCTGTTTCTTGTAGCGACTGCTGTTTTGAAGCCTGTATTGCTTGAGCAACAAAAGATGACCGGCTGTGAAATAGGGATATTCCTGCACGAGCTCCTCCAATTCAGCCAAAGGATGCTCCGCCAACAGGGATGGGTCGTGGTAGTATTGAGCAAGGCGATCGAGGTTCATTACCAGTTTACAAATGCGCGGTTAAATATATCATCTACGAGCTGTCGAACAATCTCCTGATTCAACTGATCCTCTACCTGCCTGAGGTCGAGTCCCGCGTCGAAGTCGGCATACCGAACAAATCTCTGTTCCCAGTTTTCGGCCGTGCGGAATCGATTCGTATAGCGCACCTGAACGGCAATACTTAATCGACTTAAAGAGGTGGTTTCACCTGCGGCAACCGCTGCCGGGGCCACCGCATAATCAACAATGCTGCCTTCGAACGTCAAATCCGCATCGGCGGTTTGCAGGCGCAGTCGACTTTCAGCCAGAAATTTGTCGCGCATGCGGTCCGATAGTATCTGAGACAATTGGGGGACTACCACCAGCGAGCGGTTGTCGAATTGAGCGATCGACAGACTCACGGCCTCAGGTGGAATGGAGGCTCCGCTAAACCGATACACCCCACACGAATTGAGGGAACACAATAGCAACGTTCCAACGGAAAGGACCCCATACAGACGGCGCAGCGGAATAAGATGCACGACGAACTGCATCATTTTAACCCTCATCCATTCCATATTCCTTGATTTTCCGGTACAAGGTTCGCTCCGATATCCCCAATTCCTGTGCAGCGTATTTGCGTTTGCCAGAATGCTTGCGCAACGCCTTGTCGATCATTCTACGTTCGACTTCCTCCAAAGAAAAATTCTCTTCGATATCCTCTACGGCCTGCTGATCCTCAAAAACCACCCGCCGCTGCATGGGGTGCGACAGGATCTCCGCCGATCCTTGTAGAACGTCGGTTTCGGTTGACCCAACCGGCGTTTCAGGACGAGCCCACTCGGATGAAAGGTCGAAGGCCGTTCGGTTGGGCATCTCCACACCCGATTCTGCTGCCGATTGCATGAGCCGCGCCACCACCTGCTTAAGCTCATTGATGTCCTTCTTCATATCGAACAACACCTTATATAAAATGTCCCGCTCGCTCATGTCTTCTGACCCTACTGGCAGTCCCAAGGCGACCGGAAGCGAACGTGCAGCGGACTCTGCGGGCAGATAGCGGCGAACTTCATCACCCTGAATCAACTGGCAAGGCGCAAGAACCGACATTTGTTCCGCCACATTCTTCAATTGCCGGATGTTGCCCGGCCACCGGTATCCGGCCAGAATTTCCTGAGCCTCAGCATCAAGCTGCACGGGTTGGCTGCTGTAACGTTCCGCGAAATCGACTGCAAATCGCCTAAACAGCAGGGGAATATCGCCCGGCCGCTCGCGCAGTGCAGGGATTTGAATGGCCACTGTACACAATCGGTAATAGAGATCCTCACGAAACCGGCCCTTTCTGATTTGCTCCAACAAATCGACATTGGTGGCGGTAATCACCCGCACATCCGTTTTCTGAACTTTACTGGAACCCACCTTGATGAACTCCCCCGACTCCAAAACCCTAAGTAAGCGGGCCTGAGTGCCAAGGGGCATTTCGGCCAACTCGTCGAGAAAAATTGTGCCCCCGTTTACCGTTTCGAAATAACCCTGTCGAGCTTCAAATGCACCAGTAAACGAACCCTTTTCATGCCCAAAAAGCTCAGAATCGATGGTTCCCTCCGGGATGGCACCACAATTCACGGCGATGAACCTGCCGTGTTTTCTGCGGCTTAACTGATGCAGGATTTTAGAGAACACCTCTTTGCCCACGCCGCTTTCCCCCGTTATAAGCACGGTGATATCGGTGGGGGCTACCTGTACGGCCGTGCTCAGTGCATGGTTCAGTGCTGCTGCGTTCCCGATTATGCCGAATCTTTGTTTTACAGAAGTCAATTCCATGATCCTATGTCGTACTAAACGATTCTGCTACACAACAGCGTGGCCTGCGTGCATGAATCTACCCTAACCTTCACATACTCACCCGGCTGCGCACCCAATCCATCAAACACACACATCTTATTTTGGCTGTTGCGACCACACATTTGTTCCTTCGACTTCCGCGATGGGCCTTCCACCAATACCTCAAAGATCTTCCCGACGTCGGCCCGGTTGTCGTCGAGCGACAATTCCGACTGCAAGGCTATAATCTCCTGCAATCGTCGGTTTTTAACCTCTGCGGGAACATCATCCGGGTATTTTCGGGCCGCCAGGGTTCCGGGGCGCTCCGAATAGGAAAACATAAAACTCATGCTGTAGCGTGCCAGACGCATCATACTGAGGGTATCGGCATATTGCTCCTCTGTTTCCCCGCAGAATCCGGCAATCACATCGCTTGTGATGGAACATTCCGGAACGATCCTTCGTATCGCGTTCAACCTGCCTGTATACCACGCACGATCATAGGTACGGTTCATGCGGCGAAGCACCACAGAATTACCGGATTGAACGGGCAAGTGTATGCATTTAGCAATGTTCGGGTAAGCGGCCATGGTATGCAACACTTCGTCGGTGATGTCCTTGGGGTGACTGGTGGAAAAACGAACCCGCAACAATGGGTCGATGGTGGCCACCCGCTCGAGCAACTCAGCAAAGCGTACTTCAGTGGACTTTGATGAGACGGTCGATTCGGAGGATTCGCGAGAATGAAGCGAATCAGAAAATCCGGAGGAGGTAGAGGATTCAGGCGACCAACAGTAGGAATCGACATTCTGACCCAACAGGGTAACTTCCCGATAGCCGCGGGCGAACAAATCGCGGCATTCATCCACAATCGTTTGGGGATCGCGACTACGTTCGCGGCCCCTGGTGAAAGGTACCACGCAAAACGAACACATATTGTCGCATCCCCTCATAATCGTTACGAAGGCCAGAACACCGCCGCCACCCAATCGCACCGGAGTGATGTCGGCATAGGTTTCCTCGCGCGACAACAAGACATTCACGGCAGGCTGCCCGCTTTCCACCTGTCGCAGTAGATTGGGCAGGTCTTTATAGGCATCGGGACCCACAACCAGATCTACAAGCTGCTCCTCCTCTAATAACTTCGCCTTGAGGCGTTCAGCCATACAACCCAACACGCCGATGGAAAGGTCTTTATTTTTGCGCTTCACCGCCCTGAATTCCTTGAGTCGACCCCTTACTTTTTGTTCGGCATGATCCCGAATTGAGCAGGTGTTGATGAACACCACGTCGGCCTCCTCTATCTGAGTAGTGGGTTGATATCCCTCGCCTGCCATAATCGACGCAACAATTTCACTGTCACTGAAATTCATCTGACAGCCGTAGCTCTCCAGATACATTTTTTTTGCGGCAGAACTTTGTAGCGTGTCAGAATCCGCCGCTGCCGTGTATACCTCGCCCTGTCGCTGCTCATCGTGCGGCACCGCTTGGGACTTTGCAAATACGTTGCCTGAAAAGGGATTTGCCATAAGCCGCAAAGATAACTCAAAATGCGACAAAATGTCAGTATTCAACCTAATGGTTGCATGTTACGTTAAAATTATTTATAATCGTGGCAAAATACTAATTCTAAACCCACTCTTATGAACCGTTCACTACTCCTTCTTATTTCTGGATTGCTGCTTACGCCATGGCTGCATGCCCAAACCGCTCGCCTTCAGCTCTACGAAGTATTCTCGGGTGAAAATTGCCCACCATGCGCCCCCACGAATGTGTATTTGCACAATCTGGCGGTGCCAAACACGGAGAAGATCATCATGATCAAATATCAGGTGCCCATTCCTAGCGCAGGACCCATTTATTTTCAAAACACAGTGGACCCAAGCGCACGTCGCACATACTACACCGTGAGTTCTGCGCCCAATGCCCGTCACGATGGCACCATTATCGGCAGCGGACACGGAGCAAACCTGACACAAGCAATCATCGACCAACGGGTTTCGACTCCATCGCCATTCTCGGTGAACCTTTCGCACAGTTTCAACGGTAACCGCGACTCCGTTTTCATTACAATGACCGTTACTGCCAGTCAGGCCATCGCCTCCGGAAACTGGGTCGGACATCTGGCCCTCATCGAGAAGCATATGAGTTATGCCACGCCTCCCGGATCCAATGGTGAGACCAATTTCTACAATGTGGTCCGTAAAATGTACCCTAGTGCAAGTGGCACCGCCCTTCCCGGTACTTGGACATCCGGGCAAACCGAAACGGTTACTATAGCAGCAGCTGTACCCACCTACATCCGTGACCTCGCTGAGGTGGCCGTTGTGGGATTTGTGCAGAACAACACCACCAAGGAAGTAGCCCAAACAGAAATTAGTGAGCCGCTTCCTGTGCCCCTATACTCGCAGGCCATATTCAACGATAATACATTCTATCGTTGCAATTCGGCTTTCAATCCGGTTTTGGCCGTTGAGAACTTGGGGACTACGACCCTCACCACCATGGCCATTCGCCAGATCATTGGCACCAATTCCCAGTTGATTCAGTGGACAGGAAGTTTGGCTTCTGGTTCTACTACCAATATCACACTGAATCCGGTAACCTTAGCTTCTGGCACATCGACCTACACGTTCCGGATCGACAGCATGAACGGGGTAATTCACCCAAGCGCTGTGCGTTCGACCGTTACTGGCAGCCTCTACTTCAGCGCAAATACGGTTACTCAGGCTACAAATACGTTCACAGGTGCTTTCCCTCCCGCGAATTTCGCTGTTCGTAACCAGTCATCCGGAACCAACGGGTGGACGCAAGCCGTTCAGGGTGCGAATGGCTCTCAGCGCAGCGCACGCATCAACTTTTGGGATATTGCCGCAGGCGAAATCAACGACCTGTATCTGCCCCGCCTTAATTTGTCGGCCGTAGGCGCTGGCAATGCCCTGAAGTTCTACCTTGCCCATGCACAATACAACACCAGCAGTGCCGACCGTTTGGACATTGAAGTGTCGACCGACTGCGGCCTGAATTGGAGTCCACTCTACACCAACAGCGGTCCTTCACTCGCTACCGTTGCACCAGTGGGCACTGCGGGATACGTTCCCACGAGTGCGGCTGATTGGCGCCAGGAGTCGGTAAGCCTCGATCAGGTGGCCGGACAAGCAAACGTGCTCATTCGTTTCCGCGGAGTCAGCGATTACGGCAATAATCTGTATATCGACGAGATTAATGTTCCCGTTTCCACAGTAGCGGTTGAAGAAAACGAACGCGATGACTTGTCGGTTACTCTCTTCCCCAACCCAGCACGTGATCTTGCGACCTTGCGTGGTTTCAATCCCGAAAATGACGTCATCTCGATCACCCTGCGCAATGCTGTGGGTCAGGTGATTCTAGAGGAAGAAATGGGAGCTACCCATGGTGCCTTTGAGTTCAGCGTCCCCACAAGCATACTCAGCGAAGGCATCTATACGGCTGAAGTACGCTCAGGCAATCAGTTGTCGGTACGCCGACTGGTACGCCGCCGTTAATTAATCCAACCCAAATGAAACCGGGGTCTGACCGACCCTGGTTTTTTTTTGTCCCGCCCAACGATTAGTTCTGATTGTCGCACCCAACGATTAGTTTTGATTGTCGCACCCAACGATTAGTTTTGATTGTCCCGTCCAACAATTAGTTTTGATTGTCCCGTCCAACAATTAGTTTTGATTGTCCCGTCCAACAATTAGTTTTGATTGTCCCGTCCAACGATTAGTTTTGACTAAAATCCATAAACACTCCCATGAGCATAACCCGCGTTTTCGACATTCTCGACCATCAAAAATCAACCCATGCCCTGCAAACGGCGCTGGCATGCAAGAAAAACGGACGGTGGATCCACTATAGTACCGATGATTTTATAGAGCAGACCGGACGGGTAAGTCGCGGACTGCTTGCGGCGGGACTAAAGCCTGGGGATAAAATTGCCAATGTATCGAACAACCGTCCGGAGTGGAACATTCTGGATATGGGTATGTTGCAGGCAGGCATGGTGCATGTGCCACTCTACCCCACCATTACCGACGACGACTACCGCTACATTTTGAAACACGCCGAGGCACGAATGGTGTTCGTGTCGAGTCGTGAGTTGTATGAACGGATCAACAAAATCGCGGTAGAAATCCCGGAAATTCTGGGGGTTTACACCTACGATGATGTTGAAGGGGCTCCCCATTGGAGCCAAATACCGGATCAGGCGGAACAAATTCCGGTCGCACAAGTGGATGCGATCAAAGCAACTGTTCGTGCCGAAGATTTATTTACACTAATCTATACCTCTGGCACTACGGGTTTCCCGAAAGGCGTCATGCTCTCCCACAACAATGTAGTGAGCAACCTGCTTGCCTCATCCCCAAGGGTACCGTGCGAGGCAGGCGATAAATGCCTGAGTTTCCTCCCATTATGCCACATTTTCGAGCGGATGCTCACCTACATGATGATGTATCGGTCGATTTCCATCTACTATGCAGAGAGCATGGAGACGATTGGCGAAAACCTGAAGGAAATAAAACCCGACTTTTTCTCTTCAGTGCCGCGCTTGCTGGAGAAGGTATTCGACAAAATTGTGGCCAAGGGCCACGAGCAAACGGGAATTAAGAAGAAATTGTTTTTCTGGGCTCTTAACCTCGGTTTGCGCTATGAATTGAACGGGGTCAACGGACTCTGGTATGAATGGCAACTGAAGATTGCGAACAAAATTATTTTCAGCAAATGGCGTGAGGCGCTGGGTGGACGGGTGAAGGCGATTGTGAGCGGTGCCGCAGCCTTGCAACCCCGCCTGGCCCGCATCTTCTGGTCGGCCCAGATTCCGGTTCTGGAAGGTTACGGTCTCACCGAAACCTCCCCTGTAATTGCAGTTAATAATCTGGCCACAATGCGGGTGGAGTTCGGATCCGTGGGTCCGGTACTGGAGTCGATTGAAGTCAAAATCGCTGAAGACGGCGAGATTTGTTGTCGAGGCAGCAACGTCATGATGGGATATTACAAGAGCCCTGAGCTCACCGCCGAGGTGATTGACAGCGATGGCTGGTTTCATACGGGTGATATTGGCCGGTTCACCGAGCAGGGCAACCTGAAAATCACAGACCGCAAGAAGGAAATTTTTAAGACCTCAGGTGGAAAGTACATTGCCCCACAGGTAATGGAAAATCGCTTTAAGGAATCGGTCTACATCGAACAGTTGATTGTGGCCGGTGAGGGTCGGAACTTCCCGTCGGCCCTCATTACGCCGGCTTGGGAGACCCTTGCACTATGGTGCAAACAGGAAGGAATCGCGGTCGGGTCTCACCACGAGCTGATCAGAGATCCAAGAGTCGTTCAATTGTACCAGACGGAGATTGACCGCTATAACACCGGTTTTGGGCAGTGGGAACAAGTGAAACGATTCGCCATCCTGCCGGTATCCTGGGGTATCGACAGCGGCGAGTTGACTGCCACCATGAAACTGAAGCGCAAGGTAATCATGGAGAAATATAAGGCCGATTACGAGGGCTTGTATGCCGATGTAGCCTCGGGTCAAATCTAAATCACACTTGCCCACACTATTTCCGTATTTTTGCGGGCTTCCGGATCCCGTAGCTCAATGGATAGAGCAACTGCCTTCTAAGCAGTAGGTTACTGGTTCGACCCCAGTCGGGATCGCCATCATCGTTCTTTTTGGTTGGGTGTATTTTCCTCTAATCTGCCCTTTATTTCACAAATGCGGTTATCTTTGCACCCGCGTTTTCAAACAGCCCGGTGAGATGGGTGAGTGGCTGAAACCAACAGTTTGCTAAACTGTCGTGCGGGTAACCGTACCCCGGGTTCGAATCCCGGTCTCACCGCAACCTTTGACCCATGCGGTCAAACGGGGTGTAGCGTAGCCCGGTATCGCGCCTGCTTTGGGAGCAGGAGGCCGTCAGTTCGAATCTGGCCACCCCGACTTGATAATCAGGGAGTTAGCAATCCAATTTGATAGCTCCCTTTTTTATGTGCATACAATTTGCATACAGAAGGCGTCAAAACCTCAATCGTCCAATCTTGCTCAAACGCTGGTGATGGTCTTACCAAATACTGATAGCGAAAAGGGCATCGAAAGTAGCAGGTGGCTCATAAAACAAAGGAAATGCTCGTCGGGCTTCTTACGCAATCACGCTGTGAGGTGATTGTAACTTTGCTTGAATGAGATTTTAAGCCATCCACGATAAATTTCTTTTTTGTTTATCTTTCGGCAGTTGTTTTTACCTGAAAGCGATACTGCCTTGGGTTATTCAATCAACCAACCACAACGTAATATCTATGGACATCAAAGACCAAATCAAACAATTAGTGGACGGTATGGCGCTAGCAACATCAGCAATATCAAGAGAAATTGCGGGTGATAAGTTGGCAACTTGCAATTTATTATTAACTATAATTGGAATAAAACTTCGCTTTTACATCTGATTCGGGTGTATAAGCGATATAAAACTTCGCGTATAAACAAGTTATAAACAATTTAATTTAAACAAGAATAGAAATGACAAAACTGAAATCAACTGCGAGCGGAGTATGCGCCCCATACCCCAACTACCGAACCAAAACCTTACTACGTGCCATGACTTATGCCGTGTGGCTGTTGCTGGTGGTGTCGGCATGCAAAAAAGAGAATGACCAAAATGACCCTAATCCCTTGTTGGTTTACGAAGTAGCACTGGACGCCTTTGTAGCGGATTTGCAGGCACAACCTCTCGATTCTGCTGGCCTTTCCGCTCGGGTACGGGATTATTTGGCGCCCAAATCGGAGAGTTTCTTTGGTGCCACCGTGGCGCTATTGGACAGCACCGGAAAGGCGTACTACAGCCCCTATTGGTACCGCCTGAACGATATCTTGGCTCTGAAAAACTTGGCAGACTCGGCCTATCAAATAGACGAACAAGCGTGGCTGCGCCAGCCTATAGACAGTGGTTATGCCATTTGGACCGAGCCTTATTTTGATGCCGGAGGTGGCGAGGTGTGGATGAGAACACGCGCCGTTCCGGTAGTCGTAAACAGCGAAATAGTGGCTGTGGCCACCACAGATGTAAAAGTGCAATAATCGTAACCCAACTAAAACCATAGAATGATGAAAAAAGCAATGTACATTTTGACCATCTCCTTCGCCCTTGCCATAGCAATGACGGGCTGCAACTCTTCGAGCAACGAGCAAGTGCGGAACACCGACTCCGATTCATTGCTCCTTGCGGCTGAACAAGGCATCCGAGAAGCCAACGACCGACTGTATGTAGGATTGAACGACATGTTTGAAGGCGACATGCAAGTGCTGAATGCGCTGTGGTCGCACAGCGAATCAACTACGTACATGGGGCCTTTTGGCGGTTCTATCACGGGATGGACTGCAATAAGGGAAGATTTTAACAAGGTGGCAGCCATGAAATTGGGCGGGAAAATTACAGGCAGCAACGTCCATGTGTTTCCGGGAACAAACATAGGCTACACAACCTGCGTGGAAGTGGGCGAAAACATAAGCCCGGATGGCACGCCGGTAGAAGTAAGCCACCGCGCTACCAATATTTTTCAACTGCAAGAGGGCCAATGGCGATTGATTCACCACCACACCGACATTTCCACCCAACTGGAAACGGCATTCGAAAAGGATTAGCTTTAATTAAGCGAGAATAAAAGAATATTAGTTCAAGAAATTTATCCTATACTTTCACTATGAGTAAGATTTTAACCCCAGAACAAACCGCCATTACTGAACAGTTTCAAGCACATATTGACGCTGAAATTCGCGGTGACCTAGACACGACTCTGTCGACAATGACATCAAGTCCACATTTAAATAATATACCAACAATGATTGGAGGTATAGGAAAAGAAGGAGTAAAAAACTTCTATGCAAGTTTAATTCCTTTTGGTAAATTTTTTCCGCCTGATCTTGAAATGGTTCCTATTTCTCAAACAATTGACCAGCACCAATTGGTTGATGAAATTATCTTTAAATTTACTCATACTACAGAGGTTGGCTGGATGTTACCCAATATACCGCCTACGGGAAAAAGAGTAGAAATTCCTTTAGTAGTGATTGTTGGATTCAAAGACGGTAAGGTTACTCATGAACATATCTATTGGGACCAAGCAAGTGTTCTAGTGCAAATTGGCTTGTTATCCCCACATGGGCTGCCTATTAATGGCATTGAAACGGCTAAGCGAATGGAGAAAATAAATAATAGAATGAAGTTGTAAATATCAAAAAGCTTATAACAGCGTGTATGTGGCAATAGCGGGTGCAGTGGTAAATCGAAGGTCTGTACTTCTAAGAAACTTTGTGCAAAACGGACAGGAAAGTGCTTCTAATCCGCTACTGCACATACACGCAAACCGTTAGCGTTCATTGGTAAATGACAACAGAAACATAAAAAACATAAATTTAATAGGTGTCTGCCACGACCTTTAAACTTGTGGCAATAACAATAATATTATAATAAAATGAAAAAAATGATGAGTTCTTTTATCAAAATGGCTTTTGTTTTAATGCCATTCTCACTTTCAGCACAAACTTATATTACCCCTTTTGGAGGAATAACTCTACAAGGAGTCGGTAATACCGAACAAACCGGAACTGCGCATAAGCGAGGAATAAATAATGAGTTTGACACTGACTTTGACCTTCACGTCAAAGTTAAAGGCGAAAGCAAAAGCACTGTGGGTTATACTTATGGGTTTACCTATGGAAATATGTGGAATAAAAGTGGACGCAAATTGAATTTTGGTTTCGAAACAGATATATTTCATAACAGTGCTTCGCACAAAAGCAAATTGTCAAATCCGAATACTGAAGAAGTTACAATTTTGCGTGGTCTAAATGGGGATTCTGTTCATCACCTTGTAGAAGAACATTATGGTGCAGGGCATCATAAATTCGAAAATACCATGACAATGAACAGTTGGAATGCCGCAGCTAACCTTGTTTTGTCTTATGATTTTTCGACCAAATTTTCAGTAAATTGCGGATTAGGGATTGGTTTCTCTGCCGTTACATTAAAAGAAGCTAAAAGTTTACAATCAAGTCCTGCTCCGGCAGATCCGGGATACGAAACAACAAAGGATAACGGTGGCGGTATCGTGAATCATTTTAACAGCCAATCGAACGCTTCAAATAGTCTCATGTTCAGTCAATTCCGTCTCGGCACAAAAGTTCAATTGGTAAAGAATATTGCACTGAAAATTGACGCTCGTACTATGTACATGGGAGAAAGTAAATATGTTTTTGGTAGTACCAAATATTCAGACCATGCACCTACAGACAACTGGACTTATACGATTAATCCAAATCTAATACATACAATTACCTTAGGATTGTGTGTTAATCTGAAATCAAAGAATGACATTCATAATTAACTGTATATGTTGTTGATAATCACACTGCATTTCCATGAAGAACTTTGAAGATTTATTGGAGTAGTAAGGGAAAATGTACGGTTATGAAGTTTGAAAAGCCAACGACCCGCTAACAGCAGTTTGGCAAAATGGCGGGTTCAGTGCTAAATTGAACATTCGGTTTTCAAATGAAGTTCAGTGCTAAATTGAAACATTTGTGCTTTTAAATCCGCCACTTCGCCAAGCTGCAAACCGTTACCAACAAGGCGAAGAAAAAGACAGCGACACTGAAAATGACAATGAAAATGGTTTGAGAATGAAAAACGAAAGAAGAATGAAAGAAAAAAGATTTAGTTTTTTTGCCGACCCGCAAGAAAGAAAAGCGGAAAGCCGACCCACATTTGGCACATTGCCTTTTGCCCGACACACCAGCCAACGCTTCGCAAAAGTCAAAGAGCCAAATTTTCCCACCGCACAAATTATAGTTACATTAATCTAATTCAGGCGCTGGCGGAATAGCTTTCGGAATTGGTCAAGTGTCACTATTGTTGCCATTTGGTGGTCATTAGTCATCATCCTGATGTGATATGACAATTGGTCGGAACGGTTCATCCATTTGGTCGATATAAAGATCCGAACAGCTCAGGAAGGGTCTACGGGCGTCGGATGCAGCGTATGGAAAAG
>Ga0194128_10000261_pt1 | contig 98233 bp, 74 predicted proteins | sample TA2KigCa65mmetaG_FD_148650 | JGI IMG/M metagenome (GOLD analysis project Ga0194128, IMG submission 148650) | Freshwater microbial communities from Lake Tanganyika, Tanzania - TA2015037 Kigoma Deep Cast 65m | ecosystem: Environmental > Aquatic > Freshwater > Lake | place: Tanzania: Lake...
CCGTCGCTGGCGGGCGCGCCCTCGCCGCCAACCGGCGCGCTGCCTTCGCCCGGCGGCGGTTGGCCGCCGGCGGCGTCGCCAGCGACGGGCGCAGGGTCGATCGGAGGAAGGCCGGCAGTGTCGGACTCGTTCACGGGGCGAGCACGATGCGCCCTGCGGACAACGCCGACAAGGCCGCAGCGCGCATTTCCCTTCGCCGCAGCGGGCTGCTTCAATCGCCGGCCGGTCATGCCCCGCATCCACGATTCGATCCTTTCCGCCGTCGGCAACACGCCGATCGTCCGGCTGGCGCGCATCGGCCGCCACCTGCCGCAGGAACTGCTGGCCAAGTGCGAGTTCCTGAATCCCGGCGGCTCGGTCAAGGACCGCATCGGCGTGCGCATGCTGCTCGACGCCGAGAAGCAGGGCCGTATCAAGCCGGGCGACACGCTGATCGAGCCGACCTCGGGCAACACCGGCATCGGCCTCGCGCTCGCCGCTGCCGTGCGCGGTTACCGCGTCATCATCACGATGCCGGAGAAGATGTCGCGCGAGAAGCAGGTGGTGCTCGAGGCGCTCGGCGCCGAAATCATCCGCACCCCCACCGAAGCGGCGTGGGACGCGCCGGAGAGCCACATCGGCGTCGCCAAGCGCCTGCGCGACGTGATCCCCAACTCGCACATCCTCGACCAGTACGGCAACCCGTCCAACCCGCTGGCGCACGAGGAAGGCACCGGCGGCGAGATCTGCGACCAACTCGACAACCGCTGCGACGCGATCGTCATGACCGCGGGCACTGGCGGCACGATCTCCGGTGTCGCGCGCGCGGTGAAGAAGCGCATGCCCGGCTGCCAGATCGTCGGCGTCGACCCCGAGGGTTCGATCCTCGCCGGCCCGGGCCCAATCAAGAGCTACAAGGTCGAGGGCATCGGCTACGACTTCATCCCCGACGTGCTCGACCGCTCGCTGGTCCACCGTTGGGTCAAGAGCAACGACAAGGACAGCTTCCGCATCGCCCGCCAGCTGATCCGCCAGGAAGGCCTGCTGGTCGGCGGCTCGTGTGGCGCCGCGGTCTGGGCGGCGATGCAGGTTGCCAAGGACTTCAAGCCGGGCGCGCGCATGCTCTGCATCCTGACCGACGGCATCCGCAACTACCTGTCGAAGTACGTCGACGACCGCTGGCTGCGCGAGAACGGCTTCCTCGAGGAGGACTGGGCCATCGGCACGATCGCCGAGTTGCTGCGCGCGATGGGCCGCCGTGACGTCGTCACCGTCGACGTCGGCGATCCACTCAGCAACGCGGTCACGCTGTTCAAGGAGCGCGGCTTCTCGCAAGTGCCGGTGACGGACGGCGGCAAGCTCGCCGGCATCCTCACCGAGAGCGACGCGCTGCGCTGTCTCGTCGAAGGCAAGCACAACGCCAGGACCTCGATCGCCGAGGTCATGGTGCGCAAGGTCTCGACCATCGCGCCGCACGCGCCGGCGAGCGAACTGCCGCGCATCTTCGAGCGCGGCGAGGTGGCGCTGGTCGTCGACGACGCGCGCACCGTGCTCGGCATCGTCACCAAGCTCGACATGATCGAACACCTGACCAAGAAGCCCGCCGTATGAGCATGAACTTCGCACGCGAGCAGTCGCTCTTGCGGCAGAAGCTGCAAGCGAAGGCCTCGCCCGAGCGCGCCGCAGCGCGCAGCGCGCCGTTCGCCGGCGCGATCGCCTTCCTCGGCGTCGCCGACGCCGACGTCGCCGCCGCCGCCGAGGCGCTGGCGACGGCGTGGCCGCAGATGGGCCGCGCACAGATGACCGCGTTCGTACGCACGCTGTGGAGCAGCAAGGTGCACGAGCTGCGCGACGTCGGCGCCCGCCTGCTGGCGCTGCGCGGCGCGCTGCTCGAGCCGGCCGATCTGCCGCTGCTCGAGCAGTTCCTCGGCGACGCGATCGAAGACGCCGTGCTCGACCGCCTAGCCACCGAAGCGCTCGGCGCGGTCGCCGTCCGCCACAAGAAGGTCTGGAAGGACTTGAAGCGCATGGCGACTGGCGCGCACAAGGGCCGCCGCCGTGCCGCCGCGCTCGCCGCGCAGAAGCCGCTGCTCGCCGACGCCGAGGCCTTCCCGCGCTTTGGCGAACTGGCCGAGGCGCTGCTCGCCGACGCCGACACGGCGCTGCACGCCGCCGTCGATGCGACGCTGACGGCCGCCGCCGCCTTGCACCGGGACGCCGTTGCGGCGTTCGCGGCGCGCCACGGCCGCACGATCGCGCTGCCAAGGCCGACGACCGCGACGCCGGCTGCCGCCGGTGCGCCAACGAAGAAGAAGCCGGCCGTCGTCGTCCCACCCGCGAAGAAGGCAGCTGCCGCGCCAGCGAAGCCGGTGGCAAAGAAGCCCGCGCCGAAGCAGCCGGTCGCGGGCAAGCTGGTCACTGGCAAGCCGACAACAAAGAAGCCGGCGAACAAGAAGCCAACCGCGCGACCGACCGGTCGACCGGTCGCCGCGCGCGCCAAGGCCAGGTCGCGCTGACCCGCAGGCCCAGCGCCGGCCGTGCCGCGCGCCGCGCCCACCCGCATCGCCATGGAGGTCTTCGACACGCACTGCCACCTCGGCCTCGACGGCAAGGCGACGCCCGACGACGAACACGCGCGCGCCGTCGCTGCCGGCGTGACCGGCATGCTGGTTGTCGGCATCGACGCCGCGACCAGCGCCGCGGCTCGCTCCCTCGCGCGGCTGCCCGGCGTGCGCTGGAGCGCTGGCCTGCATCCCAACGACGCCAGCCGCTTCGCCGCCGAGTGGCCAGCGATCGCCGAGCTCGCGCGCGACCCGACCTGCTGCGCCATCGGCGAAACCGGCATGGACTGCTTCCGCGACCGCACGCCGCTCGACCGGCAGGAGCAGAGCCTGCGGGCGCACCTGCAGCTGGCGCGCGAGTTCGGCCTGCCGGTGATCTTCCACTGCCGCGACGCCTTCGCGCCGTTGTTCGCCGTGCTGCGTGGCGAGCCGCTGGTGCGCGGCGTCATGCACTGTTTCTCCGGCGGCGTCGACGAAGCGCGGCAGGCGCTCGACCTGGGACTGTCGCTGTCGTTCGCCGGGCCGCTGACGTACCCGAAGAACGAGGCGCTGCGCGCCGCCGCCGCGTTCGCGCCGGCCGATCGCGTGCTGGTCGAGACGGACGCGCCGTTCCTGCCGCCACAGAAGCGCCGCGGTCAGCGCAACGAACCGGCCTACGTCGTCGAGACGCTGGCGACGCTCGCCGCCGTGCGCGGCATTGCGCTGGCGGACGCGGCGGCCCAGACCTTCGCCAACGCCTGCGCGCTGTTCGTGCGGGCACGCGGCTGAGGCAGACTGGCCCGGAAACGCCGCAACCCCGCCGCGCGGAGCGCGACGAGGTTGCGTCACGATCGGTCGCAGCGATCGCTCGCCGCAGCGCTGATCAGTTGGTGACGATCCAGGTGTTGTTGTCTTCGCCGGTCGTGCCTGGGCGGCCGGCCGTCGGCGTGTTCATCACGCCCAGCGGGTCCGGCGCGGTAGCCTGGCTGTCGAACGCGGCGTCCCACGCTGGAACCGTCGTGGCGCCGCTGTACTGCGTCGCCGTCGCCATCGTGGCGAGAACGTCACCCGTCTGGTTGACGAAGAACGTGCGCTTGCCCGTGCTGCCGTACGCCTGCGGCCAGGCATAGCAGCACCACATCGACTCGCAGTTCGACGCGCCGACCACGCCGGCAGCGAAGCCGCCACCGACGCCGGTCTGGGCCTGAACCGACTCGTTGAGGCCGGTCGACGTAGCGTTCGGCAGGAACATGGCGAAGTGGTAGCCCGAGCGGGTGACAACCGTGAGGCCGCCGATCTGGGGCACCGACAGCGTGCCGAACGACTGCGAGAGCACCGGCGGGTTGATGCGGACGTTCGCAGCGCCGCCGCGGACGTAGGCGACGCCGGACAATTCGGCGAAGCAGCCGTACTCACCGGCGCCGTTGCCGTTCTCGTCGATGATGCCCGACGCCTGGCACTGGGCCTGGGCCGAGACGATGTTCTTCATCGTCGCGATCGCCGACGACTCGTTGGCGTTCAGACGCGCGCTGAGGAGGTTCGGGATCGCGATCGACGCAATGATGGCGATGATCGCGACGACGATCATCAGCTCGATGAGGGTGAAGCCTTGTTCCCGCTTGGACATCTGAGTTTCTCCGTGACTGGTGTCGTATTGCAGTCGCCGATGTGGCGGCCGCGATCCATTCCCTTCCATCCCTCGGATGCCTTCAGCGCGCCGGAGCGGCCAGTTCGGCATCTGAAACCATCTGGAATCGCGTGTTCGCGGCGACCGCCGACCAAACGTCCGCTTCTTCCCGAAGCAGCCGCTTCACCTCGGCCGGCAGGGCCGCGCTCGCGCGCTCTAAGAGGTCAAGACCGCTATCGACCTCGCCGCGCTCGAGCTTTAGCACGGCGAGAAAATAGTCGGAAATTGGTTCCTCACAAGCGGTTGCAGCAAGCGCGGCAGCGGCAGGCTGCTTGGCGCCGAGCGCCGCGAGCGCCAGCGCGGCCGCGAGCCGTTCGGCCGGCTGCGCCGCCGGATCGGCGATCACGCTCTCGAGCAACGCCGTCGCCTCGCTGACACGGCCGAGTTGGCGCAGCGCGCCGGCCTCGGCGAGTTGCCGCTGGCGGCCGAAGCGCTGGTCAAGATTGCGGCCGTGCGCGCCGAGCGCGGCGAGCGCCGCGCCGGCGTCGCCGGCCTGGGCCAGCATACGGGCCTCGTTGAAGGCCAGCACATCGCGCTGCTCCTCCGTGCAGTCAACGCAGGCACGCGCACGGCGGTACTCGGCTGCGGCGGTCGCGTAGTCGCCGCGCAGCATGGCGGCAAAGCCCTGGAACTCAGCGGTGACCGCCAGGCCCGGCTGCAGGCTCTCGGCGTCAACCAGATAGCGCTCGGCCGTTGCGACCAGTTCGGCTCGTGCCAAGAGCGGCACGCCGTCCTTGTCGCTCTCCGGCATGCGGTGCGCGAAGCGCAATTGCACGTCGGCGCTGCTCAGTAGCGTCATGACGTCGATCTGGTCGTCGACGCGCCAACTCGACCAGGCGAGCCCGGCGACCAGGGCGGCGGCAGGGCCGTAGAGCGCGAACCGGCGGCGGATGGCGTTCATGGGGTGCATCCCCCATCGGTCGCGCGCCGCTCCCGGCTTGAAAACGGCCGAGACTCAGCCGCCGGCCAGCTTCTCCTGCAGCTTGAAGATCGGCAGGAACACCGCGAGAACGATGCCGCCGACGATCACGCCCATGACCGAGATCAGGATCGGCTCGATCAACGCAGTCAGGCCCTTGACCTCGGCCTCGACCTGCTGGTCGTAGAATTCGGCGATCTTCTCGAGCAGCGTGTCGAGCGCGCCCGAGCGCTCGCCGATCGACATCATCTTGACGACCATAGGCGGGAAGATCGTCGAATCTGCGAACGGATCTGACAGGCTGTCGCCGTTGCGCACGCTGTCACGGGCGCCGTCGACAACGTTGGAGATCACCAGGTTGCCAGATGTGTCAGAGACGATCTCCATCGCGCCGAGGATCGGCACGCCGCTCTTGATGAGAGTCGAGAACGTCCGAGCAAAGCGGGACAGCGCGACCTTCTTGAACAGCACGCCGAACACCGGTAGCCGCAAGATGAAGCTGTCACGGACGTAGGCGCCCTTCGGCGTCTTGCAGACGGCCTTCAGCGCGAAGAAGGCGCCGACCATCGCGCCAAACATCAGGTACCAGAAGTCGCGCATGAAGAACGCGATGTCCATGATCAGCACCGTCAGCGCCGGCAGTTCGACTTCGAGCGACTCGAAGACCGACTTGAACGACGGCACAATGACGATCATCAGGAACGAAGCGATGGCGACAACTAGGAAGAGCGAGACGACCGGGTAGGTCATCGCCGACTTGATCTCGCCGCGCAGCCGCGCGCTCGCCTCCAGATACTCTGCGAGACGCGTGAGGATGTTGTCGAGCTGGCCCGACGCCTCGCCGGCGCGGATCATGCTGACATAGATGTGCGAGAAGATTGCCTTGTGGCACTCGAGGGCTCTCGACAGGTCCGAGCCCGACCGGATGTCGCTGACGACGCGGTCGAGGCAGAAGGCGAAGCCGGGATTTTCGGCCTGCTCGGCCAGGATCTCGAGCGCCTCCAACATCGGGATGCCGGCGCCGAGCATCGTGGCGAGTTGGCGCGTGAACACCTCGAGTTCGCCCTTGCGGCACGACGAACGCTTGGCGCGGCCCCTCTTGGAGTCCTTGCCGCCGCCGCCGAACAGCGCGAGCAAGCCACTGGACTTCGTCACCTCGATCGGCTGCAGGTTGCGTCGTCGCAGGTCGGCAACCACATCGGCCTGCGTGCGGGCCGTGACCGACCCCTTCACCACCTTGCCGGCGGCATCCCTGGCCTCGAACTTGAACTTCGTCGTCATGGTCCCCGTCCCGTTGCTTGGTCCTCGCCCGCGGCGCGCGCCACGCGGCGGGCGTCAGTCCGCCATCGTCTGGGCCTCGATCTCCTGCAGACTGGTCTTGCCGCGCGCGGCGTTGAGCAGCCCGCAGCGGCGCAGCGTCAGCATGCCCTCGGCGAGGGCCCGCTTCTTGATGTCCGTCAGGTGCGCGCGCTCGACGACCATGCGGCGGATCTGCTCCGTCATGCGCATCGTCTCCAGCAGCGCGAACCGGCCCCTGTAGCCGCCGGTGCAGCGCGGGCAGCCGACGGGCTCGTAGAGCTCGATCGGCTGCGCGAGGTCCGCCTCGGTGTAGCCCAGGCGCAGCAGCGCGTCCTTGGGCAGCTCGATGCGGCGCTTGCACTGCGGGCAAAGCTTGCGCGCGAGGCGCTGGGCCGCGATCAGTAGCGTCGAGCTGGCGACCATGAACGGGTCCATTCCCATGTCGACCATGCGCGTCACCGTGGACGGCGCGTCGTTGGTGTGCAGCGTGCTCAGCACCTGGTGGCCGGTGAGCGCCGCCTTGACGGCGATCTCCAGCGTCTCCTGGTCGCGGATCTCGCCTAGCAGCACCACGTCGGGGTCCTGGCGCAGGATCGACCGCAGCGCCGCGCCAAACGTCAGGCCTGCCTTGACGTTGACCGGCACCTGATTGATGCCCTCGAGCTGGTACTCGACCGGATCCTCGACCGTGACGAGGTTGATGTCCGGCGAGGCGATGTGTTTGACCGCCGCGTACAGCGTCGTCGACTTGCCAGAGCCGGTCGGACCGGTGACGAGGATCATGCCGTAGGGCTGTGCACAGGCCCACAGGTAGTCATCCATGCACTTCGGCTCGAAGCCGAGGCCCTTGATGTCGAGCGCGATGTTGCCCGTGTCCAGGATGCGGAAGACCGTCTTCTCGCCCCAGATCACCGGCAGGATGGACACGCGGAAGTCGACCGCCTTCTTGCCCATCTTCATCTGGAACTTGCCGTCCTGCGGCTTGCGCTTCTCGGCGATGTCCAACTTGGACATGATCTTGATGCGCGAGGTGATGTTGTTCTGCATGCGCTTGGGCAGCGTCATCGCCTCGAACATCGCTCCGTCCTTGCGGAAGCGCACGACCACCTTCTTCTCGAACGGCTCGATGTGGACGTCCGACGCGCCGGCGTTGCACGCATCCAGGATCATCTTGTTGACCAACTTGACGATCGGCGAGTCCTCGTCGGAGATCGCCGACAGGTCCGTGGTTTCCTCCTCGAGATCCGCCTCCTTGAGCTCGACGTCCGCGCCGTCAAACGTGCCGATCAAGCCGTCGACCGACTCGGCCTCCTTCTGATAGCCCTTGCTGCGGCTCTTCTCGATCTCCTCCGCCGTGCTGACCACGAGACGGAGCTGGCACCCGGTGATGATCCGGATGTCATCGAGCTTGAGGACGTCGAAAGGATTAGCGACCGCGATCGTGATCAGCGCGCCGATCTTGTCGACCGGGAAGACGCCGTATTCGCGCGCCACGTCCTCGGGCACCGACTCGAGCACCTCCTTGTTGACCTGCGTCTTGGCGAGGTCGATCGGCGGCACATTGGCTGCGCGCGCGATGAGCGCGACGAGCTCGTGCTCGGTCGCAACTCCACGCTGCACCAGCACCTCGGTGAACGGGCGCTTCTGCGCGATCGACTCGGCGACCAGGGTGTCGCCGGTCGCGGCGTCGAAGCGGCCCGCCTTCTCAAGGATGCCGCGCAGCTTCTTGGCGAACTGCGACATGATCAGCGCACCGGCCTGCGGGCCATCGACAGCGCGGCGACGCCCGCACGCGAACGCTCCATGAGCCGGTTGAATTCAGCCTCGTCGGCCGTGTGCTCCAGGGCGTCTTCGTAGCTGATCGTGCCGTTGCGGCAGAGCTCGAACAGCGACTGATTCATCGTGCGCATGCCGGCGGCGCCGCCGGTCTGCACGATCGACATGAGCTGGTGCGCCTTGTTGTCGCGGATCAGCGCCCGGATCGCCGGGTTGACGATCATGACCTCGGCGGCCAGCGCGCGGCCCCTGCCGTGCATGCGCGGCACGAGCTGCTGGCAGACAACGGCCTGCAGCGTGAACGACAGCATCGTGCGGATCTGCTGCTGCTGGTGCGCCGGAAAGACATCGACGATGCGGTTGACGGTCTGCTGCACGTCGGAAGTGTGCAGCGTGGCGAACGTCAGGTGGCCCGTCTCGGCGAGCGTCAGCGCCGCCTCGATCGTCTCGAGGTCGCGCATCTCGCCCACCAGCACGACGTCCGGGTCCTGGCGCAGCACCGACTTGAGAGCCTTCTCGAAGCCGTGCGTGTCGCCGCCGACCTCGCGTTGGTTGACGAGACACCCCTTGTTGCGGTGCAGAAACTCGATCGGATCCTCGATCGTGACGATGTGGCTCTGCCGGGTCTCGTTGATGTAGTTGACCATCGACGCGAGCGTCGTCGACTTGCCCGCGCCGGTCGCGCCGGTACAGAGCACAAGGCCGCGCGGCAGGTTGCAGATCGACTCGCAGACCTTCGCCGGCAGACCGATCGTCTCGAAGTTGTAGACCTCGAACGGGATGACGCGGAGCACGGCAGCGACCGTGCCGCGCTGCAGGAACGCATTGGTGCGGAAGCGGCCGAGGTTGCTGACGCCGAACGAGAAGTCGAGTTCGAGGTTCTTCTCGAACTTGGCGACCTGGTCGACGCTCAGCACGGAGTAGACGAGCTTCTTCGTCGCCTCGGGCATCAGCGGCTCGTAGTCCGTGTCGACGAGCTTGCCGTCGATGCGGATCTTGGGCGGCGAACCCACCGAAAGATGGAGGTCGGAACCGCCCCGCTGAACCATGAGGTTCAGCAGTTCTTCCATCGAGACCATGCGCGTCGCTCCTGAGTCGCCCGACCGGAAGGGTCGGACGTCCGCTGGTATCGACGGAAAGGGCCTCGCGCATTGAGGTGGGCGTCCCCGAGGCGCTACGGCCCCGCAGTCGGTCGGCAACGACCGATGCCACCGGCGCCGCCCTGATCGGCGGCGCCGAGGCGCAGGAGCCTGGATCACGGGCGCGCGTCAGCGCGCCTACCGTTACTCGCAGCGGGCGGTCAGATCTGCTCGCCGACGACGACCTCGACGCGGCGGTTCTGCGCCTTCGTCGTGGCGTCGCGCGGGTCGTACTCGCCGTAGCCGACAATCACGATCGACGAGGCCGGCACGCCCTGCTGGATGAGGAAGCTGGCGACCGCGTCCGCGCGCAGCGCCGACAGGTGACGGTTGCTGGTGAACTGATCCTTCGTCCTGCTGATCGGGTCCGTGTCGGTGTGGCCCTCGACGTAGAGACGCTTGCCGGCAAACTGGCCTTTCAGCACGCCCGCGACCTTGCGCAGCACCGTGTGCGAGCCGTCGAGCAGCTTGGTGCTGCCCGAATTGAACGTCACCGAGTTCTCGACGCCAATGCTGACGCGGCCACGCACGTAACGAGCCTCGGCGCCCTCGCCAAGCTCCTTGTTGATCTCGGCGAGCATCGAGCTGTTGTCAGGCCTCTGCGTCGAGGCGTCGACCGGGGCGGCGGGGGCGCGCGCCTGCAGGTCCTGGTTCTCGCCGCGCAGGCGAGCGTTGTCGCCGCTGAGCTCGCGGATGCGCTCGTCGCGCTCGCGGAGCATGTCCTGGTAGCGCGTCGTGCAGCTCGTCGACAGCGACGCGAGGATGAGCGAAAGGAAGAGGATGGACTTACGGATGAACATGGAGCCTCCCAGCGAAACGGACCGATCCGAGAAAAGGGTTGGTTGGATTGGAATAGGGATCAACCCGAGCGCCGCGCGCGGCGCACGAGCACGAACAAGAGGACTAGCGCCGCCGACGCCATACCGGCGAGCGCCCACTGCGAACCCGCGTTGGCGCGTTGCCACTCGGGCCAGGTGACGAGCAAAAGGTCGGCGATCGCATCGCCGAAGAACAGGGCCGCGACCGCGCCGAGGGCGAGGTACGGGCCGAAGGGGATGCGGGCCGAGCCGCCGAACAAGAGGCCGAGACCGCCGAAGATCGCGCCGGCGACGCAGCCGAGCAGCATCGTCAGCAGCGCCGACCGCCAGCCGAGGAAGGCGCCGATCATCGCCATCAGCTTGACGTCGCCAAAACCCATCGCCTCGCGGCGAAACACGGCGCTGCCCAGCGCACGGATGGCCCATGTCACGCCGCCGCCGACGCCGGCGCCAACGACGCCCGCGAGCGCGCTGCGCAGCGCCGGCGCGACCGTCGGATCGTCGCCGAGTTCGCCGGCAACGCCGGGCCACACGCCGGCCGCAAGGCCGAGCGCAAGTCCGGGCTTGGTCAGAGCGTCGGGCAGCAACTGCGTGTCGAAGTCGATGAACGACAGCGCGACGAGCAGCGACAGGAACGTCGCGCGCGCCGACCACGTCGCGGCCGCGGCGGCGTCGACCACCACCGCGTGCTCCGCGGTGACGGCAAACGGCGCTGCGGTCCCCCACGCGGCCAGCGCCCAGAACAACACGGCCGTCAACGCTTCGACGAAGGGATAGCGCACGGCAATTGGCTTGCCGCAGCACGCCGCGCGGCCGCGCAACGCCAGCCAACTGAGCACCGGCACGTTGAGGAACCACGGGATCACCGCGCCGCAGTGCGGGCAGTGCGAACGGCCGAGCAGCGACCGCTTCGCCGGGTCGACCTGCTGCAGACGCCAGATCACGACGTTCAGAAAGGAGCCCACGCAGGCTCCCAGCAGGGCTGCCCCCACTCCGAACATCGTGCCCATGAAACGACCGAGCTACCGCCGTCGACCGGCGGCCCAGCAGAAGACCGACTGGCGCAACCCTGCAGCCCCAGCGGCTGCCACGCATCGTGCTGACCCACGATGCACAACGTGCTGCGCGGGTGACAGCATATGGTCTCGCCGGACGCGAGTCCACATCAGTTGCGGCGAACTGGGCGCAACCCGCGGCAGCGCGCCTGCGACTCAGCGACCGACGATCTGCGGCTGGATGGCGGCGGCGGCATCGCCGGCGGCGACTTGGAGGCTCAATTGGCAACGTACGAAGTCGCCCGCCGCGAACGGCAATGGCTCGCCATCGCGGGCCGGCTCGAGCCGGCTGACACGACCGGCCGAGGTGTCAGGCCAGCCCAGGCGCACCGGGTCGGGAGGCGCCGTCTGCCAGTGCACCGACACCCTACCTTCGGGGTCGCCGGTCCGCAGGACGCCGAGAATGCGGTCGACCGGCATCGGCCGCCACGGCAGCAGCGCCTCCGCGCGCACACTGGCCCCAGCTGGCAACCCGTAGGTGAACACGGCCGGAACGACGAGGCTCTGGCCGCGGACGCCGAGCAACGACGTGCGCCCATCGCCGATGGCGGCATCGACCGCAAGGACGGTCTGGAACGGTAGTTCGCCCTGCAGCGACCGCAGATCGATCGGTCCAGCGCTGGCCAGCGTCCAGGTCGACTGGCCAACGCCCGGCGGCGGCTCCGCCGACAACCAGCCGGCCAGTTCGATGCCGCCACCGGCGATCACCGCGACCGACGCCATGGCGGCGAGTTCGAGCACCGACACGGCCTGGAAGCGCCGTTCCAACTGCCGCCCGGGCGGCGCCATCGCGACCAGCGCACCGGCGATGCGGACACTGCCGACCGCCATCAGGCACGCAGACTCGTTGCCAGCGTCAACGCGCACCGTGACGCCGGCCGGAATGTCGATGGCCAGGAACGGAAAGCGCCCGCCGTCGCTGACGACGATCGCGCCGTCGCCGCGGTCGAACGGCTCACCCGGCCGCAGGACGAGATCCCGCTGGGGCCGCAGCACGCCAAGCCGGCCGTCGCCGCACTCGACGCGCAAGCGCGGCCGCAAGCCGCCGGCATGGGCCTCGAAGGTCGGCGACAGGCCGTCCGACGCGGTGATGACGTCCCCGGCGGACGGCCACTCCGCGTACGGCACTTGATCGCCGGCGACGACGCTCCACAACTGCGGCGGCGCGGCGAGCGGCGCCGTGCCGCGATGGTCGCGCAGACTGGCGATGCCGCCGCGCAACTGCAGGCAGATGCGATCGCCGGCGCGCAGCGGCCGTGGCTCGCCGCCGGCGCGCGCCGGCGCCGCACCGAGGTCGATCTCGACCGCGGCGCCGTCGAGTTCGTCGCTACGGCGACCGCTGCGGCGCGGCGGCACGATGCGCACGCTGCGCGGCGTCAGCGTCTCGAACGGCGGTTGGTCGAGCAGCGTGATCTCGAACGCGCCGACACTTACCGAGGACGGCAGCACGGGCTGGGTGAAGTCCAGGCGCAATCGAGGCGCGTCAGCCGGTAGTTGCAACAGGCCATCCGGCGGACGCAACACGAACGGCAGTTCGTTGGCCGGGGGCCGCAGTGGTGCGGGCAGGCCGGACGGCGCGTCATCGCGACCGGCGACGCGAAACGGCAAGGCCACGGGCGCCGCGAGACGGCGGCCGTCGATCGCACGGATCGCGTCGGGTCGCGGCATGCCGGCGATGCGCAATTCGTACGCGCCACCGGGCCGAAACGAGCCGTCATCGAGCGACGCGGTGACCGGCGGCAGCGGCATGAAGGTGATCCAGTCGGCGCCGACGCGAAGATCGCCCGGAACACGGTGGCCGCGGTTGTCTACGACTGTGACCGAGTCCGGTGTCACGCTGACCGGCAGCACCGGCGCCGTGAAGTAGGCCGTGATCGCGTCGTTGAGCAGCAGCGGCGGCACCGGCGCGTCGGCCGGCGGCGGCGACGTCCGAGCGAGCCGAAATGGCGCCTGCTCTCGGCCGCCATGCTCGCAGGCGGCGGCGACGACGCCCGCGAGGCAGCACGTGAGGCGCAGGCAGACATCCATGGGTCGGCAACGGCCCGACGGCATGACATCGGAACGCGAACGCGGCGAACGAAGCGCCGCGCCCCCAACTCCCGGAATGGAAACACGCGCGGGGGCCGAGGGGCCCCCGCGCGCGCCGGCCGTGCGACCGATTCCGGGCGTCGCCAGGGTCAGTTGCCCCCCATGCGGTACACGACGCCCATGCTGCGCAACGACGGCGACAACGACGGCGACACGTCGACGTTGTTGTTCATCGACAGCCGGACGTTGAGGTAGCGTGGCAGCAGACCCGTCGCCGGGTCGCGGATGAGGGCGAGTTGGCCCTCCGTGACGTAGCGCGTCAGTCCCCCGGCGGCGACGCGCGGCACGCCGCCGTTGAAGTTGGCGGTCGAGTAGCGGTACGCCTCGGCGGAGAAGTTCGGGTTGAGCAGGTTGCCACGCGTGTCGAACGCGTCGCTTGCCGTCTGGCCGCCGGCCGTGAAGCCGGGGTTGTAGAGCGCCCCCGCGTTGCCGAACGTGGTCGCGCCGCGCAGTTCGACGACGACCGAGGTGCCGGCGGGCTGGCGGATCTGGGGCGGATCGAGTTGCACGACGAGATTGCTGATGCGCAGCGTCGGATCGACCGCCAGGAGGTCCGGCGTGCCGTTCTCGGAGGTGACGACGTTGGCGGAGTCGACGAACAGGGCCCGCTGCGGCTGCAGCGTATCGAAGAAGCCGAAGGTCACCGTCGAGACCTTGCGGACGAAGTCCGCGCGCGCCCACTGCAGCATGCCGTCGCCGGCGGGCGCCGTGAACAGGGCCGTGGCGGCAGCGCCGTAGCCAGCGTCCTTGACGACGCTGGCCTGGGCGTTGAGCTGGTTCGCGGGGTCGATCAGGATCGGCGCGCCCGTGATCAGGTCGAAGCCGCCCGACGCGTGGACGCGGACGCGCGGCCAACGCGGACCGTAGCCGAGGCCGCCGCAACCGGCCGCAACGCCGTCGTAGTAGCCGCCCCACGGCGCGGCGCCGTAGCTTGGCGGGCCAAGCAGCGCCATCTGGAAGGAGTTCGAGCCCGAGGCCAGGCCGTTGGCGGCGTCGTCCGGGAACACCTTGATGTCGAGCAGCAGCGGCAACGCGATCGGATCGTGGTCACGCTGCAGGGTGCCGATGAAGTCGGCCGGGTCCTGCGTGTAGACCGACGCGCCGCTGGCGAAGAACTCGGGATCCGGGACCGGCGCCAGGCCCGTGCGATCCTGCGGGTCGCTCTGGATCCAGGGCGAGTCGATGTTCGCCGTGAAGTCATCGAAGCCAACGATCGCGCCAGGCTGCTGCGCGCCGCCGAGGCCGATGACGTTGCCATTCGCGTCGACCGTGATGAGACGCGAGTCACGCCACGTGTAGGTGCGGTCGAAGCGCGGGTACGGCACGAAGTTGGTGCCGGCGACGCGGAACGCCTCGTTCGGATTGATCCGGTAGATGGCGTCCTCGAAGACCGGGACCTGCGACGTGCCCTCGAGCACGTTGTCGCTGAACACATTGGACAGGCTGCTGTTCATGCTGGCGCAGGCCAGCGTGCACTCCGGCGGATTTGGCGCGAGGTTGAGGAACCAGTGCTCGTCCGGACGCCGACGGCTGTGGCTCAGCGACATCGACATGCGATCGAAGACGTCGTACAGCACGGTCTCGTCGTTGAACGGCGACCAGTACATCTGCTCGATGTCGAGGCCGAAGTCGGTCGGCTGGCGATAGCTCAGCGCGAAGTCGTCCTCCAGGTAGCGGATCTGCATGCGCGAGCCCTGGGGCTTCATGGGCTCGAGCACGCGTCCCACCTTCTGCGGCAGGATCTGGTTGTACTCGTAGACGTTCGGGACGTTCGGCGGGAACACCTGGTCGAACATCGTCGGCTGCCAGTAGAGCAGGCCGGGGTGCGGCACGAGCGCCTGGTCGACCGGAAGTAACGGCGCGATCAGCGTGTTGCCAGTCACCGGCGCCGGCGGCGTCCCCGTCGGATTGCGCGGGTCCCAGCACTCGCCGCGGTTGATGCGGCTGATCGTGCCGAGGTTCTGCCCGTCCGCCGAACGACCGAAGCGGACGCCGGTCGCGCCAATGAGGCGACCGTTCTCGCGGCGGAACTGGCCGAAGATGTCGACCGAGCCCGGCAGCGTGCCGTCTTCGTCGTCGGCTTCGAACAAGTACTGCTTCCAGCCGACGTTGTTCGACGGCGAGGCCGGGTTCAGCGTGAAGTCGACCGACCAGCTGTCGGCCGGATTCGCCGGGTCGTCGAAGATCTGCAGCGGGTTGCCGGCGAGGTCGAAGACGCCAGTGGCGCCAAGGCGCACGTGAACGCTGTAGGGCTCCGACTGGCCGTTGCGGTGGAAGAATCCGAGCGGCGGCTGCAGGCGGAGCACCGTGCCGTCGCCGTTGAGGTCGGTCAGGCGCGCGATGACGACGCGCGAAGTGGCCCGCTTGGGCGCGGTCATCTGTTGGGCGAATGTCTCCGCCGAGACCGGCTTGCTCGTGATGAGCAGGTTGGAGGTCGGATCGACCTGTTCGAGGTCCATCGGCTTGGTGAACTCGATGGCGATCGACGCGATCGGCTGGACGTCAACGGTCGCCGACGTCGGCTTCGGCTCGATGCGCGGATAGAGCGCGCGCCAGTTGCGGTCGCTGAGGTTGCCCGCTGCGTCGTTGAACGGCACCGCCTCGTGGTAGACCGACCGCAGGATGCAATCGCGGCCACCGGGCTCCGTACTGGCGAGGAACGCCACCGGATTGCCGACCGAGTCGACCGCCGGGGTCACGGACTGCAACCGCACCCAACAGTCAGGGAACAACTCGCCCTGGCCGGAGTCCCCCGCCAGCGGCGCGATCGCGCGGCCGCGGTTCGCCTCGTTGCTGAGCGTCGCGATGCGGTCGTTGGCCAGCACCTCGGCGCGCAGTTCGATGGTCTCAAATGCGCCGTTGACGAGCACTTGCACGCTCTGCGTCAGGATGTCGCCGCGGGACAGCGGGCGACGGATCGGCGCTTCATTCGGGCCGAGCGGACGCACAGGGTTCGACGCCAGCAACGGACCGTCGATGAACGGATAGCGGCCGCGAACCGGCACGAACGAGGCCCGTTTGTCGAGCCGAACGCGATTGTTCGGCAGGTCGACCTCGACGATGCCCATCGAGAACGAACCCTGGATCGCGGGCGCCTCGTCCTCGCGCAGGCGGCCGGCAACGCCATCGGCGAGATTGCCCGAGCGGAAGTCACGGATGACCGACTGACGCCCGGCGCTGTCGACGCCGTTCAACTGCGGGATGTCGTCGTTCTGGACGTAGAACTGCGGCGAGAGCGCGCCGCGGCTAGGGATCGCGATGCGGATGTTGGCGGTGACGTTGTCCGAGGACAACGGCAGGCCCGAACTGCTGCCGGACACTCCAGCCTCGCCGCCTTGGATGGTCGTGTCGAGGATGACCGTGTCGCCTCTGGGAATAACGCGGAACGGCAGGATGCGGAATGCGCTCGCCGGATTGACGACCGCGGGATCGCCCTTGAACTCCAGCAACTGGATGGCCGACGGGTTGTCGGCGAAGAACTGCGCGGCGGCGAGGATCGGCCCACTGAAACGCAACCGGATCGCCGCGTTGCGCGGCACGATCGGAATCGGGCGCAGGAACGTGTTTTGGCCGCGGTACGACGGCGGCACGGCGCCAAGACCCGACTGGGCCGCGGCAAATGCAGCGGCGAATCGCTTGTCCTCGCCATTTGCCACCGTCGTCGGACGGTCGTCCCAGAGGATCAGCAGTTCTTCGTGGCCAACCGACTTGTCAAAGGGCAGGAATTCGTAATCGGCGGTTGGCACAACGTTGCCCGCGGCGTCGAACAACGACTCGCTCGCGATACCGGCGTTGACGATGACGTCGCGAGCAACGAGCGTCAGTTCGCGCAGGCTGCGGTCGCGACGGTCGGCGGCAGCCACGGCCAGCGGGGATGAAGCGCGCCGGTAGGCATACACATCGACCACGCGGCCGATCTCTACGCTCACGAGTTCCGGACGGCCGTTCTCGGCGTCGACGCCGGCCTTGCCGCCGGAGCACGCTGCCATCGTGGCGAGGGTCAGGGCGAGCGGACCTGCCCAGGATCGAATCATCGCGTTCTTCATTTCGGGAGACCTGTGGAACGATCCGGACGCGTCGTCCGGCCAGTTGCCGCGGTCGCGCTCGTCGAGGACGGACGCAAGCCGCACAGAATTTGGTTCGGGTTTCGAGGGGCGTCAGCGGGTCAGAAGCGGAACGGAACGCTCAGGAACCGGAGTTCCGGCCGCGGTGTGCTCGGCGACAAGTTCGGCGGGACATCGCCCGTGCTCTCCTTGAAGCCGATGTCGAAGAGGATGTCCCACTGGACGAAGGCGGCGCCAAGGGCGCGGATCTGCTGCTGAACGGCCGCGTCTTCCAGATTGTAGAGGTAGTCGTTGGGGTTCGCCGGGAAGCGCAGCGCCGTGAGGCTCGCAGGGTCCTGATGGAAGGCGAACCCGATCTTGACGTTCGCGTTCGGCACGCGCAGGCCGTTGGCGCCGAGGTACGTCGGCCCCTGGCCGCGCACGCCATTCGTGATCATCTCGTAGAACGCGGCGAGCACGCGCGCCTTGGCGACGGCTGCGGGCATCGCCCGACCGTCCGAGGACACGATCAACTGCCGGTCCGTGTGCGAGAGGATGCGGAAACCTTCGAGCCGAGCATTGGCGGCGTTGAAGAGTTCGACGATGTATCCCGTGTAGCGGTCCGGCGTCGCGCCGAGGCCGATCGCCACGGTAGCGAAGTCGATCACGTACGCGGCGTCGCCCTGATACGTCGTCGCAACCGGCTGCGACAGCACGCTGGAGAGTGGCACGATCTCCGGGAACTTCGCGAGCGCGACGCTGCCTTGGCGACGGAAGCTGGCGAAGCCAACGTTCGTCGTGCTCGTCTGGATCACGCCATCAAAGTCGCTGACGCCGGCAAACTCGTACCGCGGACCGCGCTGCGCGCCGCCCAACTCGATGACGCCGCGCGGCAGATTGTCGTCGCTGAGGATGCCGCGGCGGACAACCGAGCCGGTGTCGATCCAGCGTGAGCGGAGACGCGTCTTCGCGCCGAATGGCGCCGGCAACAGGATCGGGGACGGGCGGATGTCGCCCTCGTTGTCGCCGATCGTCACCACGGTGCCGGAGTCGTCGACGCCCTGACCGAGGCTATTTGGGAAGCCGCGCCACGCGATCAGGTTGCGCTTGCCAGCGCCGGACTGGAGCACGGACGCGCGGAAGAAGTTGATGTTGTCGTCGAGGCGCGTGTTGGTCCCGTCCGTGTTGCTGCCCGGCGGAGCCATCAGCTGAACGATCCCCATGCCGCCGAAACCACCGAGCGGCGCCGAGTCGTACAGGGTCGCGAATGCCGCCGGGATCACGCCGGTCGTGTCGGTCTGGTACTTGCGCAACACCGTCGGAGAGTAGGTGCCCGCTGTCACGCACGCGCCACCATCGGCCGAGATCGAGAAGTCGAAGTCGTTGGTGTCAACGCCGGACGCGGCGCCGTAGAGAAAGCGGCCGTTGTTGCCGCGGGCGTTGATGTCGATGCGCGTGGCCGACATCAGGATCACCATGCCGCCTGCGCCTGCGCCGCCACCGCCGCCGCGCCTCGACGTGGCCACCGAGCCGACTGCCTCGCCGTCGCCGCCGCTGCCGCCGTCGGCGACGATCTTGCCGCCGTCAGCGACGATGATCGGGCCAAGCGCCTTGACGATCAGCACGCCACCGCCGCCACCGCCGCCGCCGCCGGACAAGTCAGTCTCGAAGTTGACATCGTTCTCGTCGCAGGTGCTGCTCGAGACGTCGCCACCGCCGCCGCCGCCGCCGCCGCCGATGGGCGCCGCCAATTCGCCAGGGATGCGCTGCGGCGTGCCGTCGAAGCGGATGCCGACGCCAAAGAAGTTGTTGTCGCTGCGCGCGTCGGCGAACACGGTCACGCCTGCGACCGATCCGGGGAGGCTGCGCGTGACCGAACCGCCGGCGCCAAAGCAGCCGTTGCCGCCGATGCCGTTCTGCTGCTGGAAGACCGGGAATGGCGCCGTCGCAGTCGGCGGCTGCGTCTTCTGCTTAAAGTTGGGGTCGCCCTGCGTGGTCAGGCCGCCGCCGCCGCCGCCGGCGCCGCGGTTGCAGCCGGCGATGCACGAGAGCGTGCCGCCGACGCCGCCTTGGCCTGGCGCCTGGTTCGGGCCATTGCCCGGCGCGCCGAAGAGATCACGGAGCGTCGTGCTTGGCGAGCCCGCGCCGCCGTCACCACCACCGCAAGCGCCAGCGCCACCGGCCTTCGGCACGTTCGCGTTGGCGGTGGTTGTGACGCGAACACCGTCGAAGCCACGCACAGACAGCGTGCCGGCGACCTCGAACGAGCCCGTGACGAGGAACACCATCGGATTGGTGCCGGTGCCGAGCACCACCTTGCCGGCAGGGATCTTGACGTTCTTGAAGTTGAACACGCCGCCAGCGACGTTGAAGGGCGCGCCCTCCTTGGGCGTGACGACCGTGAAGTTCGTGTTGAGGATCGTCTGCGGGACCGTCGGCTCAAACTCGGCGCCCGTGACCGCGCCTTCGAAGTCGAAGCCGGCCTTGATGTAGCCTGGCCCCACTTGCGCGGTCGGCTCGGGGAACGCCGCAGCGAGGTCGATCTGCTCGGCGGCGAGGAAGTCCTGCACCACGGCGTCGAACTGCTGGTCGTATGCCCGCCGCGTGCGGAACTGACCGAAGATTCGGTCGTAGGCGGCGTTGGCGACGTTCGACTCGCCCGAGATGTCCTCCAGCGTGTTCTCGACGACGACGCGCACCAGCGCGTTGTTCGGCAACACACCCAACGGACGCAGCGTGATCGTCGCGCCCGAGGTGGTGTTCGACGCCAGTTCCGCGTCGGCCGGCAGCCAGATGTTCTCGCCGTAGATCGGGTCGTCGTACTCGAGGAACACGCGGCCGCGGTTGTTCGGGCTGCGCGTCAGCGGATCAGTCGGGATGGCGACCGGGACGTTGAGGCTGCTCGGGTTGAGCGGCTGGTCGAACTGCAGCCGGACCTCGACGCCGGACGAGCCGAGCTTGTTGAGCGAGATGGCGCCCGACGTGTCGGTGACCGGCGTAACCAGCAGCTGAGACTTGCGCGGGCCGCCCGGCAGCGTGTTGCGGAACAGCTGCGCCGGCGTCGTGCCGTTGGAAGTCGTGAATCGGAAGGTGACAGGCTGGGCCAGCGGCCGACCGCTCTGGTCGCTGAGAGTCGTGCCGTTGACGACCGAGCCGCCAACGAGTTGCACCACGTACGTGCGGCCAGGCCGGAAGCCGCCGTTGGTGTAGAGGTCATTGGACGGCAGGCGCGGGTTGAACAGCAGCCGGCGACCAGGAGCAGTGTCGCCGGGACTCGTGCCGACCGAGAACTCGCCAGCGACCGGTTCGGCGATGATGTTGCCCAGTTGGTCCTGCACCTCGAACGCGAAGGTCGACAGGTTGACGGAGTCAAAGTTGATCGGGTTGCTGAAGTCGATTCGGATCGCGTCGTTGAGGAACAACGTCGCGTTGTTGCTGGGCTCCGTGCTCAGCACGAGGAAGGTGCCGCCCGTGCTGGTGCCGACGCCAGCACCGTCATCGCCACCTGAGCAGGCAGCGACGAACGCGACGGAGAGCAGGGAGAGGAGCCGAGTCGGGGTCACACGGATCATGGAGGAACTCAGTCAGACGACGCTGTTCGGCCAGAACTCGTCACGCGCAGCCCGCAAGGGCAGCGCCGCGCGGGGCGAGCGGGCCGGTCGACGGCCCCAGGACTGCGTAACCCTGGGGTCGAGGGATTGCATCCAGGCACGGCCTGGATGCCAGCGAGAACGGCAAGCGGAAGAATGAAAGAGCGCGCCCCGCGACGCCGGGGCGACGAGAACGGGTCAGAGCGTCCGGAACCGATAGGCCACCGCGAACGTATCGATCGCTGGAACGACCGGCGGATTCGCGTCGACGTTGTTGGTCGTGACGAATCGCCAGTTGAGGTAGCGGACGTCACGCGGCGTGAAGGCTTCGTTGGGGCCAGCAAACTGTGCCGTGAACGATGGCGACAGCAGGACGTTGGGGTCCTCGACGTACGTCGTCACGGTGCGGTTGTAGGTGTACGTCCACCAGTTGCGGGCGGTCGAAGTGCCCGGGATGTTGCGGGTGTCCCACTTGCGGATGTGGGCGTCGCCGGCCTTGAACGGATCGAGCGGGAAGTTCGCCGCCGTCGGCCGCAGCTGGGCGCGCATTGCGGCCGTGAACACCCCCCCGGGGTAAACCACCGAGGCGGTGTTGATCCACGCGTTCCAGTACCACGGCGTGCTGTCGACCACGCCGGCGCCGCGGAACTGCGGCACCAGCGACGTGCCCGCGGGCAGTTGCGAGAGCGGCGGATCGAACTGGTAGCTGAACTGCGGCAGCACGTTCGTCGGCACGACGCTCACACCGTTCGACAGGTAGAACGGGCCAAGACGCGGGTCCGAACTTCCTTCCGGCACACGGTGCGGATTGTTGATGTCGATGAAGCCGTTCGTGATCACGCTCTGGCGCTTCACGACATCCATCATGATCCAATAGAAGGTGTTGTCGCCGGGCGACGTTGGAGCAGTGCTGCCACCGACGAAGCCGCCCGCGGCCGTGCTCCACGCCGGATCGCTGGGGCCGCGGCACACCGGCGGCGAAGAGCCGACCCCTGGCCTGCCAGCGCTAAGCACGCGAAAGTTCGGCTGCGGGCCCGACTGCACCGTGATGGAAACCTGCCAGCCGTTGGTGCCCAGAGCGATGTAGCCCCCACCTGCCGGCAACTCCGACGAGTCGCAGTATGTCCAGAAGTCGGCGAGCAGCGGCAGAGCGATGTTGCCGACCAAGCCCGCAGTGAAGCTATCGATGCCGCTGGTCAGGTTCGCGTTCGACGCGTCGTTCCAGTAGGCGTTGACGAACTGGACTGTGCCGGCGTTGTCGACCCAGCGGCGCCCCTGGCCCATGTTGAACGGCGACACGATGTAAGGCGCGACGGTGGCGCCGTTGAGGTCGGACCCACCGCCGATGTTGCAGCCCTGCTCGACCACCGTTTCGTCGCGGTAGACAAAGTATGGCTGTTGGAAGGTCGGCAGTGGCAGGAAGCGATTGACCTGGTTCGGCTCGTAGACGACCTTCGACGGGTCGATCGACATCGGCATGTCGACGTACGCGGCGCGCTTCGGGGATTGTGTCTGGAGGATCGTGCCGGTGCCCGTCGGAATGGGGTTCCACGCAAAGTTTCTCTCGAATTGGCTCTGCAGACCGCTGTCTGGCATCGACGGCAGGGAACTGAAGTCGCCGACACAAGGCGCCGGACGTCGCTCGGAGTGACCGAGCCACATACTCGTACGGTCGAACTCGTCGAAGGTCAGGTTAGTCGCCGTGTACGGCGCCCAATACATCTGCTCGATGTCGAGGTTGAAGTCGAACGGATCGGTGCGCGAGAGGCTCAGGTCGATCTCGCGCCACAGCGTCTGCAGACGGCAGCCATAGGGATTGAGCGGGTTCTGGATGCCGGCGTTGAGGAGGTTCGTCGCCGTGTTGGATGCGATCATGACTTCGGAGCTGAACGTCTGCGGGCACCAAGCAAGCGGATTGAGCAGCGTATTCGGCCCGGGGATTGTGTTCTGAACAACCGGCAACTGGTTCAGATTGTCGGCAACGACGCGGGAACGCGTCGACGGGCGCGCCAGCAACTTGTTGTCAAGGTAGACAAAGCCGCCGAACAGGTCTTCGAGCGGGTAGGCCTCAGCGATGTTGCCTTGCGTGGTTCCCTGCACCTCGTTGGCAAGGAAGTAGCTGGGATTGGCGTCCTCGTCGCGATTCGCGAAGCGGCGGACCACCGAGACAGCCAGATTGTCGGGAAACAGCGGCACATTGCCGTTGACGCGCGTATCGACTGTGAACGGAATTACGACGCTGTTGCTGCGATCTGCGGTCGTACCCTGGAGGTCCAGCGGGTTGCCCGCCAAGTCCTTGATGCCGCCGTCGTCCGAGGCGGAGATCATGTGGAGGAAGTAGCGGTAATCGGCGCCAGCCGGCGGATTGCGCAACGTGTCGTCAAGGAAGAACCCGGACGTCGGCTGCAGGCGCAACGACGTCTGCGAGCCGTCCTCGTCGAAGACTTGCGCCTCGATCAGGTATGGCGTTCGATACTTGGCGAGGTTGAAGGCCGCCGGATTCATGCCGACTCCGCCCAGCGCATTTGGGCGCGTGGCGATGAACTGCTCGATGCTGTCCGAGGTCGTCAGGTCGCGCATCGCGAAGAAAAACGTGTCGGCCCACCGCACCGTGCTGCGATCGACCGGCTTGGTGAAGCGCACGATTGCGCCGGCGAATGGCGACACGAACTCATTGGGCGGCGGCTGGACGCCGTTGAGCGACAGCGGCGCCGGCGAGAACAGCAGAAAGTTGCGCGGATCGTCGCGGCCGGCGGCGCCGCCGGCGGTGAACTCCGCGACGCAGACGGAGCGCGGCGCGTTGGCCACCAGCCACGGCTCGCGCTCGGCGATGCTCGCTGGGTAGCCGGGCAGCAACCGAGGATCGCGCTCTTCCAAGCCCGGAATCCGGCGAATGCGCACGCGGACGTGCTGTACCGAAGGGTTGTTCAGGTCGTCCGCCGGATCGACCACGACCTCAGCGCTGCCAAAGACGGTGCCCGACGAATCGGTGACGATGCGCATGACGTCGCCGCGGTCGATCTCGTGCGAGACGCCGTTCTTGTAGACGGTGATCTCCTGCGTGAACGAATTGATCGGCGCGACGCTCTCGAGGAAGAACGGAATTTCGCCGATCACGCGGAGCGGCAACGGGTCGCGCACGAAACCGCCAGCGATGTCCGCCGAAGTGTCGCTGGCGTTGCCAGAACGGAAGTCGCGCGCGATCGAAAGGCGGGCGGCGTTGTTCAGGCCCGTGAGATCGTTCGCACCGGCGCGCAGGCGCGGCAGCGCAAGCGGCCCATCGAGGGCGAGGGCGACGCGGATGTTGGCCCCAGTCTGGTTGGGGGACGCAGGCAGCCCGGCGGCGTTGTTGATCGTCTGGTACTGCTGGCCCTCGGTGCCGAGCAGGACGGGGTCGAGGACCAAATCGCGCTCACCGACCACGATGCGCACTGGCATCGGCACGAAACCATTGGGCTGCGTCGGATCGTCGACGATCTTGAGCAACTGCACGGCCTCGGTGTTGCGCAGACCGACGACCTGACCTTGGCCGTTGCGCTCGACGAAGAAGGTGTCGGTGACGCCGAGTGGTTGCGAAAACGTCAGGCGAATGGCGCTGTTGCGCGCGACGACGCTGTACGTCCCTGCCGACGGCGTCGTGGCGTAGAGTTGTGGCGTCACCTCGCGCAACGCGTCATCCAACGCGTCGAAGGCGTTGCGGAACTCGACGCTCGCGACATCACGCGGGATGAACAGCCGTGGCTGCAGCGTGTCCGGATCGGCGGCGATGAAGTCGTAGGTGATGTCTTCGTCGCGCAGAGTCGAGTTGGTCGGGCGCTGGTCCTGGATGTCGCCGCCGATCACCACGTCCCTGCGGTAGAGGGCGATCGCAGCGCCTCCGGGCGAGACCTGCAGACCATAGACATCGGCGAGGCGGCCGCTCTCGACCCGGATCAGTTCCGGCTGCCCACCGGTGGTCGGGATGCCGACGTCGACGCCACCAGAGCCGCAGGCGACCGCGAGGAAGGCCAGCGCCGCCGCCGCGAACGGCATCGCGCCTTGGCGCAAGGGTGTCGCGACGGGATCGAGGCTGCCGGCGGTGTTCGGGCGCCGGGACACGCTGTGGGGGTGGACCATAGATTCGAGCAGCGACGCGTAGATCGACGACCGCGATGAGGCCTAGTCCGCACGGTCCCTAGGGCACGCCCGCTCCGTCGCTCGAAACTCCCGGCGGTGCGCGCACGATGCGCGCATGCGGAGGCCTGCGAATCCACGGAAGCGACCGAACGTACCCAGGCTTGCCAGCGGCAAGTCAGGGGGCGTTCGACGGCTCGAGGGGTATCAAACATCATGCCGCATTGGTGCCCTGCTGCAAGCACCCGCAACCGGGTGAAGCAACGAGATTTATGTGGCGTCGAGGGGCTCAACGGCATGCCCTCGCGGGCGGTCTCGCGCCCGTGGTGCGCGCATCCGCACGCAGCGTCCGCTTTCACCCCGACGCCGCGCGCCGGTCGACGCCGATGCGGACGGCGTCAGGGCTCGCAGTCGTAGCCAGCTGCCTGTGCCTGGTCTTCCGACTCGAAGTACACCCGGTCGGGCCGCGGGATCTCGACTGCACCTGCGGAACTTGTCCGGAACGCCTTTCGGGATAATGGGTTACCAACAAATCGCGCCTCGACTTCCCGCTCGCAATAGGCGCACGAAAGCACCGGCGGCTGCTCAGCGTCGCGGATGCGGAAGTCGCGGTTCAGGTAGCGCACGCCCTCGTTGTTGGTGATGCACCGCTCGTTCCGACAGCGGAAACCCGCCCCAGCCGCCGCCCCAGGGGTGACTGTGAAGACCGCCGGAGGCGCGGCGTCGAGTTGGATCTTGCCCAGCAAGAAGGCCATCAGGGCCATGCGCATCGGCACGCCAAGTTCTGCTTGCCGGAAGTAGACCGACCGAGGGTCGTCGTCGACGTCGTAGTCGATTTCGTCGACGCGCGGTAGCGGGTGCATGATCCGCGCGTCCTTCGCGGCGGCGGCGCCGAGGGTCGAGCGCGTGAGCCGCGGGTAGTTGCGCGTCTCCTCGCCGGCATGGCGCTCGCGCTGCGCCCGCGTCATGTAGATCGCGTCGATTCGGTTCACTTCGAAGTTGGTGAGGCTGGTGAACAACGCCAACTGGTGCGGCTTGCTCGCGGTCAGGTACGCAGCCGCGTTGCTGCTGCCGGCGATGCCGGGCAGGTCACCGACCGATGCCGTCGCGGCCTGCACGCCGAACTCGCGCCGCAGTCGGTGCAGCACATAGTCGGGCAATTCGAAACCTGGATAGGGCATCGTGACGATGTTCGCGCCGAAGCGCGCCAGCGCGTAGCAGAACGAGTGGATGGTGCGCGAGTAGCGCAAGTCGCCACAGAGAACGATTTCGAGGCCCTCTAGCCGCCCTTTCTCCTTCCACAGAGTATAGAGGTCGCAGAGCGTCTGCGTCGGGTGCTCATGCGCGCCGTCGCCGCCATTGACGACGGGCACGCGTGCGTAACGTGCCGCAACACGCGCCGCGCCGTCCTCGGGATGACGCACGACGAGGATGTCGGCATAGCTGCCGCCGACGACGCGGACGGTGTCGGCCAGCGACTCGCCCTTCGAACGGCTGGTGTTCTTCTCGTCCGCCGCAGTGATCACGCCGCCGCCCAGACGATGCATCGCCGACTCGAAGCTGAGCCGCGTTCGCGTGCTCGGCTCGAAGAACAGCGTCGCCATGATCGTGCCGCAGCAGATGTGCGACCACGCACGGAGGTCGTCACGGAACGTGTCCGCGTGCCGGAAGAGTTCGAGGATCTCGGCGGTGCTCAGATCCTCGATGGAGACGAGATCGCGCTTGGCAGGTACGGCCATCGGGGCTGGCGATCATGCCGCCGCACGCTGGGCGGAACAATGCGGGCGGATGGGCTAGCCTGCGGCCACGACGAGGGCGCGCAGCGCCGCGAGCTCGCGGTCGTCCAACGCCGCGAAGCCGCCGACCCTGCCCGCCGGCGGCAGCCCACGGGCAGCGCGCAGCCACCCACCAATCGACTGCTGCAGACCGGCCACCACCCCGCTCGCCGCGGCGCAGCGTCCGGCGCACGGGACGTCGGCTGGCCAGCGTGCCGCCGGTCCGTCGCCCTTCGACGCGACGACGACCGCGGCGTCGGCGGCCAGCAGCCGGTCGGCGGCGTCCGGGCCGCGCATCCCGTCGACGACCAGCAACCGCAGCCCGTCGCGCCGTGCCGCGCGCGAGCGCGCGATCGCCGCCGCGTCCGCCGCATCGTCGGCCAAGCCTTCGCCGGCGTGGTCATGGAGCACGTAGGGGTAGCCGTCGAGCACGACGGACTCTGCGACCACGTCGCGCGTGAGCCCGGCCGTCGGGCCGGCGAGCGCGCGCTCGCGGCCCAGCAGCGCATTGAACAACGTCGACTTGCCGGCGTTCTGTCGGCCGATCAGGTGCACAGGCGCCGGCACGGCGAGCGCCACCGCTACCTGCGAGCGCGCCAAGGCTGCGGCCACTGCAACTCGGCGCGCTGGCAAGGGCGACTCGGCCAGGCGCGCCAGCTCGGCCGCGAAGTCGTGGCCCAGTTGCTCGATCGCGAGTTCGAGCTGCGCGCGGCCGATCGCGGTACGAGCCAATCGCATGGCCGCGTTCGGTGGCGACGGCGCCGTCAGTCCGAACGTCGCCAAAGCCGCCGCTTCGATGGCGAGTCCGCCGTGCGCATGGACCTCGATGGCGCCATCGGCGCGCGCGACCACCAACACGTCGTCGCACGCGTCATCCGCCAACCGCCAGGTTGCCCGCGCCGGCCGGCCGGCAGCAGCCGTCGCCAGCGCCGACGCGGGCGCGAGGCTCGCCGCGAGGACCGCCGTCTCGTGCGCGGCGAAGCGGTAGACGGCGACGCCCGCGACGCCGCCTGGCGTCAGTCGTTCCACGCCAGCTCCGCCAAGCGAGCAAGGCCGCGGTGCACGAGGTCCGGAACGCGCTCGACAGGCAACGAAGCGTGGCGCGCGAAGCGCTCGGCGTTGCCGCCGGTGAGCACGACCTGCGTCGCGGCGGGCATCGCGACGAGGACGCCGGCGACGAGCCGTTCGACCATCCCGCAGTAGCCGAGCAGCACGCCGGCGTCGACGGCGGCCTGCGTGCTGCGCGGGGCGGAGTCGACCGCACCGACGTCGAGTCGGGGAGCCGGCAAAGCCGGGGTGGCTTGCGCCATGCCGGCGACGATCGCAGGCAGTCCAGGCCCGATCGGACCGCCGCGAAACGTCGCGTCAGCATCTACCGCGTTCACCGTCGTCGCGGTGCCGCAGTCGACGACGATCGCGGCGCCGAAAAGACGGTGCGCGGCGACGCACCCCAACCACCGATCGACGCCCAACGTCGCAGGCGTCTCGTAGGCGATCCGGAGCGGGCACGGCAGGTCATCGCCGGCCACCGCGAGCGCGACGCCAAGCCCGGCGGCGACGTCTCGCACTTGCGCGAGGCTCGCAGGCACGACGCTGGCGACCACCAACCGCGACGGCGACGCACGCCGCAGGAAGTCGCGCAAGTCGGCGGTCGCGTCCATGCCGCGCTGGATTCGACGACGCGCGCCGGAGGCTTGAGCCAGGCAGTCGATCGTGCTGTTGCCGCAGTCGATCGTGACGATGCCTGCCCTGGCCGTCATCGTGGAGCCTGCGGGCACGCCGCTCAGCGATCCGGCGCAGTGTAGGTGCGCTCGACGACCTGGCCGTTCGACATCCACTTGGTGACGAAGTTGCGGACGCCGCGGCGGTAGTCATCCTTGACGAGGGCGACCGTCTGCATCTTCGACTCGACCCTCTGGCCGTTGACCTCGATCAGCACGTCGCCGGGCACAATGCCGAGGCTGCCGGCGATCTGCTGGTCGGCAGCCTTGACGATGAGGCCGCGCACGCCCGACCGCGACACGTAGGTGTCGACGGTCACCTGATCGAGCATCGCGTCGGAGTTGTCGCGGAAACGCTGCTCGTCCTTGCGACCGATGTTGAAGCGACTGCCCTCGCGCGTGGTCTCTTCGACGTCGACCCACTTCGGAGCGGTGTCGACGGTCTCCGCGAGAGACTGCCGATCGCCGACGTCGGACTCCTTCGTGCGCCCCTGGATCACGCGGAGCTCACGCAGGATGTCCTGCGAGAGGTCGGCGACCGTCTTGATCAGCTCCTCTTCCTTCGCCGGAGCAGCCGGTTCGCCCGACGGCGAGGGCGGCAGATCGCGCACGAAGAAGGCCGAGTGCGCGTCGGACGCGACGCGGACGAGACGGATGGTCTCGAGCTCCTTGCCGTCGTTCGACTTCACCGGCCAAAGACGGGCGCTGCGGCGCTGGTCGCCGCCATCGTCGACCCAGATCTTCTGCAGCACCTCGCGACCGCTCAGGCCCGCGGCCGCACTCGCCGCCGTCGGCATCTGGGAAGTCTGCGGCGGCGCGGCCGGCGCGGGGGAACCACCACGACCACCAGCGCGATTGCCGCGGTTGGGCGCAATGTCGCGCGGGGCTTGCGATGGACGTGTCGCCGTTGCCGTCGGCGTCGCCGCGACGTTCTCCTTCACCCACCAATCCGGCGGCTGCACGTTGGCTTCCGGCTTGTAGCGGACGATGACGTGCGAGTTGCCGCCCTTGCCTGCGAACTGGCCGTCGTAGACCAACGACACCAACTCGATCACCTGCTCGATCGGACGCTGGTCGACGACGACCGGCGGCGGCGCCTCGGCAGCGAGCTGCTCCGGCGACTTCGGCGGCGGTGGCGGCAGCTTGCCGGTCCAGTTGGTTTTCTTCAGGCCGGCCCACCACGGCTCGGTCTCGCGCGAATAGACCCAGTTGGCCGTCCGGGCGCCGCGGGATCGGCCCTTGTCGACGAGATTCTTGCCTTCCTCTTGGCCGTCGGTCGTGGCCTTCGTGCGCACTTCCTCCTTCCACATCGGCAGCATCTCGTAGACCGTCCAGCCGGAGAGGGCGAACAGTCCGGCCGAGGCGCAGTAGAGCAGCAGCGGAATGGGCAGCTTCATCGGCGGTCGCAGAGCCTAGCAGGCGGACGGAGCCGTCACAGCAACGGATTCGACGCTCGGACGGCGACTCCGGCCGGTTCTTCCCGCTGCGGCCGGAAAACGAACGAGGCCGCCCAGGGCGGCCTCGTCGCGTCGGATCAGCCCAAACCCGCCATGGCGGCGAACTGGCCTCGCACCACGGTCACCAGGCGAAGTGGCTGTAGGCGCTGTTCGCCTCGGCCATCTTGTGGACGTTCTCCTTCTTCGTCACCGCCGCGCCCTGGTTGTTGAACGCGTCGAAGATCTCCTCGGCCAGCGACTTCGCCATCGGCTTGCCGCGCTTGCTGCGCGCCGCGTCGACCAGCCAACGGATCGCCAGGCTCTGCTGGCGACGCTTGTTGACTTCGCGCGGAACCTGATAGGTCGCGCCACCGACGCGCTTGCTGCGGACTTCGACGCGCGGCTTGATGTTCTCGATCGCCGTCGTGAAGACGTTGACCGGATCGGATCCTTCGACCTTCTTGCAAACCGTATCGACAGCCTCGTAGAAGAGGCGCTGCGCGGTGTTCTTCTTCCCCTGCAGCATGATCTTGTTGATGATCTTGCTGGCGAGCTTGTTGTTGTAACGGGGGTCGCCCTTCAGGAAGACTTCGGTGGACTTGTAGGAACGAGGCATCGGAGAATCGGTCTGGCGGTTGCTGGTTCGCGCGGTCGGTCAGTGATTCGACGATCGGGTCACTTCTTCGGGCGCTTCGCGCCGTACTTGCTGCGACTGCGGCGACGATTCTCGACGCCCGAAGCGTCGAGGCAGCCGCGCAGCACGTGGTAGCGAACGCCCGGCAGGTCGCGCACACGGCCGCCGCGGATCAGCACGATGGAGTGCTCCTGCAGGTTGTGACCCTCGCCCGGGATGTAGACGGTGGTCTCCTTGCCGTTGCTCAGACGCACACGCGCGATCTTGCGCAGGGCCGAGTTCGGCTTCTTCGGCGTCATCGTCTTGACCTGCAGACACACACCACGCTTCTGCGGGCAAGCGTCGAGGATCGGCGACTTGCTCTTGTACGTGATCTTCTTCCGACCCTTGCGGATGAGCTGATTGATCGTGGGCATCTGGCTAGGCAGTCCGGGAATGAGGGCGGGAAACGATAAAGACTGACGGCAGGTTTGCAACCCCACCTGCCCTCAGGGCTCCTGCCTTGCAGGCGCCCGTGGCGGCGCTGAACGTGAGGATCAGGCCTTGTCGGCCTCTTGAATGGTCGGCTCCGGGGAATCGATGCCCTCCAAGCGAATGACCGGGCCACCTTCGTCGAGGAAGCCTTGCTTGCTGAGACGGCCGATCTCCTCGGCCGCTGCCTGCAGGTCGACGTTCTTGCGGACGCGGGTCTTCTGGTAGTTGCGGAAGCCCGTACCCGTCGGCACGAGGTGGCCGAGGATGACGTTCTCCTTCAGGCCAACCAGCTCGTCGCGCTTGCCGGCGAGAGCCGCCTCAGTCAGCACCTTGGTCGTCTCCTGGAACGACGCGGCGCTGATGAACGAATCCGACTGCAGCGACGCCTTGGTGATGCCGAGCAGCAGCGGAGCGGCCGTCGCCGGCTTCTTGCGCTGGCTGCGCATCTGGGCGTTGGACTCGCGGAAGCGGAACTTGTCCACCACCGCGCCCGGCAGGAAGTCGCTGTCGCCTGGATCCTCGACCTGCACCTTGCGCATCATCTGGCCGAGAATGATCTCGATGTGCTTGTCGTCGATGCTGACGCCCTGCGCGCGATAGACCGTCTGGATCTCGCGCAGCAAGTAGTTCTGCACCGACTTCTCGCCCTGGATTGCGAGGATGTCGTGCGGCACCAGCGGACCGTCGACGAGGGCCTCGCCGGCCTTGACGTGGTCGCCACGGTGCACGCGCAGGTTCTTGCCCTGCGGCACGAGGTGCTCGCGCTCCAGTCCGCCGTCGCCCTTGACGACGATCGTGCGCTTGCCGCGACGCTTGTCGCCCAACTCGACGACGCCGTCGATCTCCGACAGCACGGCTGGATCCTTCGGCCGACGGGCCTCGAACAGCTCGGTCACGCGCGGCAAACCGCCCGTGATGTCCTGCGTGCCTTGGATCTCACGCGGCGTCTTGGCCAGCAACTTGCCGGCCGTGACCTCCTCGCCGTTCTCGACGAGGATGTTCGCCTTCTCCGGCACCGGGTTGATCGCCAATCGGTTGCCGTTCTTGTCCTCGATGATCAAGTGCGGGTGCAGGTCGCCCTTGTGCTCGATCAGGACCTTGCGCTGGACCTTCGTCTCGGCGTCGCGCTCGGTGCGGAACGTCTTGCCTTCGAGGATGTCCTCGTAGCGGACGATGCCCGACACCTCGGCGAGGATCGGGTTGTGGTGCGGATCCCAGGCGCAGAGCGACATGCCTTCCTTGATCTCCTGGCCGTCGGCCACGTGGATCACGGCGCCAAGCGGAATCGCATGCCGCTCGAGTTCGCGCTCCTTCGAGTCGATGATCAGGATCTCGCCCTTGCGCTTGAGAGCGATCAGGTGCGTGGCGTCCTTGCCCTTCGTTTCCTCCGCCGGCGCTTCCACCGTCGTGAGGTTGGCAAACTGCACCCGACCGGCGCGCTTGTTCCGGATCTCGGAGTCCTCGACCTTCTTCGAGGCCGTGCCGCCGATGTGGAACGTGCGCATCGTCAACTGCGTGCCCGGCTCGCCGATCGACTGGGCGCTGATGATGCCGACGGCAAGGCCCGGCTCGGCTGTCGCGCTGCGCGACAAGTCCATGCCATAGCACTTGGCGCAGATGCCGACCGATGACTCGCAGGTCAGCGGCGAGCGCACGCGGATGCTCTCGCTGCTGGCGACGCGCTCGATGCGCTTGGCGATGTCGACCGTGATCAGGCCGTTCTTCTCGACGATGACCTCCTCGGTCATCGGGTCGACGATGGCGTGCAGCGCGACGCGGCCACGGACCGCGTCGACGAAGCTCACCGCGACCTTGTCGCCTTGGTAGACGGTGCCCTTCTCGACGCCGTTCTCGGTGCCACAGTCATCGATGCTGATGACCACGTTTTGCGAGACGTCGGCCAGCTTGCGCGTCAGGTAGCCCGAGTCGGCGGTCTTGAGCGCGGTGTCGGCGAGGCCCTTGCGGGCGCCGTGCGTCGACGAGAAATACTCGAGGACGCGCAGGCCTTCGCGGAAGTTGGCCTTGATCGGCTGCTCGATGATCTTGCCCGAAGGCTTGGCCATCAGGCCGCGCATGCCGGCGAGCTGACGGATCTGCTCGACCGAACCACGGGCCTTCGACATGACCATGCAGAAGATCGGGTTGACATAAAGCCGCCCGTCGCGCGTGTCGTTGCGCAGTTCGTGCAGCATGTCCTCGCCGATCTTCTCGCGCGCGTGCGTCCACGCGTCGATGACCTTCAGGTAGCGCTCACCCTCAGTGATGATGCCTCGGCTGTGCGCGAGATGGATCTTCTCCACGTCGCGCTGCGTGTCGGCGATGATCTTGTCCTTCTTCGGCGGGACGACCATGTCGTCCTTGCCGAAGGAGAGGCCCGCGCGCGTCGCGGCCTTGAAGCCCGCCTCCTTCATGCTGTCCAACAGGCGCAGGGTCGCGTCGCGGCCCTGGCGCAGATGGCAGTCGGCGATGATGCTGGCGAGGCCCTTCTTGTCGAGGTCGTGGTTGTAGAACGGCATCCCCGATTCGAGGATCTCGTTGAACATGATGCGACCCGCCGTCGTCTCCACCGGTTCCTTGCCATCGGTGACGACGGTGTTGCCCTGGTTGCGGATCTCGACGCCCGCGGCGAACTGGACCTTGATGCGGGCGTGGATGTGGATCTTGCCGGCCGAGTAGGCCATCCACACCTCGTCACGGCTAGCGAAGCGCTTGCCCTCGCCGAGCTCGTTCGGGCGCGACAGGCTCTGCCAGTAGCAGCCGAGCACGATGTCCTGGTTCGGCGCGATGATCGGGCCGCCGTGCGCCGGCGAGAAAATGTTGTTCGTCGACAGCATCAGCGTCGACGCCTCGATCTGCGCCTCGAACGACAGCGGCAGATGCACTGCCATCTGGTCGCCGTCGAAGTCGGCGTTGTACCCCGAGCAAACGAGCGGATGGATGCGGATCGCATTGCCCTCGACCAGCACCGGCTCGAAGGCCTGGATGCCGACACGGTGCAGCGTCGGCGCGCGATTGAGCAGCACCGGGTGGTTCTGGATCACCTCTTCGAGGATGTCCCAGACTTCCTCGTCCTTGCGCTCCAGCATCTTCTTCGCCGACTTGATCGTGTCGGCGTGGCCGAGCTCCTTGAGACGCCGGATGATGAACGGCTGGAACAGTTCCAGCGCGATGATCTTGGGCAGGCCGCACTGATGCAGCTTGAGGTCCGGGCCGACGACGATGACCGAGCGCGCCGAGTAGTCGACGCGCTTGCCGAGCAGGTTCTCGCGGAACCGGCCCTGCTTGCCCTTGATCATGTCGGTCAGCGACTTGAGCGGACGGTTGCTCGAGCCGAGGACCGGACGACGGCAGCGGTTGTTGTCGAACAGCGCGTCGACCGACTGCTGCAGCATCCGCTTCTCGTTGCGGATGATGACCTCGGGGGCATTGAGGTCGAGCAGCTTCTTCAACCGGTTGTTGCGGTTGATGAGGCGACGATACAGGTCGTTGAGGTCGGAAGTCGCGAAGTTGCCGCTGTCGAGCGGGACGAGCGGGCGGAGATCCGGCGGGATCACCGGGATCGCGTCGAGGATCATCCACTCCGACTTGTTGCCGGAGTCACGCAGCATCTCGACGGTCTTCAGCCGCTTGATGATGTCCTTGATCTTCTGCTTGCTCTCGGTGCGCTTGAGGTCCTCGCGGAGGCTCTCGCTCAGCGTCGGCAGGTCGAGGCGCCGGAGCAGGTCGCGGATCGCCTCCGCTCCCATGCCGGCCTGGAACGCCATGCCGTACTTCTGGCGCGACTGACGGTACTCGTCCTCGGACAGCAGTTGCTGCGCCTTGAGCGGCGTGTCGCCCGGCTCGACGACGATGTAGTCCTGGAAGTAGATGACCTTCTCGAGGCTCGCGGTCTTCAGGCCCAAGAGCGTGCCCAGGCGGGAGGGCATCGCCTTGAAGAACCAGATGTGCGCGACCGGCGCCGCGAGGTTGATGTGCCCCATGCGCTTCCGGCGCACGCGGCTGTGCGTGATCATCACGCCGCACTTGTCGCACGTGATGTTCTTGTGCTTGATGCCCTTGTACTTGCCGCAGGAGCACTCCCAGTCCTTCTCCGGACCGAAGATGCGCTCGCAGAACAGGCCGTCGCGCTCCGGACGGTAGGTGCGGTAGTTGATCGTCTCCGGCTTCTTGACCTCGCCGAAGGACCACGCCCGGATGTCCTCAGGCGAGGCCAGACGAATCGTCACCGAAGCGTAGTCGTTGATCTTGTCGTAGATGGGTTCGACCATCGTGCGCCTGCTGTGCTGGTCGCGCCGCGGCTTCGCCGCGACGCAGGGGATGTCGGATTCGGGATGTTTGGGACGGACGGTGCGGCGAAGACTCAGCCGGGAAGGACGGTCTCCGCAGCGCCGCGCTTGTGCAGTTCGATGTTCAGGCCAAGGCCCTTGATCTCGTTGCAGAGAACGCCGAACGAGACCGGGGTGCCCGGCTCGAGGATGTTCTCGTTCTTGACCATGGCCTCGTAGATCTTCGTGCGGCCGTCGACGTCGTCGGACTTCACCGTCAACAGCTCCTGGAGGATGTTGGCGGCGCCGTACGCCTCGAGCGCCCACACTTCCATCTCGCCGAAGCGCTGGCCGCCGAATCGGGCCTTGCCGCCGAGCGGCTGCTGCGTGATCAGCGAGTACGGGCCGGTGGCGCGCGCGTGCACCTTGTCATCGACGAGGTGGTGCAGCTTCAGCATGTAGAGCGTGCCGACCGTTACGCGCTGGGTGAACGCTTCACCGGTGCGGCCGTCGTACAGCGTCGACTTGCCGTCCTTGGCGAAGCCGGCCTTCTGCAGCGCCGCCTCGATGTCGGTCTCCGACGCGCCATCGAACACCGGCGACATTACGCGCCAACCGAGCTTCTTGGCCGCCCAGCCGAGGTGCGTCTCGAGGATCTGGCCGACGTTCATGCGGCTCGGGACGCCGAGCGGGTTGAGCACGATGTCGACCGGCGTGCCATCGGCCAGGAACGGCATGTCCTCCTGCGGCAGGATCTTGCTGATGACGCCCTTGTTGCCGTGGCGGCCGGCCATCTTGTCGCCGACTGAGATGCGGCGCTTGGTCGAGACGTAGACCTTGACCATCTCCAGGACGCCCTGCGGCAGTTCGTCGCCGCGCGAGAGGCGGTTGACGAGCTTGTTCTTCTCGGCCTCAGACTCCTCGATGCGCTCGCCGAACTCCTGCAAGCTCTGCATCAGCGCGGCGCGGTGCTTGGCGTCCGAGGCCTCCTCGGCCACCTGACGCACGCGGTCGCGGATGGTGCGGAGATCGAGGATCAGCATGTCCTCGTTGACGCCGAGCCGCTTGCCCTCCGCCGAAGCGACCGGCGCGCCGAGGATCTCCTTGGCGCTCTCGAGCAGCTTCTTGGTGCTGGCGCGGAACTGCTTGAGGAATTCGATCTCGGCGTTCTTGATCTCCTCGAGGTTGCGCGTGCGCTCGTTCTCCGTGAGGTTCACCTTGCGGCTGAACTTCTCGGCGCCGATCACGATGCCCTCGACGCCCGTCGGGACATCGAGCGAGGCGTTCTTCACGTCCTCACCGGCGCGACCAAAGATCGCGTGCAGCAACTTCTCTTCGGGGGTCAGCTCGCTCTTGCTCTTCGGCGCGACCTTGCCGACCAGGATGTCGCCTGGCTTGACCCGCGTGCCGACGCGAACGATGCCCGTCTCGTCGAGGTGGCGTAGCGCCTTCTCGGAGACGTTCGGGATGTCGCGCGAGAACTCTTCGCGCCCCAGCTTGGTCTCGCGGATCTCGATCTCGAACTCGTCGATGTGGATCGACGTGTAGACGTCGTCCTTGACGAGATTCTCGCTCAGCAGGATGGCGTCTTCGTAGTTGTAGCCGTCCCACGGCATGAAGGCGACCGTGACGTTCTTGCCCAGCGCCAACACGCCACTCTTCGTCGCCGCGCCGTCGGCGATGACCTCGCCGGTCTTGACCTTCTGGCCGAGGCTGACGATCGGCGTCTGCGTCTGGCATGTGCGCTCGTTGAGCGCTTCGTACTTGCGGAGCTTGTAGACGTCGTCGCCGATGACGATGCGCGACGCATCGACGGCGGTGATCGTGCCGCCCTTGCGGGCGCGAACGACCATGCTCGAGTTACGCGCCACGACCTCTTCCATGCCGGTCATGACGAGCGGAGCATCGCTCTGGAGCAGCGGCACGGCCTGCCGCTGCATGTTCGAGCCCATCAGCGCGCGGTTGGCGTCGTCGTGCTCGAGGAACGGGATGAGGGATGCGCTGACGCCGACCACCTGCTTGGTGCTGACGTCCATGTACTGGACCTCGCGCGTGTCGACGAGGGCGGGGTCGCCCTTGACGCGCGCGATGACGCGACCCTGATCGTCCCCCACCAGCTTGCCGGCCTTGTCGACCTCGGTGTCGGCCGGCGCCAGGATGGCGTTGTTCTCCTCGTCGGCGCGCAGACGCGCGATCTCGTTCGTCGCCTTGCCGTTCTTGATCACGACGTACGGCGTCGTCAAGAAGCCGTAGCTGTCGAGCGAACTGTAGATGGCAAGGCTCGAGATCAGGCCGATGTTGGCGCCTTCCGGCGTCTCGATCGGGCACAGACGGCCGTAGTGCGAGATGTGCACGTCGCGCACCTCGAAGCCGGCGCGCTTGCGATTGAGGCCGCCCGGACCGAGGGCCGACAGGCGCCGCTCGTGCGTCAACTGCGACAGCGGGTTCGTCTGGTCGACGACCTGGCTCAACTCGCCGCGCGCGAAGAAGTACTCGATCGCGGACGAGAACGTCTTGCTGTTGATCAGGTTGCGCGGCGTGACCGTGTCGACGTTCTCCAGGTTCATGCGCTCCTGGGCCGTGCGCCGGAGCTTCAGGAAACCCTTGCGGAACTCGTCGCCGGCAAGCTCATGGATCGTGCGCACCCGACGATTGCCCAGGTGGTCGATGTCGTCGATCTCGCCCTCGCCCTTGCGCAGGCCGAGGATGTAGCTGATGGCCTGCACGAAGTCGGCCGCCTGCAAGGTCTGCTGGGTCTCGGCCGTCTGCGTGCCGAACTTGCGGTTCAGGCGGAAGCGGCCCACGCGGCCGAGGCGGTAGCGGGTCTCGTCGAAGAACTTCTCGTTGAAGAGATCGCGCGCCTTCTCGATCTGCGGCGGGTTGCCCGGACGCAAGCGCTGGTAGATCTTGAGCAGCGCCTCTTCGTGGCTGTTGGTCGTGTCCTCGCGCAGCGTGTTGAGGATCAGGAAGTCGTCAGGCTCGCGCAGGACCTCGACCTCGCGCAGTTCGCTGCCGGCGATCGCGTCCGCCGCTTCCTTGGTGATCTCCTCGCCGCTGCGAACGAACGGGTCGCCGCTGGCCGCGTCGACGATGTCGCCGACGGCGTAGGTTCCGACCAGGGCCTTCGCGAACTTGGCCTCGGGATCGCTCTTCTTACGCGTCACCTTCTCGACGTCGTAGAACTCGCGCAGGATCGCCGCGTCGGTCGAGAACTTCTGGTCCATCGCCCGCAGCAGAGTCGTGCACGAGAACTTGCCCGACTGGTCGATGCGGATCGCGACGGCGTCCTTCTTGGTGACGTTCAGTTCGATCCAGGAGCCGCGCTCCGGAATGATCCAGCACGAGTGCAGCTTCTTCTCGCCGGTGTGCATCTCGACGGAGAAGTCGACGCCCGGGGAGCGATGCAACTGGCTGACCGTGACGCGCTCGCTGCCGTTCACGATGAACTCGCCGCCGCCGATCATGATCGGGATCTCGCCGAGGTAGATGTCCTCCTCGACGGGCTCCGGCTTGACCAACCGGACGCGGATCTTGAACGGGTAACCGTAGGTGACGCGGAGCTTGCGGCACTCCTCGACGGTGTAGCGCGGCCGGCCGAGTTCGTAGCTGACGTACTCCAGGCTGAGCGTCTTGTCGTACGAGAAGATCGGGAAGACCTCGCGCAGCAGCGCCTCAAGTCCGTCGATCTTGCGCCGATTCGGCGCGATCTCGGGCTGCAGGAAGTTCAGGTACGACTTCGTCTGCATCTCGACGAGGTCGGGGATCTCGGCGACGGACCTGTAACGCCCGTAGACTACGGTCTCCATGCGATTCCACCTGCGCGCCGGGGGATGGCGCGGTACTTCAGCTTGGGGGAGCGATCAACCAGCCAACTCAGAACGACCATGGCCATCTCGCCGCCGTGGCGGCGGTGACGAGACGGGGCGACGACCGCCGCGAGGGGAACGCGGGACCGGGCCTGCAAAAAGCGATCCAAATCGGGCGAACAAGCGTAGACGGCCCGCTCACCCTCTCGCAATCGTTTTGTGGGAAAGGGTTGCGGAGCCCGCGCGATCGCGCGACCGGAGGGGCGAGGCCTTGGGCGCGGCATCGGCCGCGCCCACGCCATGCCCCCACCGGAGTCCTGCGACTCCGGCTCGGCGCACTACTTGAGCTCGGCCGTGGCGCCAGCCTCGGTGAGCTTCTTCTTGATCTCGTTCGCCTCGTCCTTGTTGACGCCTTCCTTGACCGGCTTCGGCGCCTCGTCGACGAGCGCCTTGGCCTCCTTGAGGCCCAGGCCGGTGATCTCGCGGACGACCTTGATCACGTTGATCTTGTTCGCGCCGCCGTCCTTCAGGACGACCGTGAACTCGGTCTTCTCTTCGGCAGCCGGAGCCGCCGCCGCGCCGCCGCCGGCCGGAGCCGCCACGGCGACCGGAGCCGCCGCGGAGACGCCCCAGCGCGATTCCATCGCCTTTACGAGCTGGGCGGCCTTGCCCAGGCTCAGGCTATCGATCTTCTTGAAGATGTCCTCGAGATCAGCGTCGAGGACCACGTTTGCATTGTCCGACATGACAGGAACGACCCTTGATGGTTGGGAGTGCAGGAAGCGGAAGAACTACGATGCGGCCGCGGCGGCGCCCTTCGACTGGGCATCGACCTTGGCCTGGATGCAGCGGGCCATGCCGCCGGCGACTGCGCCGACGAGGCTCGCGAGCGAACGCGCCGGGCCCGACAGGGCCGACACGATCTGCCCGTTGACGGTGTTGCGGTCAGGCAGGTCGGCGATCGACTGGGCCGCCGCCCCCACGTACGCCGCGCCTTCGACGACGCCGCCCTTGATGGTGAGCGGCGCGTCCTTGGTCTTCTTGATCCAGTCGCGCAGGATCTTGGCCGCCTGGATGGCGCCTTCCTTCGGCGCGATGGCGATGCCGCAGCGACCCGTGAGCGCGGCGCCCAGGTCGAGCTTCAGCTCGGCGAAGGCTCGACTGGCGAGGCGACTGCGGACGACGCGGTACCGGATGCCGGCCGCGCGCAACTGGCCGCGGATCTCGCGATCGTGCTGCGGCTGGAGCTTGCCGAACTCGACGACGACGCACGAGCCCATGTTGCGGAACTCGCGCGTGAGGTCGCTGAGAAGGATCTCGTTGACGATGTTGGGCATGACGAAGCTCCTACTGGATGGCGAGGGCGACGCCCGGGCCCATCGACGTGGAAACGACGACCTTCTTGATGAACTCGCCCTTGGCCTGGGCTGGACGCAGCGTGCGCAGGTGATCGAGGAACGCGACCAGATTGGCGGCGAGATCCTCGGCCTGGAACGACTTCTTGCCGATCGCCGCGTGGACGTTGGCGCCGGCGTCGGTGCGGAACTCGATCTTGCCGGCCTTGAACTCGCGGACGGCGTCCGCGACCTTGACCGTCACGGTGCCAGCCTTCGGCGAGGGCATCTTGCCCTGCGGGCCAAGGACCTTACCGAGCTTGCCGACGTACTTCATCATGTCGGGCGAGGCGATGGTCATGTCGAAGTCCGTCCAGCCCTTCTCGATCTTGTCGGCGAGGTCAGCCGAACCGACGAAGTCGGCGCCAGCAGCAAGGGCCTCTTTGGCGCGCTCGCCTTCGGCGAACACGGCGATCTTGACCGACTTGCCGGTGCCCTTGGGCAGGCTGACCGAACCGCGAACGAGCTGATCCGTCTTCTTGGCGTCGATGCCGATGCGAACGGCGACGTCGACGGCTTCGTCGAACTTAGGGCCCGAGAGCGACTTGATCAGCGCCAGCCCTTCGACGACCTGGTAGCGCTTGTTGCGGTCCACCTTTTCGGCGGCCTTCTGGTAACGACGGCTGCGGATGCGAGCCATTGGATGTCCTGGGAAGTTGGCTACGGCTGCGTGCCGACCGCCGACGCCTTGGCGCCGCCGGCCAGACGCGCTGGAATCAGTCGACGACGCGAATGCCGCACGAACGTGCGGTACCCTCGACCATGCGCATCGCAGCCTCGACGCTGGCCGCGTTCAGGTCCTTCATCTTCAGTTGGGCGACCTCGCGCACCTGCGCGCGAGTCACCTGACCGGCGACCTGGCTGCCCGGAGTGGCAGCGGCGGACGCGATCTTCGCCGCACGCTTCAGCAGCACCGACGCCGGCGGCGACTTGTACTGCAGCGAGAACGTACGGTCCTTGTAGACCGTGATGACGACAGGGATGATCAGGCCGGCCTGGGCGCGCGTCTCGTCGTTGAACTGCTTGACGAACTGCCCGATGTTGATGCCGTGCTGACCAAGCGCTGGGCCGACGGGCGGCGCAGGCGTCGCCTGCCCGGCCGGGCACTGCAACTTGACGATTCCGGTTACTTCCTTGGCCATGTCGATCTCTCAGCGGTCCAGGCGGATGGCCGCTTGCGCGGCACACCCTCCCACAGGAGAAGGTCCTGTCCCGTAGGACAGGCCGTAGGCGGTCAGCGACCGCCTGCGGAAAGGGGGCGAAGATTGAAGCAGATCGCCCCGATCAAATCAACTCCACTTCCCAATATCCGAGCGACATCGGCGTCGGCCGGCCGAAGAAGTTGACGGAGACGTCCAGGATGCCCTTGTCCGGGTGGACATCCTCCACCACGGCATCGGTGTTCTCGAAGGCGCCGGTCTTGATCTTGACCCGATCGCCCTTCTTGAAGGCGATGGCGGCCTTCGGCTGGTCCTTGCTGGCGTCCATGTGCGCCAGGACCTTCTCGACGTCCTCGCCGCGGGCCGGGCTCGGCTGGGCGGCGCCGCCGACGAAGTCGCCAAAGCCCGGCGTCTCCCGCAGCACGAACCAGACGTCGTCCGACAGGTCCATCTGGACCATCAGGTAGCCCGGATACAACTTGCGCCGCTTGACCGTCTTCTTGCCCTGACGGTGGTCGGCGATCGTCTCGGTGGGAACGACCAACTGCGGCACCAGTTGCTCAATGCCCGCCTGCTTGAGACGACGGACCATGCTCTCGCGGATGCGGTCCTCACGACCGACCTGCACGCGGAGGAAGTACCAATCGAGGGCCATCAGGCACCCCCCATCAGCATCAGCATGACCTTGGTCAGGCCGAGGTCGGCCAGCGTCAAGAAGACGAAGAGGAGCACGACCATGACCGTGACCGCGACCGTGCCCGCCCAGGCTTCACCCCAAGACGGCCAGGTGACCTTCATCAACTCGGCCTCGGTATCGATCAGCGTGTCCGCGATCTTCGGGCTGTTGAGAATGCCGTGAATGATCAAGGCGATCGCCGCCAGCACGCCAAGGGCGATGAGCGTCGACGTCTTCAGCGTCTTCAGGATGGGGAACGGATCGACGAAGACCTGGTTGGATGCGCCCAACCAGCCGTCGACGAGGTCGGACAAGCCGCCGCCGTGGAAGCAGCCATACGCCATCAGCGACAGCAGCGCCCAGAAGGCGGCCATGCGTGCGTAGCGACCTTGGTCCTTGCGATAGCTCACGAGACTAGTCCTCTGCGGCGCGCCGCGTGGCGACGCCGACGTAACCAAACCCTGATGCTGTCTCGGCCTGACCGACGCGCGTCGGCCCGCCCGGGCAGCAGCAGGAAACAGTGCGAAAGCGGAAAACACTAAGGGCCATGGCGCGGGTACGCCATGGCCCGTTTCCCGGTCGGACGGCCCGACCGGGCGACCTCTGCGCACCGCCGCTGCAAGCCAGCTGGCGGTCCGATCAGTCGGTTGGTGGCAGGGCAGGAAGGAATCGAACCCTCAACCGGTCGATTTGGAATCGACTGCTCTACCAGTTGAGCTACTGCCCTTCGCCACGCCGACTTCGGGGGGACACCCCGTCATCGGCGCGAGCACGGCGCGCGGTCGCGCCGTGTGGTCCGTCGCCTGAGCGGCTCAGGCAATGATCTTCGTCACGCGACCGGCGCCGACCGTGCGGCCGCCCTCGCGGATGGCGAAGCGCTGGTGCTCGTCCATCGCGATCGGCGTGATCAGCTCGACCTCGATTTCGACGTTGTCGCCAGGCATGCACATCTCGGCGCCCTTGAGCTTCGCCGTGCCGGTCACGTCCGTCGTGCGGAAGTAGAACTGCGGGCGGTAGCCGTTCATGAACGGCGTGTGACGGCCGCCCTCTTCCTTCGTCAGGGCGTAGACCTGCGCCTCGAACTTGGTGTGCGGCGTGATCGACTTCTTGGCCGCGAGCACCATGCCGCGCTCGATGTCCTCCTTCTTGAGGCCGCGGAGCAGCAAGCCGACGTTGTCACCGGCCTCGCCCTGCTTCAGCTCCTTCTGGAACATCTCGACGCCCGTGATCGCGACGTCACGCGTTTCGCGGATGCCAACGATCTCGACCCCGTCGCCGACCTTGACGACGCCGCGCTCGACGCGGCCCGTCGCGACCGTGCCGCGACCTTCGATCGAGAACACGTCCTCGACCGGCATCAGGAACGGCTTGTCCAGTTCGCGCTTGGGCTCCGGGATGGCCGTGTCGATCGCGTCCATCAGCTCGAAGATGCACTTGCTGTCCGGGTTGTTCGGGCCGGGGTTCGCCGTCTGCAGCGCCTTGAACGACGCGCCGCGGATGACCTTCGCCGTGTCACCGGGGTACTCGTACTTGTTGAGCAACTCGCGGATCTCCATCTCGACGAGATCCAGCAGTTCCTTGTCGTCGACGAGGTCGCACTTGTTCAGGTAGCAGACGATCGCCGGGACGCCGACCTGACGAGCCAAGAGCACGTGCTCCTTCGTCTGGGGCATCGGGCCGTCGTCAGCCGCGACCACGAGGATGGCGCCGTCCATCTGCGCCGCGCCCGTGATCATGTTCTTCACGTAGTCGGCGTGGCCGGGGCAGTCGACGTGGGCGTAGTGGCGGTTCTTCGTCTCGTACTCGACGTGGGCCGCCGAGATCGTGACGACGCGGGTCGCGTCGCGGACGGTGCCGCCCTTCGCCACTGCGGCGTACTCCTTGTACTTCGCCATACCCACCGACGCGAGCGTGTAGGTGATGGCCGCCGTCGTCGTGGTCTTGCCGTGGGCAACGTGCCCGATGGTCCCCACGTTCACGTGAGGCTTGGTTCTATTGAAGGTTTCCTTGGCCATGGGATCTCGAATATTCGGTGGGGCCGCGATGGGCGCCCGGACAAGCGGAAAAGAAAGCGGAGATGGAGCTGCTAGCGGGAATTGAACCCACGACCTCCTCCTTACCAAGGAGGTGCTCTACCAGCTGAGCTATAGCAGCGAACTTCGGGGACTCGGAAAGAACGAACCAGGCGCAACCCGCGGCGAGCAGCAACCTGGAGCGGGTGAAGGGAATCGAACCCTCACGGCCAGCTTGGAAGGCTGGAGCTCTACCATTGAGCTACACCCGCAACGCGACCCGATCCATCGCCGGCAGCGCCGACTCGGGATCACGCCGTGTCTTGGATCGCGCGTCCGCTACGGACACCTCGCGGCACCGTAGACGAAGACTTGGTGGGCGGAGCAGGATTCGAACCTGCGAAGGCTGAGCCGCCAGATTTACAGTCTGGTCCATTTGGCCGCTTTGGTATCCGCCCGACGTTGCCGTGCGTGCGATCCCCTCCGGAAGCAACGCGGCCGCGACCGCAACTCGCCTGGCCAACCGATCCGATCTGGAGCTAGCGATGGGACTTGAACCCACAACCTCCAGATTACAAATCAGGTGCTCTACCAGTTGAGCTACGCTAGCGGACTAGCTGCAACAGAAAGGGACGAAGGAGGATACCGACGCCCTGGACCAGATCAAGGCCAGCCGGGGCCTTTTTTGGCGCGCACCGCTGCGTTCGCGCCCGCGGCGTCCGGCGGCGCCTCGCCATCCGCCGCCGCGAGTCGCTTCACCCTGGCGGCGAACGCCATGAGGTCGAACGGCTTGCGCAGGATCTCGCGCACGAACGGCAACCGCTGCAGACGCGACCGCACCGCCTCGTCGACGTACCCGGAGATCACGATCGCCGGCGGCGGCGCTGGCAGGTCGACGAGCGACTCGAGGACTTCGAGCCCCGACGCCTTCGGCATGTCGAGATCGCAGACGATGGCGCCGAGCCCCGGTCGGCGGCCCTTCGCCTTCGCCTCCTCGCCGTCGTAGGCCAGTTCGACAGCAACGCCGAAGCGGCGCAGCAGTTCGGTCAGCAGGGCACTGACGGCGCGGTCGTTGTCAGCCAAGAGGATCGTCGCCATGTGCGGTCGACCGCGACACCCACCGCGGCCGTGCCGAACGGTACGCACCCCGCACCTCCGGCACAACCGTAGCCGGCGGGAGTCCGCCGGCGTCAGCCACCCAGCGGCTGCAGCCAGGACACGTCTTCGAACGGCACGTCCATCTTGACGTTGCCGTACTCGACCGTCACTTGCTCGCGCACGCGGTCGACCTTGTGCACGCCGGCGAGGCGCCGCCAGCGCGGCAAGAACACCTGGTCGCCCTTCTTCAGGGCATAGCAGAACGCCATGCGGCGGCGGTGCAGCGCCGCCTGCTTCAGCAACCCATCGACGATGCCCTTCAGCGCCCGCGCCCGCTCGCCGTGGACGCCGGGCGCGCTCTGCAGAGCAGTCACCGGCTCCTGTAGCGCCGCGTGGGCCCGGCGCAGTTCCGTCTCGACCACGCCGTCGGCCTCTTCCTGCAGCCAGGTCTCCTTGCGCACGGCGTCGGCGAGCCGGCCATCCAGTTGCGTCTTCTGCTCGGCGACCGCGCGCGACAGGTCGGCGGTCTTCTGCCGGTCGGCTTCGGCGTCGCGGCGGGCGACCTGCACGCGCTCGATCAAATTGTCGAGCGTACGGTCGCGCTTGCCGAGCAGTTCGCGCGCCCGCGCCACCACCGCCGTCGGCATGCCAACGCGGCTGGCGATGTCGAGCGCATGGCTGTTGCCGGGGATGCCGAGGTCCAGGCGGTAGAGCGGCCGCAGCGTCGCGCCGTCGAACGCCATCGAGCCGTTCTCGGCGCCTTCGTGCCGGTAGGCGAAGTCCTTGAGGCGACCGAGGTGCGTCGTCACCACGGCGAACGCCCGCGCCGCGAGCAACGCCTCGAGAACCGCGTAGCCGAGCACGCTACCCTCCTCGGGATCGGTGCCGGCGCCCAGTTCGTCGAGCAACACGAGCGCACGCGCCGACGCGTGCTGCAGGCAACGCGCGATCCGCTGCACGTGCGAGCTGAACGTCGACAAGTTCTGCGTGATCGCCTGTTCGTCGCCGATGTCGGCCTGCACCGCGCCGAAGAACGGGAACTGCGCGCCCTCGTTCGCCGGCACCGGCACGCCGCTGATGGCCATCAGGGCCAATAGGCCGATGGTCTTGAGCACGACGGTCTTGCCGCCCGTGTTCGGGCCGGTGACGACGAGCAGATGGTGCGGGTCGCCGAGCGCCACCGCGAGCGGCACGACCTGCACGGTCGCCGCATCGCGCCGCATCGACAACAGCGGATGGCGGGCCCCGACGATGCGCAGCGGGCCGTCCGTGACGATGCGCGGGATCGTGAAGCCACCGGCGAGCAGCCGCGCCTGCGCCTGCAGCAGGTCGGCCACCGCCACGAACTCGACGCCAGCGAGGACTTCGCGGTCGCTCTGGCGCAGCCCGCGCGCGGCGCCGGCGAGCACGACGTTGACCTCGCGCCGCTCGGCCACCTGCGCGTCGGCCAGCCGATCGGCGGCTTCGATCACGGCCTCGGGCTCGACGAACAGCGTGGCGCCGGTGGCGCTGCGGTCGTGCAGCACGCCGCCGACCTTGTTGCGGCTGTCGGCCTTGACCTGCAGCGCCGGTCGGCCATGGCGCCACACCGGCTCGGGCGCCTGCAGGTGCTTGCGCAGCTCCGCCGACGCCAGCACGGACGCCAGGATCGCGTCGACCTGCGCCTTCGCCTGCTCGATCTCGCGGCGCACGTCGGCGAGCTTCCGCGACGCCGAGTCGAGCACCTCGCCGCGGTCGTCGACGATCTGCTCCAGGTCATGCACGAGGTCGCCGAGGTCGGGCGCGTCCGCGGCGAACTCGCACAGCGACGGCGCGCCGGCGCGAAACCAGACACGGCACCGCTCGGCCGCCCGCAGCAGTCGCTTGCAGTCGGCGAGATCCTTGGCCTGCACGACGTGCTCGCCGCCGAGGAACGGCAGCAGCCACGAGCGCACGTCGACCGCGCCGGCGAGCGGCAGTTCGGTCCGCTCCGCGAGTCGCGCTGCCAGCGCCGCCGTCGCCTCGAGGCGGCGGGCGGCCGCCTCAGCGCTCGCCAACGGCCCGAGCGCGGCGACGGCCGAACGGCCGACCGGCGTCGCCAGCCGTTCGGTCAGCAGCGCGCGCACGACGTGGAACTCGAGCGCCTCCAGGTCGTAGGCGCGCGCGGGATCGTTGGCTGCGGTCATGGCGCGCAAGATGTTGCCGACGCGGGCGCAGATGTAAACTCACCGCCCCGATGAAGAGTTCGCACAACCCAGGCTTCGGCACCAAGGCGATCCACGCCGGCCAATCCCCCGATCCCACCACTGGCGCGATCATGACGCCGGTCTTTCAGACCAGCACCTACGTGCAGGAGGCCCCGGGCAAGAACAAGGGCTACGACTACTCGCGGTCGCACAACCCAACGCGCACGGCGCTCGAGCAGAACCTCGCGGCGCTCGAGGGCGGTCGCTTCGGCCTCGGCTTCGCAAGCGGCATGGCGGCGATCCACTGCGTGCTCAACCTGCTGCAGACAGGCGACCACGTCATCGCTGGCAACGACCTGTACGGCGGCACCTACCGCATCATCAAAACGCTGTACGAGAAGTTCGGCGTGGCGACGACGTTCGTCGATCTCACCGACCACGCGCAGCTGCAGGGCGCCTTCCGGCCGAACACCAAGCTGGTGATGCTCGAGACGCCAACCAACCCGCTGCTGCGTTGCTTCGACCTCACGGCGATCGCGGCGATCTGCAAGCAGCGCGGCGCGCTGGCCTTCGCCGACAACACCTTCGCGACGCCGTACCTGCAGAACCCGCTGGCCCACGGCTGGGACGTGGTCGTGCACTCGACGACGAAGTACCTCGGCGGCCACAGCGACGTCGTCGGCGGTGCGCTGATCAGCAACGATGAGGCGCTGCACAAGCGGCTCGCGCACTTCCAGAACAGCTGCGGCGGCACGCCGGGGCCGATGGACTGCTTTCTGGTGCTGCGCGGCACCAAGACGCTGCACGTCCGCATGGACCGGCACTGCCAGAACGCGCTCGCCGTCGCCCGCTGGCTCGAGTCGCATCCGAAGGTCGCGCGGGTCTTCTACCCGTGGCTGCCGAGCCACCCGCAGCACGCGATCGCCAAGAAGCAGATGCGCGCCGGCGGCGGCATGGTGTCGGTCGAGCTGAAGGCGACCGTGGCGCAGGCAATGGACGTCTGCTCGTCGTTCGAGGTCTTCTCGCTCGCGGAGAGCCTGGGCGGCGTCGAGAGCCTGGTCGACCACCCGGCGTCGATGACGCACGCGTCGATCCCGGCGGCGACCCGACGCGCGTCAGGACTCGAAGACGGCCTGGTCCGGCTGTCGGTGGGCATCGAGGACGAGGCCGACCTGATCGCCGACCTCGACCGCGCGCTCGGTCGCCTGAAGTGACGGGCGCGCGCTGGCTTCAGACCGACCCGTGCGCTTCGCCGGGTGCGGCTTTCTTGGCCTTCGGCGCCGGCGCGTCATCATCGTCATCGTCCAGCGACAGATCGCCGATGTCCTCGCCCGACACCTTCTTGCGCATCAAGCGGCCGACCTTGAACTTGACGATGCGCTTGGCCGGCACCGGCACCTTCTCCAAGGTGCGCGGGTTTTGCGCCAGTCGGGCCGCGCGCTCGCGCGACTCGAACACGCCGAACTCACGGAACTCCAGCCGGTTGCCTTCGGCCAACTCGTCGATGATCGAGTTGAGGAAGGACTGGATCACGTCCTTCGCCACCACCTTGGTAACGCCGGTCTTCTCGGCGATGCGATGGACCAGCTCTTTCTTCGTGACGGTCTTCACTTGCAGACCTCCTGGACGAGACGTGGCGCCGGACTCCCCACTGGACTTCGGGCGCATCAAGTGGCGGCAAATCCTACCTTTGCGAGCGACCTAGTGACAAGCATCCCCAGCGCTCTCCACGAAGTCTGCACGGATCCGTCGTGGCCGGATTGGGCGCCGGGACTCCCGCCGCTGGCAGCGCTCGCCTCGCGCCGGCTCGGCGCGGTGATCACGGACCACCGCACCTCGTTCGTGCGCGCGCACTCTTCGGCGTCGGGCACGGTCTACGCAAAGACTTACGAATACCAGACTTGGGGCAGCCGATTGCGCGATTTTGGACGCCGTACCGGCCCGTGCGCCGCACCGCGGGCCGTGCGCGAGTTCGCCGCGCTGCAGTGGCTGCGCAACCACGGCTTCGCGGCGCCGACCCCGTTGGTGGCCGCCGTGGCGCGCTCTGCCGGGTTCGTCACGCAGGCGCTCTTGGTGACGGCCGCTTGGGCGGGCAAACCCGCGGACGCGCTGTTCCCGACGCTCGACGCGCCAGAACGCAGAACCCTGCGCGCTGCCATCGAAGACCTGCTGCACGCCCTGCACGCGCAAGGGTTCCGCGATGGCAACTTCGACTTGCGCAACCTGCTGGCCAGCCCGACGGCGTCGGGCTGGCGGATCGCCAAGCTCGATTCGCCGCGCTTTCGTCTCGTCACCCCAGGCCCTCGCCGCGATGCACTGGCCGCAGCCGATTGGCGGCGGGTGACGCCGCAACTCGACGCGTGGACGTCGCCGCGCTGAAACTCAGTCGATCGCGGGCCAGCGCAGCTCGTCGATTCGCGCCGGCACGGGCGGCTCCGGCCCGAGCAACGCGGCGATGCGGCCCATGCGGAAGGGCACGCCCAACGCGCGTTCGTACTGCTCAACGCCGTCAGCCGTCGCGGGGCCGTCGAGGAAGTGACGAAACGCGGCGCGCGCCACCGGCCAGAACCGCCGCCGCGCCGCCTCGTCGCGCGGAACGACCTCGTAATACAACAGCCCGAGGTTGAGCGCCGCTCCAGTCGCCTGCGGCCGCGCGCGCAGCGCCGCGACGTAGGCCTCGGCGCTCTGCTCGTATTGACCGAGCCGCCAACACGCCGCAGCGCGGTCCATCCGCACGTCGGGATCGTCGGGCAGACTCGCCTCGACGCGCTGCAGGTACGGCAGCGCCTCCTTCGTGCGGCCGAGGTCGTAGAGCAGCAAGCGCACGAACGCGCGATTGGCCGCGAGGTCGTCGGGCCGCGCCGCGAGGTAGGCGCGGAAATCGACGACGGCCTCACGACCGCGGCCGAGATCGCCCAGCGCTTGGGCGCGCTCGAGGCAAGCCTCCCAAAGCTCCGGCTCGGCGCGGAGCGCGGCGGTGTAGGCGTCGATCGCGGCCAGCGCGCGGCCCTGGCCGCGCGCCAACCGCGCCTGCGACAAGCGCGCCCAAGCGAACTTCGGGTACTTGCCGACGAGTTCGGCGAGCGCGGCGTTCTGCGCGTAGGCCGTCGGCAGCAGCCGCGCCTTGCAGTACGCCGGCACCGCCGTGCCGTCGTCGGCGAGCCGCTCGTAAAAGCCCGTCATCGCCACAGCGGTCTCGCCACCGCAGCGCGCCGCCGCGTCCTGGAAGGCGATGTGCGCGCGGACGAAGCCGGGGCAGCGCTCGACCACGGCGCGCGCGGATGCGACCGCCCCGGCGTCGTCGCCAGCGGCGATGGCGGCGGTGGCGCGCGCCCAATCAGCAAGCGCCGCAGGATCCTGGCACGCGCCAGCCACGACGGGATCTTGCGGCGCGCCGGCGCACGCGGCCACGATCAGGGCGCCGAGCCACTTCGCACGATGGACGATCAGCCGTCGGCGCATGTCACTGCGGGCGCACCGCGCCGTCCTCGATCACAAAGCCACTGACGTCGCGCGGCGCCGACTTGCCGTCCTGCACCAGCACGATGTCACTCGCCGTCGCCGCCAGAGTCAGTGGCCGGCGGTCCTCGTAGACGCGGATACGCAGTTGGTTGACGACGCGAAAGCGCGTGCGCGGCGGCGTCTTTGAACCGTCCGGGATCTCCTGCGTCGCGCCGACCGCGAGCACGAAGGCGTGCTCCGGCGCGCCCGAGCGGTTGGTCCACACGGTCTCGACGAAGCCATCGCCCTGCACGCGCGTCAGCGAATGTCGCTGCGGGTCGTGCGCCGGCCGACCGACGTTGCCGTAGAAGTTGCTGGTCAGTTCGATGCGCAGTTCCCTGCAGCCGACCACGCGGTCGACGAGGAACGGCGCCAGCAGACGAAACTCGGCCTGGGCGCGCTGCTCGACCGTCGGTGGCGGCGCGCTGCAGGCGGCGACGGCGAGAAGGACGGGAAGGGTCGCTTGGCGGCGCATGGTCGTGGGGTTCGAGACGGAACTAGCCGCGGGCGCGGACACCGATACGGTCGCGCACGATCGCCATCGTCGCTTCGGCGGCGGCGCGGGCCTTGGCGCCGCCGGCGGCGAGGATCTCGTCGAGTCGGGCAGGGTTGTCGCGCAGGGCGGCAGCGCGCTCGCGGATCGGCCCCTTGATCGCCTCCATGTTGGCGCACAGCGTCCTCTTGCAGTCGACGCAGCCGAGTTGGGCGCTGCGGCAGCCGGCGGCGATCTCCTCACGCTGGGCCGCCGGCGTGAAGAAGCCATGCCACGCGAACATGTTGCAGACCTCGGGCGTGCCCTTGTCCGACTTGCGCAGGCGCGCCGGGTCGGTCTTGGCGCCGCGCAGCTTCTGCATCGTCTCGTCGGCGGTCTCGAACAGTCCGACCTCGTTGCCCTTCGACTTCGACATCTTGGCTTCGCCGTCGAGGCCGATGACGCGGGGCGCCTTGCTGCGCACAGTCTGCGGGTCCGGGAACGTGTCGCCGTAGACGAAGTTGAACCGGCGCAGCGTCTCGCGCGCGAGTTCGAGGTGCTGGTCCTGGTCCTCGCCCACCGGCACGCGCTCAGCCCGATAGAGGGCGATGTCGGCGGTCTGCAGGATCGGGTAGGTGAACAGGCCGGCGTTGACGTTCTCCGGCTGCTGCGCGCTCTTGTCCTTGAACTGCGTCATGCGGTTCAGATCGCCGAGCGGCGTCAGACAGGTCAGGATCCAGCCGAGCTCGGCGTGCTGCGGCACGTCGGACTGCACGAACAACGTCGCGCGCTCCGGATCGACGCCGCTGGCCAGCATGCCGATCGCGACTTCGCGCACGTTGCGCCGCAGATCCTCGGCCTTGGGCCGCTGCGTCAGCGCGTGCAGGTCAACGACGCAGAAGAACGACTCGTACTGCTGCTGCAACTCGACGAAGTTGACGAGCGCGCCGAGGTAGTTGCCGATGTGCAGGGCGCCGGTCGGCTGGATGCCGGACATGGTGCGGACCATGCCAACGGTATACAGGAGCCGCCGTGCCGGCGACAAAGGTCGCATCGCCGCGCCGCCGATCGCGCTGAGCGGCGCTTCTCGCGCGCGAACGCCGCGTTGGCGCGCCGCACCCCAGCTCCGCTATCCTCCGTTCCTTCATGCGGCTGCGCCCAGCCCTCGCCCTCGCGGCCTTGCTCGCGACCAGCGCCTGCGCGCTGGCCCCGCGCGAACTCAACCTCGCGCCGGTGTGGTTCCACCGGCTCGACGACAACGGCAGCATGCTGGAGTGGGACGCGGTCTGGCCGCTGCTGCACTACGAGCGCACGCCGGCGGGCGGCGACGATCTGCGCGTCCGGCCGTTCTGGCGGCGCGTCACCGAACCGGGCGTCGAGGACGCGGTCGAGCACCAGTTTCTCTGGCCGTTCGGCCGCGTGCGCAGCTACCCCGACGAGACGGCGGCGCGGCTGTGGCCGCTGTGGAGCTGGCGCAGCCGGCCCAACGAGGAGGGCACGCGCGACGTCGACTGGTACGCGCTGTTCCCGCTCTTCTGGGGTGGCGACTCAGCGGACGACCGCGAGGACTACTTCGCCTTCCTGCCGTTCTTCGCCGACATCCCGGACTTCCTGACCTACGACCGCTTCCGGACGTTCCTGTTCCCGCTGTGGGTCGGGCTCGACAAGGGCGGCCACAGCCATGACCTGTTCTTTTGGCCGCTCGTCGGCGCCAGCCACTGCGCCGATACCGAGCACCGCTGGTGCCGCGTGCTGCCGTTCTTCGGCGTCGACGTCGCGCCGGGCCGGCACGACCGCCGCTCGATCCTGTGGCCGTTCTTCACCTGGAGCACCGAGAACGAAGACGCCGCCGGCGGGCCGGTGAAGAGCTTCCTGTTCTGGCCGTTCTTCGGTTGGCGCACCGGCCCCGAAGTCTCCGGCTGGACGGCGCTGTGGCCATTCTTCTCGCACGTCGAGAAGGCGAACCAGTTCGGCTCGACGACGATCCTCTGGCCGTTCTTCAAGTCGGCGTGGAACCGGAGCGACGACGACCTCAAGCAGTGGTGGCTGTGGCCGCTCGTAGGCCGCGTCGAGGCGACCAACCAGCGCGCCTGGACGTTCGCCTGGCCGATCATCTGGTGGCGGCAATACGACGATCTCGACGGCTTCGTCGACCAGCAATGGGTCGTGCCGTTCTTCTGGCGGATCGTGCAGCAAGCCAAGACCGGCGAGCGCGAGAGCTACGTCAAGCTCTGGCCGTTCTTCCACCGCAGCCAGAAGCGCAACCCCAATGGCGCGCACACCGGCGGCGAGTGGAGCGTGCTGTCGATCTGGCCGTGGCGCGACGGCAACGCCACCGGCTTCGAGGAGGCGTGGGGCTGGCTGTTCGAGCTCGCCCGCGGCGTGCGCCGGGCGATCGATGACCGCGGCGTCGACGTGGCCGGCCGGCTGTTCACCGCCCGCACGCGCGCGAGCGGCACGACCGCTAGCGTGCCCTTCCTCGGCAGCTACGAAGAGGATCGCGCTGGCGCACGGACGCTGCGGCTGTTCCAGTTCCTGCCGATCCCGCTGGGCGGCGGCGACGACGCCCGGGCGGAGCCCCCTCGATGAACCCGCTCGCCCACATCGGCAGCTTCGCGCTGCGGCGCGCCGACCGCGCCGGCTACGTCTGCGACCTGCTGGTGCGCACGGTCCTGTGCCTGCCGCGGGTCCGGCGGCGCTGGCGCTTCCTGCTCGACACCGCCTTCAACGCCGGCGTGCGCACGCTGCCGGTGACCATGGTCGTCGCCGCGTTCGCCGGCGCGATCCTGGCGATGCAGACGGGCATCGAACTGCGGCGCTTCGGCGACACCGCCGTGCTCGGCACCATCACGGCGCTGTCGATGTGCCGCGAAATGGGCCCGTTCATCACCGGCGTGATCCTCGCCGCCACCGTCGGCAGCTCGATCGCCGCGGAGCTCGGCACGATGACGGTCAGCGATGAAGTCACCGCGCTCGAGGTCATGTCGGTCGACCCCGTCGATTACCTCGTGCTGCCGCGCATGATCGCGATGGCGGTGATGTGCCCGGTGATCACCGTGCTCTCCGACCTGATCGGCATCTACGGCGGCAGCGTCGTCGCCGAGTTCAACCTCGGCGTCAGCCCGACCCTCTATTGGGTCAGCGCCAGGGAGGCCCTCACCTCGTCGGGCATGCTGCTGCCCAAGGAGGTCTACGTCGGGCTGCTCAAGTCGTTCATCTTCGGCGTCGTGATCGCGACCGTGAGCTGCGCCGCCGGCCTGCGAGCCAGCGGTGGCGCGCTCAGCGTCGGTCTCGCCGTGCAGGCCGCCGTGCGCGACTCGGTGATCCTGATCATCGTGCTCGGCTTCATCGTCACCTGGTTCTTCTACTTTCTCGCCGGATGATCGAACTGCGCGACGTGCACAAGCGACTCGGCGTCCGGCAGATCCTGGCCGGCATGACGCTGACCGTGCAGAAGGGCATGAACTTCGTGCTGATGGGCCCGTCCGGCAGCGGCAAGAGCGTCACGCTCAAGCACGTCATCGGCATCCTCAAGCCCGACAGCGGTTCGGCGCAGGTCGACGGCCAGGAGGTCCCGGCGATGGACCGCAGCCAGCTGATGACGCTGCGTAAGCGCATGGGCTACCTGTTCCAGAACGGCGCGCTGATCAACTGGCTGACGGTGTTCGACAACGTCGCGCTGCCGCTGGAGGAGCACGCGCGCCTGCCCAAGGGCGAACTGGACGACCGCGTGCACCAGGTGCTGCGCCTCGTCGGCCTCGACCACGCCGCCGCGCAGTTCCCGCCGAGCATCTCTGGCGGCATGAAGCTGCGCGCCGGCCTCGCACGCGCGCTGGTAACCAACCCCGAGTACGTGCTCTACGACGAACCGAACGCCGGGCTCGACCCGATCATCAGTCGGCAGATTCATGAACTGATCGCGCGTGTGCGCGACGAACTGCACGTCACCGGCCTCATCGTCACCCACTCGAAGGCCTGCGCCACCGAGTGCGGCGATCGCATCGGCATCCTGGAGAACGGTAAGCTCGGCCTGCAGGGCACCGTCGACGAGATGCTGCACAGCGACCATCCCCTCGCCCGCGCCTTCCTCGGCGGCAGCGCCGACTGAACCCAGCACAACCCACCATGGACCGTATCCGTCGCGACACCCTGCTCGGCCTCGTGTTCTTCGGCAGCCTCGCGTTCCTGCTTTGGGCGACGCTCAATCTCACCGACCAGGCCTACGGCGACGCCAAGCTGCTGGTGCGCTTCGCCCAGGCCGGCAGTTGCGAAGTCGGCACCAATGTGATGGTGCTCGGCAAGAAGATCGGCAAGGTCGGCGCCATCGACGTCGAATACGCCCATCCCGACCTGCCGATCGCGATGACGCTGCTGCTGCGCGAGACGATCCCGCTGTGTCAGGACTACACCATCTCGGTGAAGGACAACGGCGTGCTCGGCGGCAAACAGATCTACATCGACCCCGGCCGCGCCGCGAGCACGTCGCCGATCGGACCTCTGCGCGGCGAGGTCGAGCCCGGCGCGTTCGACCAGATCGGCAACATCGCCAAGGGCGAGGGCAAGCTGGGCAGCAAGGCGATCGACGCCGTCGAGGAGATCCGCAAGTTCTTCGCCAACATGAACGACCCAACGACGAGCATCGGCAAGCTCGTCACCGGCAGCAGCCTGCACGACCAACTGAGCGACGCCGCCGACAGCCTGGGCCGCGTCCTCGACGCCGTCATCGACCAGAAGGGCGCCATCGGCGACCTCGTGATGAACGCCGAGACGAAGGACAACCTGCACGGCTTCCTCGCCAGCCTGCGCTCGCTCGGCAAGAGGCTCGACACCGGCACGGACGGCGTGCTCGGCGTCCTGCTCAACGACGTCGACGCGGCGCGCAACGTGCAGTCGATCGTGCGCAACCTCGAGGTCATCGTCGCCGACGCGCGCAGCGGCAACGGCATCGTCGGCCGGCTGCTGCGCGACGACGAACTCGCCCGCCGCTTCACCAACCTGGTCGGCAACCTCGACACGCTGCTCGCCAACCTGACCAATCCCGAGGCCGGCGCGCTCGGCGCGCTCGCCGCCGATCCGGCGACCGCGCGCGACATCAAGACCACGCTCGCCAACCTGCGCTTCGTCAGCGATCAACTCGCCCAGAAGCAGGGCCTGCTCGGCGCGCTGATCAGCGACACCGACCTCGCCACGCGCTTCCGTCGCATCCTGACCCAGGTCAGCCGCGCCATCGAGGACGCCCGCGAGGCGGCCCCGATCGGCAGCTTCATCCAGGTCCTGATCGGCTACTGGTGACCGGCGGCCGGCGCCTTGGCGGCGTCGAGGAAACGCCCCCGCAGTTCCTTGGTCGGAACCATGCACGTCTCGCGCCGGCCGAACCAACACAGCCGCCGGCGAGCGACGAAGTCGTAGACGAGGTCGCGCAGCGGCCGCGGCACGAGCGCGAACACGGCGAGCGCCGGCCACGGCCAACGCAGCCCCCGAGCGATCGCCAGCGCGGCCGACGACTTCCACAGCACGCGACCGCCCTCGACGACCGCGACGCTGTCCGGGCGCGGACCGCGCCAACCGGCGGCGGCGAGCAGTTCCGCGGCGGCGTTGGACTGCAGCGCCGCGAAGCGGAACCGCGCCGCGCGGTCCCGGCGCAGCACGAACTCCACCGACGCGTTGCACAGGTTGCACGTGCCGTCGAACAGCACGACCGGATGGGACGAATCCGCCACGACCGCACTCTAGCGCGCCGGCTATCCTCCGCCGCATGACGCTGCACTCCGGCCTGCCCTTCTGCGCCATGCTGCTCGCCACCGCCCCCGCCGCCGCGCAATGGCCGACGATCGATCCAGCCGGCTTGCCCGGCACGCGCATCCTCGCTGGCGGCGGCAAGATGCCACCCGAGGTCTACGCGCGTTTCCTCGCGCTTGCCGGCAGCCCTGAGCGGGCGCGCGTCGTGCTGATTCCGACGGCCAGCGGCCGCGCCGACGAAGCCGCCGAGCGCGACAAGACGCTCGCTCGCTGGCGCGCCGATCATCCCGGCTACGCCTTCGAAGCGCTGCACACGCGCGACCGCGCGACTGCCGATCGCGAGGACTTCACGGCGCCGCTGCGCAGCGCGACCGCGGTGTGGCTCGGCGGCGGCGTGCAGCAGAACCTCGCCGATGCCTATCTCGGCACGCGCGTCGAGCGCGAGTTGCAGGCGCTGCTGGCCCGCGGCGGCGTCGTCGGCGGCACGTCCGCCGGCACGGCGATCCAGACCAAGGTGATGATCGCGTCGGGCAAGGAGGCGCCGGTGATGGCGACGGGCTTCGACTTCGTGCCCGGCGCCATCAGCGACCAGCACTTCCTCGCCCGCAAGCGGTTGCCGCGGCTGCAGCAGGCGCTGGCGCTGCACCCCGGGTGCTTTGGCCTCGGCATCGACGAAGGCACGGCGGTCGAGATCGGCGGTCGCACGCTCACAGTGCACGGCGCCAGCAAGGCGCTGCTGGTGCTCGGCGCCACGCCGATGGATGCGGGCCGCGTCGTCGAACTCGCCGCCGGCGGACGCGCCGACCTCGTGACGTGGCAGCGCGCGGCGCGCGCGCGCTTGGACGTGCTGCGGTCGCCGCGCGTCGAGCGCGGCGCGCTGGTGCTCGTCGGCGGCGGCCGCATCCCTCCCGCGGCCGTCGCGCGTTTCACCGCGCTCGCCGGCGGCAGCAAGGCCAAGGTCGTGCTGGTGCCTGGCGCGATGCCCGCGGGCGACGGCGGCGGCGACGAGCCGTTCGCGCGGTTGCTGAAGGACGCCGGCGTCGCCGACGTGCGCACGCTGTCGTGTCGCCATCCCCGCGAGGTCACCAAGGAAGCCCTCGCCGTGCTCGCCGACGCCACCGGCGTGTGGTTCGGCGGCGGCCGGCAGTGGCGGCTGGTCGACGCCTTCGACGGCACCGACGCGCTCGCCGCGTTCCACGCCGTGCTCGCGCGCGGCGGCGTGATCGGCGGCACGTCGGCCGGCGCCACGATCCAGGGCGAGTTCCTCGTGCGCGGCAATCCGCTCGGCAACACCGAGATGTGGTGCCCCGGCTACGACCGCGGCTTCGGCTTCCTGCCCGGCGTCGCGATCGACCAGCACTTCGTCGCGCGCAACCGCGAGGCCGACCTGCGCGGGCTGATCGCTCGGCTGCCACGGTACGTCGGTCTCGGCGTCGACGAAGGCACGGCCGCCGTCGTGCAGGGCTCGCTGCTCGACGTCGTCGGCGACGGCACGGTGGCAGTGATCGATGCGCGCGCCGACGCCACGAAGCTGGCGCCGACGTGGCTGCGGTCCGGCGAACGCTGGGACCTGGTCGCCGGCGCGAAGCCCGCCGACTGACGCGCGCCATCGCCGGTCGCCGCTATTCGGCTAACTGGTCGCGCCGAGCCCGCGCGCGGCCAGCATCGACTCGACGTACTTCGCCAGCACGTCGACCTCGACGTGCAGCGGATCGCCCGCCTTCGCCGTGCCGAGCGTCGTCCATTGCGCCGTGTGCGGAATCACGGCGATGCGGACCTTGCCCCCCTGCTGGCCGGCGATCGTCAGCGACACGCCATCCAGCGTGATCGAGCCCTTCTCGACGCAGTAGCGCCGCAGGTCCGCCGGCACCTCGGCCCAGAAGTCGCCGCCGTGCTCGGGGTCGATGGCGCCGGCCACCCGGCCGACCCCGTCGACGTGGCCCTGGACGATGTGGCCGCCCAGCGGCTCGCCGGCGCGCAGCGCGCCTTCCAGGTTGAGCACGGTCCCCGGTCGCGCCCGACCGAGCCAGGTCCGGGCCAGGGTCTCGCGGCTCAGGTGGAAGTCGGCGACCCCGTCGGCCAGGCTGACGACGGTGCAGCAGACCCCCGACAGCGCGATCGAGTCGCCGATGCGAAACGCCCCGGGCAGGGCGGCGATCCGCACTTGCAGCCGCAGTTCCTCGCCAACCGCCTGCCAGCCGGTGACTTCGCCCTTCTGCTGCACGAGCCCGGTGAACATGCGCCGCAGACTAGCGCCGCTAGGGCCGCGTACCACCTGCCGCCTTGACCGCCCCCGGCCGCGCCCCTAGTCTCCCCGCCCCTTGTTTCTGGCAAGGCACCGTTGCGCTGCGCCATCCTGACCCTCTTTCCGGCGGCCCTCCGGCCCTACCTGGACGAGAGCATCCTCGGGATCGCGCAGGCCCAGGGCAACCTCCGGGTCGACCTCGTCGACTTCCGGAACTACGCCCTGGACCCGCACCGGACGGTCGACGATCGACCGTTCGGCGGCGGGCCCGGCATGGTGCTGAAGCCGGAACCGATCTTTGCAGCCATCGAGGACCAGGAGCGCGCCCACGGCGCCTTCCACAAGGTCCTGCTCTGTCCCCGCGGTCGCACCTTCGACCAGCGCAAAGCACGCGAACTCAGCCGCTCGGAGCGGTTGCTGTTCCTGTGCGGCCGCTACGAAGGCTACGACGAACGCATCCGCCAAGGATTTGCCTGGGAGGAGATCTCGCTCGGCGACTTCGTGCTGGCCGGCGGCGAACTCGCCGCCATGGTCGTGCTCGAAGCCGCGGTGCGCCTGATCCCCGGCGTCCTCGGTTGCGCCCAGTCAGCGGAACTCGAGTCGTTCGAAGGCGAACTGCTCGACTACCCGCAGTACACGCGACCGCGCGAGTTCCGCGGCATGGCGGCGCCCGACATCCTGATGTCGGGCGACCATGCAGCGGTCGCGCGCTGGCGGCACGAGCAGGCCAAGGCCCTCACGGCGAAGAAACTCGCGCCGACCGAACCATCCCAACCACCGCATTCCCCTCCCCGGCCGCTCGGCCGGGGCGGGAGCCAAGACCCATGAACCGCCTCCTCCAGCAGCTCGAGTCCGAGCACCTGAAGCCGTCCGTCCCGGATTTCGGCATCGGCGACACCGTCGACGTCCACTACCTGATCAAGGAAGGCGACAAGGAGCGCGTGCAGCTGTTCTCGGGCATCGTCATCTCCTTCCAGGGCGCCGGCCCGCGCCGCAGCGCGACGGTGCGCCGCCTCGTCGCCGGCGAAGGCGTCGAGCGCACGTTCCCGCTGCACAGCCCGCGCGTCGCCGACATCCAGGTGAAGGAGCGCGGCCTCGTCCGCCGCGCCAAGCTGTTCTACCTGCGCGGCCGCGAGGGCAAGGCAACCCGCCTCGACCCGAACATGGGCGCGAAGCAGTTCCCGCGCTCGACGAAGGCCAGCAAGGCCGGCAAGGCCAAGTGACGATGGCGCCGGCGCTGCGCCCTGCTCGGGACTCGCGCCGGACCATCGCTTGCGTGCCCGCGGGGCTGAAGCCGATGGACCGGCGGAGGCCCCTTTGTCATTCTGTCAGTCATCGCGGCAGCCATCGGGCTGCCATCGCCGCGCGATGGCGCGCGGCCCCCACCCGGGCGTGACGGCCCGGCGGCGCGCCCCTGCGCCGCTCCCGTCCCGCTGCGTCCCATCCAAACGGACATGCTCGAGAACGCCAGTCGTCAGATGTTCCTCGTCCTGCTGTCGCTCGTCGCCGGCCTCGCCTGCGCGTTGACGCTGGAGGTGCCATGGGGCCACGACCTCAAGGGCGGCACCCAACTGCGCTACGAGGTCCCGGCCGACGTGCTGGAGCAGATGCGCCAGAAAGAAGGCCTCTCCGTCGACCAGATGATGGAGCAGTCGATCGGCATCATCGCCGACCGCATCGACCCGCAGGGCACGCTCGATCCGCTGATCACCAAGAGCGGCGACACCGGCATCCTGATCGAACTGCCGTGGTTCAAGAACCCGCAGGACCTGCAGGCGGTGCTGCAGCGCATCCAGAACCTCGGCAAGCTCGAGTTCCGGATGGTCGCGACCGCCGAGTACGCCGACGGCGGCATCCGCTTCAACCTCGCGGCCGAGAAGTCGCGCCTCGAGGCGTGGCTCAAGGCGCCAGGCAACAAGGAGCTGATCGCCAAGGACCCGCAGAACATCCGGCTCTACAACGACAACGCCACCGAGGGCCCGATCTCGGTCGGCAACCTCGCGTGGGCGCCGCGCTTCATCAAGCGCGACACCAAGGACGCGGCGACGGCGCGCTGGGACTACCGCTACGGCGACATACAGAAGATGGCCCAGGCCGTCGTCGCCACCTACGAGGAAGCGGACTACAACAACGGCACGATCCCGGAGGCGATCCTCAAGAAGCCCGCTGACGAGCAGCGCCTCGTCGAGTTCCTCGCGCTCAACATGCGCGAGACGTCGTTCTCGGGCGAACAGCTCGACGCCGGCGCAGTCGGCCGCACGCTGTACGAAGGCCGCGAGGCCGTCGGCTATGCGATGGCGCCGGGCTGGTCGGGCGCCTACGCCGACTGGACGCAGAAGCACAAGGACGAGAACAGCGCGATCGTGCTCAACGGCGTCGTCAAGTCGGCGCCGACGATCAACGGCAAGATCACCGGCTCGGGCGTCATCTTCGGCGACTTCACGCGCGAAGAGGTCGACGAGCTGGTCAAGGTGCTGAAGACCGGCTCGCTGCGCGTCGAGCCGCTGCTCGTCAGCAAGGAGTCGATCGGCCCGACGCTCGGCGAGGCCGCCATCCAGCGCGGCTCGTTCTCGCTGGCCGCCGGCGCCGTGCTCGTGTTCGCCTTCATGCTCGGCTACTACAAGAAGGCCGGCATGATCGCGTGCGCCACGCTCGTGCTGAACGTCTTCCTGCTGTGGGCGTCGATGCTCTTCCTGCAGGCGACGATCACGCTGCCGGGCCTCGGCGGCATCGTGCTGACGATGGGCATGGCCGTCGACGCCAACGTGCTGATCTACGAGCGCGTGCGCGAGGAACTGGCCAAGGGCAAGGACCTGCTGCTGGCGGTCCGCGCCGGCTTCGACCGCGCGATGTCGGCGATCCTCGACTCCAACATCACGACGTTCCTCGTCGGCATGGTGCTCTACAACGTCGGCGTCGGCCCGGTCCGCGGGTTCGCCGTCACGCTGATGGTCGGCATCGTCACGACGGTGTTCACGCAGTTCTTCGTCACGCGCCTGCTGTTCCACTACGCGCTCGAGAAGAAGTGGCTGGTGGACTACAAGCCGCGCACGCTGTTCGCCGACCTGAACGTCGACTTCGTGCGCTACATCAAGCCGTGCGTGGTCGGCAGCGCCGCGCTGATCGCCGCCGGCCTCGCCTACGCGACCTTCGTCGCCCCGCGCGAGGTCACGCTCGGCATCGACTTCACCGGCGGCGCCAACCTGCGCATGGTGCTGGCGAGGCCGCTCGCCGACGACGCCGTCAAGGCGAAGCTCAACGCCGACGAGCAGTTCCGCCGCGACTACCCCAACGTCCAGGTCAACCGCTTCGGCGACGCCAACGCCGACGGCACCGGCGACCAGTTCAACCTTCGCATCAAGCTCAACGACGCCCAGCGCGCCAAGATCGACGAGGAGCGCAAGCAGGATCGCGTCGCCCGCAAGGAGTCCGAGCAGAAGAACGACGCGCCGCCGAAGCTCTACGAGCCGCCGTATGCGCGCGAACTGCGCCGCCTGTTCGCCGACAACCTGGTCAAGCCGGCGTTCAGCACGCCGGTCACCGCGCCGGTGCCGAACGCGCCGAACCTGCAGTTCGCGCAGATCGAGGTCTATCTGACCAAGCCGGTCGAGGTCGCCAAGGCCCAGGAGGCGCTGGCCAAGGCGCTGCCGGGCGCGACCGTGCAGGGCCTCGGCGACGCCGCCGCGGCGCAGGCGAAGGACCTGCGCGTGGAATGGCAAACGCAGTCCAACGTGCGCCCGTGGCAGATGCCCGAGGCCGTCAAGGCCGGCCTCGCCGGCCTGTCCGGCGTCGACGGCGAGCCGCTGACGCTCAGCGAACCGTTCCCGGACTCGAACGAGATCCAGGGCCGCCTCGTCAGCGACCTGCGCAACCAGGCGATCGGCGCCATCCTGCTCGCGTGGGGCCTGATCGTGCTGTACCTGCGCGTCCGCTTCCACGAGTACAAGTACGGCATCGCCGCCGTCGTCGCGCTGATCCACGACGTGTTCGTCGCGCTGGTCGCGGTCGTGCTGTGCAACAACCTCGACCTCGTGCACGCCGAGATCAACCTGGCAATGATCGCCTGCTTCCTGACGATCATCGGCTACTCGGTCAACGACACGATCGTCATCTTCGATCGCATCCGCGAGAACGCGGTCGAGAACGCCCGCCTGGGCGTGACCGAGCCGTTCCGCGCGCTGATCAACCGCGCGCTCAACCAGACGATGTCGCGCACGCTGCTGACCAGCGGCCTGACGCTGCTCGTCGTCATCGCGCAGTTCGCGGTCAACTGGGGCAGCGAGTCGGACCTCGAGTCGTTCGCCTTCGCGATGATCATCGGCATGGCGTCCGGCGTGTACTCGACCGTGTACATCGCCGCGCCGATCCTAATCTGGCTCGACAAGGGCGACCTGAGCAAGCCGGCGCTGCCGCCGGCTCCGGTCGAGGCCACGGCCGAGACCCCCGCGTCGTGAGCCCGCGCCGGGCCGGCGCTCGCCGCCGGCCCGGACCGTCCGAGGCGCCAACATGACGTCCCCCGCCGCCGCGCCCCGCTTTCCCGCCGCGCTCGGCCCGTTCGACCTGCGGCGCACGCCGCTGCTGCGGACCGACGTGCTGGTGATCGGCTGCGGCATCGCCGGCGCCTGCGCCGCGCTGCACGCCGCCGACGCCGGCGCGCAGGTGCTGCTGCTCGCCAAGGACGACGTCGACGTCACCAACACCTCGTGGGCACAGGGCGGCATCGCCGTGGTCAAACGCCCCGACGATAGTTTGGCGGCGCACGTCGCCGACACCCTGCGCGTCGGCGGCGGCATCGCCGAGGCGGCGATCACGGAGCACGTGGTGAGGTCGGCGGGCGAGGCGGTCTCCTGGCTTGAGCGCCTGGGCGCGCGCTTCGACCGCGCCGGCGACGCCGCCGACGCGCCGCTGCACCTCTCGCGCGAGGGCGGCCACAGCCACGCGCGGGTCGTGCACGCCAACGGCGACGCCACCGGCCGCGAGATCCAGCGCGCGCTCGCCGCCGCGCTCGCCAACCATCCACGCATCACGCTGCGGCCGCGCGTCTTCGTGCGCGACCTCGTCATCGCCGACGGCCGCTGCGTCGGCGCGATCGCGCTGCAGGACGGCGAAACGCTGGCCGTCGAGGCGCGCGCCGTCGTCGTCGCCTGCGGCGGCACCGGTCAGATCTATCGCGAAACGACCAACCCGACCGGCGCCTCGGGCGACGGCCAGGCGCTGTGCTTCCGCGCCGGCGCCCGCATGGCGGACGGCGAGTTCGTGCAGTTCCACCCCACCACGCTCTACATCGCCGGCGCCTCGCGCTTCCTGATCAGCGAGGTCGTCCGTGGCGCCGGCGCGGTGCTGCGCGACCGCAACGGCGAGCGCGTGATGCGCGGCGTCCACCCGATGGAGGACCTGGCGCCGCGCGACGTCGTCAGCCGCGCCATCCTCGACCGGATGGTGGCGACCAACGACACGCACGTCTACCTCGACCTCGCCGGCGTCCAGGGTGATCCGCACACGTTGTTCCCCTCGATCGCGCGCATCTGCTCGACGTTCGACCTCGACCTGGCGAAGGACCCGATCCCGGTCCGCCCGGGCGCGCACTACTTCGTCGGCGGCGCGGCCACCGATGGCCACGGCCGCACCTCGGTGCCCGGCCTCTACGCCGTCGGCGAAGCCGCCGCGTCCGGCCTGCACGGCGCCAACCGCCTCGCGTCGAACTCGCTGCTTGAGGGCGCGGTGATCGGCAAGTCCGCCGGCGCCGCCGCCGCCGCCGAAGCCTGCCAGCCTCATCCCGGCTTGCCATGGCTCGGCCAGGGCCCGGCGCTGGCCAACGAACCGCCGCGCCTGCTGCACGACGACCTGCTGTACTCGCTGAAGAGCCTGATGTGGCGCCAGGTCGGCTTGCGCCGGAGCGCCGTGGGCCTCGAGGACGCCCGTCAGCGCATCGGCTACTGGCACCACTACCTGGTCAAGGCGCCGCTGGCGACCCGCGCGGCCTGCGAACTCGCCAACATGCTGACTGTCGCGGCGCTGGTCGCCGAGGCGGCCCTGGCGCGCGCCGAGTCACGCGGCACGCACTTTCGCGACGACCATCCCGCGCGCGACGACGCCGGGTTCTGTCGCCGCATCTTCCTCGAACGCCTCGGGGATGGTGCAATCCGCACAGCGCTCGGGCCGCTGCAAACGCCGACCGACGCGCCCACCGCGTGAGAAACGACTCGTCCCTCGACACCCCCCAGGGCCACGCCACCGAGGCGATCCTCTTCGGCCTCGTGCCGATGGGCGATCCTCGCACCGCAGCCGAGGCGCTGCACGAACTGCAACTGCTCACCGAGACTGCCGACTTCGTCGTCGCCGGCTGCATGGTGCAGCACCGGCGCCACGCCGACCCGCACAGCTACCTCGGCAGCGGCAAGCTCGAGGAACTAGCCGAGGTCGTCAAGCTCGCCCACAGCACGGTCGTCATATGCGACGACTCGCTGACGCCCAACCAGGGCAAGGCCATCGAGCAGGCCGTCGGAGTGCCGGTGATCGACCGCAGTGAACTGATCCTGCAGATCTTCGGCATGCACGCGCGCACGCCGCAGGCCAAGTTCCAGGTCGAGCTGGCGGCGCTGCAGTACGAGATGCCACGCCTGCGCCGCAAGTGGACGCACCTCGAGCGCCAACGCGGCGGCATCGGCGTGCGCGGCGGCGCCGGCGAGAAGCAGATCGACGTCGACCGCAACCTGCTCAAAACGCGTATCGCCGCGATCAACCGCGAGCTCGAGCGCATCGAGGAGCACAAGGTGCGCGAGGTGCAGGCGCGGCCCGACCTCTTCACCATCGCTCTGGTCGGCTACACCAACGCCGGCAAGTCGTCGCTGATGAACCGGCTGACCGACGCCGGCGTGCTGGCCGAGAACCGGCTGTTCAGCACGCTCGACACGCGCACCCGGCCCTGGCGCCTGCCAGGCGGCCGCACCGTGCTGCTGACCGACACCGTCGGCTTCCTGCGCAAGCTGCCGCACCAGTTGGTCGCCAGCTTCCACGCCACGCTCGAGGAGGCGCTGCACGCCGACTTGCTGCTCGTCCTGGTCGACGGCAGCTCGCCCGAGGCCCAGGAACAGTTGCGCACCGTCGACGAGGTGCTCGAGACGCTCGGCGCCCAGAGCCTGCCGCGCATCACCGTGCTCAACAAGCTCGACCTCGTCGCCGACCGCGCCAACCTGACGCCGCTGTACCAGACGGATCCGAAGGCGGTCGCGGTGTCGGTGCTGACCGGCGACGGCATGTCGGACCTGTTCGGCGCGATCCTCGGCCACCTCGCCGAGGTCGAACAGCGCGTCGAACTGCTGCTGCCGCACTCGGCCGGCGCGCTGCACGGTGAGATCCGCGCCAAGGCGACCGTGCTCAGCGAGTTCTACACCGAGGACGGCTGCCTGATGACCATCCAGGCCTCGCCGGCGTTGCTCGGCCGGCTGATGGCAGGCGGCGCCCGCCGCGCCGAGCCGAAGCCCGGCAACGGCGGCGGGGCGTAGGCCGCCGCCGCGGTCCCGCTGCGGTCACTTCGCGGCGTCGAGCACGACCAGCAGATCCTGCCCCTTCACCTGCGCCTTGACGTCGACGCAAAGCTCGCGCACGACCCCGGCGACCGGCGCGCGCACGATCGTCTCCATCTTCATCGCTTCGAGCGTCAGCAGCGGTTCGCCCGCCTGCACGGTCTGGCCTTCCTTGACGTGCAAGCCGATGACGCGGCACGGCATCGGCGCGCCGACGTCCCCGGGTCGCGCCGCGTCGGCGCGGCGGCGCTGCTCGCCTTCCTTGCGCAGGCTGCGGTCGGGCACGACGACCTGCCGGCTCTGGCCGTTGAGCAGGAAGTACACGGTGACGTTGCCGTCCTCGTCCGGCTCGCTGCGCGCTTCCAGCGACACCAGCAGCGACTTGCCCGGCTCCAGCTCGATCCAGACCTCCTGGCCCATGTCGAGTCCGTAGAAGTAGACCGGCGTCGGCAGCAGCGACACGTCGCCGCAGCGCGACTGGAAGGCGAAGAAGTCGTCCATCACGCGCGGGTACAGCGCGTAGCTGATGACGTCGCGCGGATCGGCGTCGCGGCCGGTGCGCGCGGCGACGTGCGCCCGCGCCTTGCCGAGGTCGAACGGCGCCATGCCGTCGCTGGGCCGGCCCTGCAGCACCGGCAGGCCCTTCAGCACGGCGGCGCGCAGGTCCTCCGGGTAGCCGCCCGGCGGGTGGCCGAGGTAGCCCTGGAAGTACTGCACGACGCTCTGCGGGAAGTCGAGCCGGCGCGCCTCCAGCAGCAGCTTCTGCCGCGTCGCCTCGACCGTCGCGGCGAGGTCGGCGCGCAGCGCCAACAGGTCGTTCTGCACCAGGAAGATCGCGAAGTCGCCGACCATCTTGCTGGACGGCGTCACCTTGGGGATGTCGCCGCAGAGCTTGTTGACGACGGCGAAGGCGTGGCGGACGTCGGCCCAGCGGTGCAGCGTCCACGCTCCCTGCGTAACGTCCGGCGGCAGAGATGCAACCGCAGCCTGATCCGCTGCCGCGAACGCTCGGTGGCGCGTTCCCGTCGTTGGCTTTCGACCGCCCGCCGCTATCCTCCGCGCGCTGCATGGTTGCCCAGGCGTTGCTCCGCACGGTCCGCTCGCTCGCCACTGCCGCGCTCGCCCTCGCCGCCGCCGGCCTCGGCGGGTGCGCCGGCGAACCGCCGCTGCGACGCAGCCTCGCGCTCGCGCCCGGCCAGAAGACGGTCGTGCGCTACCTCGACGTCAAGGGCACGCTGTCGCTGTCGCTGCAGAACGCCAGCGCCGTGTTGGCGACCGACGTCTACCGCACCGACTCGGGCGCCATCGACCCGGGCGCCAAGGTCGTCGCCGACGACGACCTGCAGGCGCTGCTCGACATCTTCAGCGAGCGCGGCCTCTTCGCCGCCGCCGCCAACGAAGTGCCGGCCGACGCGCTCGACGCGCTGGTCGTGCAGCAGGGCGGCCAGCGCTGGGTGTTCCCGCGCCGGTTGCGCGGCGTGCAGCAGGCGGAAGCCGCCTTCCACGAGGGTCGCGCGTACTTCCTGGCCCTCTACAACGACGTGACCGCTTACCACGGCACCGGCGACGACCGACCGGACTTCAAGTCGGAGCAGCGCCGCGCCACCAACGACGGCCGCGCCGCCCGCGCGAAGCTCGAACGCCTGCGCGGAGGCGTCCGCTGACCATGGCCACCGTCCGCGCCCTCGCCATCATCCCGGTCCGCGTCGGCAGCCAGCGTCTGCCCGGCAAGGCGCTGCTGCGCGAGAGCGGCCAGGAGCTGTTCCTGCACACCTGCGACCAGGCGAAGAAGGCGGCCAACATCGACCGCGTCGTCGTCGCCACCGACGACGACGTCGTCGAGGCGGCGGCGAAGCGCAAAGGCTACGGCGTCGTCCGCACGAGCCCGGCCTGCCGCACCGGCAGCGAACGCTGCGCCGAGGCCGCCGCGGCGATCCCGTGCGAGGCCGTGCTCGACATCCAGGGCGACTGGCCGGAGGTGGCGCCGCGCGACCTCGAGGCGATCGTCGACCAGTTGCTGCGCGGCGAGGCGGTGTGCAACACGCTGTGCGTGCCGCTCGCCGACCCCGAGGCGATCGCCAACCCGAACGTGGTCAAGGTGGTCCGCGGCCGCAACGGCAAGGCGCTGTACTTCAGCCGCGCCGCCGTCCCCTACGGCAAGGACGGCCCGCTCGGACTGCTGCGCCACATCGGCGTGTACGGCTTCGCGCGCGCGACCTTGCTGGCCATCCCGCCGCTGCCGAGCAGCGGTCTGGCCGAGGCCGAGAGCCTCGAACAGTTGCGCTTCCTCGAGAACGACATTCCGATGCACGTGCTCGACGCCCAGGGCGACCCCTGGGGCATCGAGACGCGCGCCGACTACGACGCCTTCCTCGGCCGACTCGCCCGCAAGAAGCCCAGCCCATGACCAAGTACATCTTCGTGACCGGTGGCGTTGTCTCGTCGCTCGGCAAGGGCCTGACCTCAGCGGCGATTGGCTGGATGCTCGAGCGCCACGGCTTCAGGGTGTCGATGCAGAAGCTCGACCCCTACATCAACGTCGACCCGGGCACGATGTCGCCGTTCCAGCACGGCGAGGTCTACGTCACCGACGACGGCACCGAAGCCGACCTCGACCTCGGCCACTACGAGCGCTTCACGCACGCCCGCGTCAACAAGGACAGCAACTACACCACCGGCAAGATCTACAAGTCGGTGATCCAGAAGGAGCGCCGCGGCGACTACCTCGGCAAGACCGTCCAGGTGATCCCGCACATCACCGACGAGATCAAGATGGCAGTCCGCGCCGGCGCCGCGCCGACGCCGGGCGAGCCCGCGCCGGACGTCGCCATCACCGAGATCGGCGGCACCGTCGGCGACATCGAGTCGCTGCCGTTCCTCGAGGCGATCCGACAGTTCAGCCTCGAACAGGGGCCGAACGACTGCATGTTCATCCACCTGACGCTGCTGCCGTTCTTGCGCGCGTCGGGCGAACTCAAGACCAAGCCCACGCAGCAGTCCGTCGGCAAGCTGCGCGAGATCGGCATCCAGCCGCACGTGCTGATCTGCCGCACCGAGATCCCCATGGAGCCGGACATGGCGAAGAAGATCTCGCTGTTCTGCAACGTGCGGCCGGAGGCGGTCATCGAGGAGCGCGACGTCGCGTTCTCGATCTACGAAGTGCCGCTGATGCTGATCGACGCGGGCCTCGACCTGCGCATCCTGAGCCATTTGCAGATCACGCAGAAGCGTCAGGCCAACGTCGCCGACTGGCAGCGCCTGCTGGAGACGGTCAAGCACCCCAAGCAAACCGTCGAGATCGCCGTCGCCGGCAAGTACATCGAGTTGCACGACGCCTACAAGTCGATCTACGAGTCGCTGAGCCACGGCGGCATCGCCAACAACTGCAAGGTCGTGCTGCGCAAAATCTCGGCCGAGCAGGTCGCCAACGACGGTCCGGAGAAACTCCTCGCTGGCGTCGACGGCATCCTGGTGCCCGGCGGCTTCGGCGAGCGCGGCTTCGAGGGCAAGATCGCGTCGATCCGCTACGCGCGGCAGAAGAACATCCCGTTCTTCGGCATCTGCTACGGCATGCAGGCCGCCGTCGTCGAGTTCGCACGCAGCGACTGCGGCATCACGGACGCGACCACGACCGAGTACGACGCCAACGCCAAGAGCCCGCTGATCTCGCTGATGGAGGATCAGAAGCGCACCAACGAGAAGGGCGGCACGATGCGCCTGGGCGCGTTCGACTGCACGCTGAGTCCCGGCACCAAGAGCCACAAGGCCTACGGCACGGCGACGATCAGCGAGCGCCACCGCCACCGCTTCGAGCTCAACAACGCCTACCGCCAGCAGCTGGCGCAGAAGGGGCTCGTGATGGCCGGCGTGAACCCCAAGCTCGATCTCGTCGAGATCGTCGAGATCCCGGGCCACCCGTGGTTCGTCGGCGTGCAGTACCACCCCGAGTTCAAGACGCAGCCGCTACAGGCTCACCCGCTGTTCCGCGACTTCATCGCCGCGGCGGTGGCCGAGAAGCAGAAGCGCGCCGGCGCGCGCTGAGCGCCTGCGAAGGAATGTGCTTCGGGCTCTTGGGTTGACCCTCGTGCCGCGCGCTCGGGCCACCACGCATCGGCGCCAGTGATTTCGCCCGCTAGGGACACTTCCCAGCCGCCGCGCCACCACGACATCGCCATGCTGCCGCTGCCGACGCGCGGCCAGAACGGACCCGACCGCGCCTGCCGCAGCAGCGTCGCCAAAGCGGTAGCGCGCCGGATCGCGACGCCCGGGGTCTTCGCGCCGCCGGCAGCCTGACCGCCGCGGCCGCGACCCGTGGTTCAGCTCCTGCCACCCGGCTCGCTCGCTGGCTGGAACGCCGGGCGGAACTCACTTCGAGCCGTCGAGCCAGCGGTCCTTGGCCTTCTTCAGGTTCTCGTCCTTCGGGTTGAGGCTTATCGCGCGATCCATGGTGGCGAAGGCCTCCTTGCGCAGATTGTTGACGATCTGCACGGCGGCGTGCACGTAGAGCGCGCTCGCCAGGTACGGCCCGTCCGGCGACGCCTTGTGGCGCTTCTCGACCTCGTCGAGCGCCTTCTTGCTGACGTCGAGCGCCTCCTTGAGCAGGCCCTTGTCGATCTTCGCCAGCGCCTCGTGGTTCTCGTAAGCCTTGCCGGCGAGGTTCTGGCCGTAGGTCAGCACCTGGTCCGGCGGCACGTTCTTCCACGCCTTGCCGGCCGCCTCCGCCGCCGCCTTGAGGTTCTGCCGGCGGTACTCGGCGCCGGCGATGCGGTCGTAGCCGAGGAACAGGATGCGCTTGTTCTTCTGCGCGTTGAGAAACGTGCGCAGCGCCTTCAGATCGACGTCCTGCGGCGGCACGTCGACGCGGAACGTCTGGTCGCAAATCTCCAGCAGCTTGGCCTCGGCCGCCGGCTCGGCGGCGAACTTCGGGTCCTTGGCGACGATCGCCGCGATGACCGCGACCGAGCCCTTCATGTCGCCCGAGCTGCGCAGCTTGCGCACCAACCTCATCTGCAGCGCGAGGTCGCCCGGCGCGGCGGCGGCCTGCTCGCGCAGCGCGCCGATCGTGTCCTTGCCCTTGCCGATGCGCTCGAGCTCGGCGAGGAACTCGGCGACCGGCACGTAGCCGGTGACGACGTCCACCACCGCGCCCTTGGGATCGAGCAGCAGCACCGTGGGCACCGACTCGATGCCGTACTTCTGCAGCGTCGGCTTGCCGGCGGCGTCGTCCTTGGCGGCGACGCAGACGTGCCCGGCCAGCGCCGCGGCGACCTTCGGGTCCGACAGCGTGCCGGAGAACATGTCGGCACAGGCGCCGTGGTTGTCCTTCCAGCAGTAGAGCAGGGCCACCTTGGCCGGCTTCTCGGCCGCCGCGACGAGGGCGCTGTCGAGGTCCTTCTGCCACCATTCGATGGTCTGGGCGGACAGGCCGGCCGAACCGGCGACGAGCAGGGCGAGGACCGACGGCAGGAACGCGCGCTTCATGCCGCGATCATGCCGCCGGCCCGCGTCGACGGGAACGCCCCGTCGGCGCCAGTCTCGCCGCCGCCGGCGCGGTCACCGCAGGGCCTGGTACACCGCCGTGCGGAAGCGGCCGATCAGCTTGCGCTCGTCGAACGGCGTGTGCTGCGCGAACAGCACGGCGACGAGCCCGTTGTTGGGGTCGGCAAAGAAGCTCGTCGTTGCCGCGCCATTCCAGTGCAGCGTCCCCGCCGGCATCAGGTCCGGCCCCGCGCCCGGATCAGCAACCACCGCCGTCGCCATCCCCCAGCCGTCGCTCGGCCGGCTGGTGCGCTGGCCGTCGCGCAGCGTGTTGCCGCGCATCAGTTCCATCGTCGCCCGCGACAGGACGCGCGCGCCGTCGAGCGCGCCGTCGCCGAGCAAGAAGCGACCAAAACGCGCGTAGTCGTCGAGCGTCGAGAACATGCCTGCCCCGCCCGAGGCGAAGCCGACGCCGGCCTCGGCCTCGGCGGCGAAGGCGGCGGTGACCGGCTCGAGCCCGGCGGCGCCGCGCCGGTACCCCACTGCCAACCGCGCACGCTTGTCGGCCGGCACGTCGTAGTCGGTGTCGAGCATGCCGAGCGGGCCGGTGACCGCCTCGCGCACGTAGTCGGCGAGCGGCTGCTTGACCGCGCGCTCGACCAGCACGCCGAGCACGTCGTCGGCGATGCTGTAGTTCCACGCCGTGCCCGGCTGCGCCAGCAGCGGCAGCTTGGCCGCGCGCTGCAGGAAGTCGGCGGTCGACGTCGCCTGCCACAACTCCGCCCGCCGGTACAGCTCGTGCAACGGCGAGTCGCGGAAGAAGTCGTAGGTGAAGCCGGCGGTGTGGTTCAGCAGCATGCGCACCGTGATCGCGCGCGCCGCCGGCGCCAGCTGCGGCGCGTCCGCCGTGCCGCCGACGAACACCTGCGGCGCCTTGAACTCCGGCAGCAACTCGGCGATCGGTTGGTCGAGCCGCAGCAGGTCGCGCTCAACGAGCGTCAGCGCCGCCACCGCGGTGATCGGCTTGGTCATCGAGTAGATGCGCGCGATGGCGTCGCGGCGCAGCGGCCGGTTGCGCTCGAGGTCGGCGAGGCCAAAGCAGCCGTGCGCGACGCACTCGGCGCCATGGAAGACGACGTAGGACGCGCCGGCGTAAGCGCCCGACTTGATCTCCGCGGCGAGCAGCGCATCGATGCGGCCGACGCGATCAGGCAGCAGCGGGCCGTCCTGGGCCGCGACGGCGACGAGGAACACCGGAAACGATGACCAAGCGGTCAGGCGCATGCCGGCACCTTGCCGCGCCGCTGCCGCCGCGTCCACAGCGACCTACGTGGTCAGGCCGGCCGGTCGCGGCGCCGGCGCTGCCAAGCCGGCCAGCCCCACATGACGTAGCCGCTGGTCGCGAGCAGCGCGAGGGCGACCGCCGCCGCCGGCATCAGCCAGTCGTGCCCCGCCGGTCCGAGCCACGAGCCGTCGTGCAGCCGTTCGATCCAGTCGCTGCGACGGACCGCCGGTCCGCTGGTGCGCAGCGTGATGGCGCAGACCTGCACCTCGACATCGCCGCGCGTGCTGACGACCTTGTGCACGCGGTCCTGCGGCCGGAAATCGACGCGGGCGATGTCGGCTTCGCTGCGCAGTTCGGGAACGCCGAGCGCAAACACCGCTGCGTAGACCTCGGCGAGCGGCCGCAACGCCTCGACTGGTCCATCGGCGCCGCGCATCACCGGCGGCTGCAGCCATGCGTGCTCCTTCTTGCGCAGCAGCAGCAGGCCGGAGCCGGCGCTGAACAGCAGCACCAGGCCAGCGGCGAGCCCGAGCCAGCGGTGCAGCGTCCAGGTGGCGCGGAGCAAGCTCACGTCAATCCTCGACGTAGCTGCCCATCAGATAGCGGGGCTCGAGGTCGGCGATGGCGGCCGGCGCGAACGGCAGCGGCGCGGCGAACATCTCGGCGGCGACGACGCGCGTGTGCAGCGCCAGTTCGGCGCCGGCCGCGGCGAACGCCGCTTGCAGCGCGGCGGGCAATGCCGCGGGCGCGACCACGAGCCCGCAGCCGACGCGAGCCACGGCCTCGGCCAGCGGCAGGGCCGCAGCGGGCGCAGCGACGGCGACGCCACGCGGGCCGACATCGAACGCCTGCCAGTGCACGCGCTCGCGCCGCGCGTCGAGCACGGCGTGCACGCGGCGGTCGGCGGCGGCGCGGGCACGCGCCGCCAACAGCGCGAGGCTATCGATGGCCTGGACGTCGACGGCGCCAAAGCGCTGCAGGAAGCGCACGAACGTCAGCGCCACACGCAAACCAGTGTACGAGCCCGGGCCGACGTCAACGCGCACCGTGCGCACGTCGGCTGGCGTCAGGCCCGCTGTCGCGCACAGTCCGGCGACGAGGCCAGCGAGGTCGCCGCGACCGCCGGGCGGCGAAGCCGCAGCGTGCAGCGCATCGCCGACGCGCAGCGCCGCCGAGAATGGCGCGTCGCCGGTCAGGTTGCTGCCCGACAGCGCCAGCGTCGGATGATCGCTCATGCGCCGAGCTCGCGCGCGACGACATCAGCGAGCTCGCGGCAGAGACGGTCGCACAGCGCCGCATCGGCGGCCTCGATCATCACGCGGCACTTCGGCTCGGTGCCGGAGTAGCGCAGCAGCAGCCGGCCATCCTGGCCGAGCGCACGCTCGACCTCCGCGGCCTTGGCAGCGATCGCCGGCACGTCCGCGAGCCGCGGCTTCTGCGCCACCGCCACGTTGACCAGCTTCTGCGGGAACCGCTGGAAGGCCGCGAACGCCGCCGACGCCGGCTGCTTGCCGATCGCCGCCAGCAGCCGCATGCCGGTGTACAGACCGTCGCCGATGAGGTCGTGGTCGGCGAACAGCACGTGGCCGGACTGTTCGCCGCCGACGGCGGCGCCGAGCTCACGCACCGCCAGCCAGACGTTGCGGTCGCCAACCGGCGTCACGTGCACGCCGACGTCGGCTTCGCGCAGCGCCTTGTGGAGGCCGAGATTGCTCATCACCGTGGCGACCACGCGGCTGCCGGGCAACCGGCCCTCCTGATGCAGGCGGCGACCGAAGAACGCCAGCACGTCGTCGCCGTCGCGCACGCCACCCTGTTCGTCGACGAAGATGCCGCGGTCGCCGTCGCCGTCGAGGCAGATGCCGAACTCGGCGCGATGCTCGCGCACCGCCGCCGCCAGCTGCTCCGGGTGCAGGGCGCCGCAGCCGTCGTTGATGTTGAAGCCGTCGGGCTCGCAGCAGAGTTCGATCACCTCGGCGCCGAACGCGCGCAGGATGCGCGGCGCCAGCTCCGCGCCGCCGCCGTTGGCGGCGTCGACGCAGACCTTGCGGCCGGTGAGGTCAAGGTCGGGAAACGCTGCGGCGTAGCCTTCAACGTAGCGGGTCAGCAGCTCGCTGCGGTCGCGCGTACGGGCCGGGCGGACGTCGGCAGGCCGCAGCTGCACGGCCAGCATCGAGATCTGCGCCTCGTCCTCGTCGCGCAGCTTGCTGCCGTCGGAAGCGAAGATCTTGACGCCGTTGTCGTGCGCCGGGTTGTGCGACGCGCTGATCATCACGCCAGCGTCGACCTTCTCGCGCGCGACCAGCCACGCCAGCGCCGGCGTCGTGCACAGGCCGACGTGGCCGACAGCGACCTCGGCGGCGGCGAGGCCCTGGCCGAGCGCCTCGAGGATCCACGGCGCCGATTCGCGGCCGTCGTCGCCGACGAGCACGCGCTTCTGCGCGGCGCCGCCGCGCTGCAGCAGCACACCGAGCGCAGCCCCGACGCGGCGCAGCGTCTCGGGGTCCATCGGGGCGTCGCCGGCGCGGCCGCGCAAGCCGTCGGTGCCGAACTTCGGCGGGTCGATCGAGGTCATTGCTGGCGACGCAGCTTGACCACGACGACCTCATCGAGCAAGCACTCGTTGCGATCGACGGTGGCGCTCAGCGGACCGAGCAGCAGCAGCCGCGCCTTGACGTCGAGTTCGGGGCCGAGCGCGGCGCCGGCCGCCGGCCGCTGCAGGTGCACGTGCAAGCGCAGGTTCTCGTCGACCCAGTCGCCGAGCTGCGCCTTGTCGACCGACTCCTGCAGGCCGACGAGGCGCGAGCGCAGGTCGCCGCCGGCCTGGACGCGCACGGTCCGCCGCGGGGCTTCCGGCAGCCACTTGCCGCGCAGTTCAGCGGCCAGGGCCATGTCGTCGACGACCACCAGCACCTCCAACGTGAACGCCGCCGTGCGCGGCCACAGTTCAACCGTCAGCAGCGGCTGCGTGGCGAAGCGCAGGCCCTGCGCCTCGGCGTCGATCAGTTCGACATGGGCGCTGGCCTGCCGGTCGCTGGCGCCCGCTACCAGCACGGCGCGGAACGGCTTGTCAGCGCGCTTGCCGAGCGCGTCGATGTCGGCGGCGCGGCCTAAGACCGTCGGGGCCCCGGGCGTGAAGGCGACGGTCTCGCGCTTCCAGCGGCCCGCAAATGGCCCCTCGACGATGTCGACGTTTTCGGGCGTCAGGGTGAGAGCGCGCGCGGCCAGCGCGGCGACCTCGAAGCGGATGCGCGCCGGCCGCAGTTCGACGGCGACGTCCTTGAAGACGAATTGGTCGAGGCGCAGGTCGGCGACGGTGAACTCGGCGCTAGCGCGCTCGGTCCAGTCGACCGACAGGAAACGCGAGACTTGCAGGTCGAACGACTCGCTCTCCAGGGCGTCGACGCGGAAGCGCGGGCCGCTGAGCACGACGTCAACCCGGTCGATCGGCTTCTCGCCATCGAGGAAGCGCAGGCCGACGACGCGATCCGTCGGCAGCGCCACGGCGAGGCTGCCGGTCACGCTGGCGCCGCCCTGCTGCTGGCCGACGAAGGCCAGCGGCAGCATGCGCTCGATGCGACGGTGCACGCGGCTGTCGACGAAGTACCACAGCAGCACGGCAAGCCCGACGGCGGCGAGCTTGCGCCACGGGTCGGCGACGACCGCGCCGAGAAGGGTCTGATGGCGATTGTCCTTCATGCGGGCTGCTTGCGGCCGAGCGCCGCATCGAGTTGCTCCTCCAACTCCTCAAGGGTCAGGCCGCAACGCAGCGCGCCGCCGCTGGCGGCGGAGATCCTGCCGGTCTCCTCGCTGACGACGACGACGAAAGCGTCGGTTTCTTCGGCTAGGCCGAGCGCGGCGCGGTGGCGCGTGCCCAGCCGCTTGTCGAGGTCGGGGCTCTGGCTGAGCGGGAACAGACACGAGGCCGCGACGATGCGGTCGTTGCGCACGATCACGCCGCCGTCGTGCAGCGCGCTCTTGGGGAAGAAGATCGACTCGATCAGGTAGCTGTTGAGCTCAGCGTCGATGGTGATGCCGCCCTCGGCCAGCTCGGCCAGCGTCGCGTCGCGCTCGATAGCGATCAGCGCGCCGATGCGCTCCTTGCTCAGCCGCGCGATGGCGCGCAGCAAACGCGGCACGATCTTGGTGTCGCGGCGAAAGAACCGGCGGAAGATCGAGCTGTCACCGAGCTGCACGATGGCGCGGCGGATCTCTGGCTGGAACACGATCACGAGACCGAGCACGACCGATGGAGCCAGTTGCTCGACGACGTACAGCAGGCGCTTGAGCTCGAAGGTCTGTATCAGCAGCACGAAGCCGACGACCAGCACGGCGAGCAGCAGGCCGAGGCCCCGGATCAGCACCGAGCCGCGCGTCGACCACAGGAAGCGCAGCGCCACGTAGATCAACGCCGCGAAGATCGCGATCTCGAGCAGCGTCGGCCACCACTCGGCGGCGACGCCCAGCCCTTCGGCGAGGGTGTCCTGGGGCGGCGGTGGCACGGCTCGTGTCGTCATGGGGCGGCGTTCTTGGCCCCATCGTGCGCAGCGATCAAGCGCCGGACAAGCCGACGTCCGGCTTCTTGCTGGCTGGCAGCGGCTCGGTTTCGGCGGCCGGCCGGGGCGCCGGTTCGGCGCGCTTGGGCGCGACGGTCTGCTGCTGGCGCGCCTGCGCTTGCCGGTACTCCTCCAGGTCGTCGCCGCGCAGCACCGCGCCGATCTCGTCGCCACTGAGCGTCTCGTGCTTGAGCAGCGCCGAGGCGACCGCGTCGAGGCGGGCGCGGTTGTCCTGCAACAGGCGGGTCGCCGACTGGTACTGCTCGTCGACGATGCGGCGCACCTCGTCGTCGATCGTTTGCAGCGTCCGCTCACTGACGTTGCCGGCGAGGCGGAACTCGCTGCCGAGGAACGGGTTCTCCTCGTCGGCGGTGTACTTGATCGGCCCGACCTTGGGGCTCATGCCGAGCTCGCACACCATCACGCGCGCGAGATTGGTCGCCTGTTCGATGTCGTTCTGCGCGCCGGCCGAGACGTCGCCGAACACGATCTCCTCGGCGATGCGCCCGCCGAAGCACACAGAGATGCGGCCGAGCAGCTTCTTGCGCCAGTGGTTGTATTCGTCCTTCTCCGGCAGCGAGAGCGTGACGCCGAGCGCGCGGCCGCGGCTGACGATCGTCACCTTGTGCACCGGGTCCTGGTCTGGCGTCATCATCGAGACGATGGCGTGGCCGGCCTCGTGGTAGGCGGTGACCTTCTTGTCCTCCTCCTCGATGGCGCGCGACTTCTTCTCGCGGCCCCAGCGCACGCGGTCGCGCGCCTCCTCGAGGTCGGACATGTCGACGGCGTCCTTGTTCTTCATCGCCGCCAGGATCGCCGCCTCGTTGATGACCGCGGCCAGCTCGGCGCCCGAGAAGCCCGCCGTCGCCTTGGCGATGACGTGCAGGTCGACGTAGCCGGCCATCTTCACCTTGCGGGCGTGCACCTTGAGGATCGCCTCGCGGCCTTTCACGTCCGGGCGGTCGATGACGACCTGGCGGTCGAAGCGGCCCGGACGCAGCAGCGCCGGGTCGAGCACGTCGGGGCGGTTGGTCGCGCCGATCAGGATGATGCCCTTGTCGGAGTCGAAGCCGTCCATCTCGACGAGGATGGCGTTGAGCGTCTGCTCGCGCTCGTCGTGACCGCCGCCCATGCCGGTGCCGCGCTTGCGGCCCACGGCGTCGATCTCGTCGAGGAAGACGATGCACGGGCTCGTCTCGCGCGCCTGCTTGAACAGGTCGCGCACGCGGCTGGCGCCGACGCCGACGAACATCTCGACGAAGTCTGAGCCGGAGATCGAGAAGAACGGCACCTCGGCCTCGCCGGCGATGGCCTTGGCCAGCAGCGTCTTGCCGGTGCCCGGCGAGCCGACCAGCAGCACGCCGCGCGGGATCGAGCCGCCCAGGCGCGCGAACTTGCCGGGGTTCTTCAGGAACTCGATGATCTCGCGCACCTCCGCCTTGGCCTCCTCCATGCCGGCGACGTCGTCGAAGGTGATGTTGGTGCGGTTCTCCTTGGTGTAGAGGTGCGCGCGGCTGCGGCCGAAGCTCAGCACGCCGCCAGCGCCGCCGGGCGAGCGCATCTGGCGCAGGATGAAGAACCACACGATCGCCAGCACCAGCAGCCACGGGCCGACGGTGCCGAGCACGTACAGCAGGGCGGTGTTCGGCTCGCTGATGCGGAAGTCGTTGCCGAGCGAGAGCGCGAACGTGCGCACCTTGACACCCTTATTCGCCAGCGCCGCGACGCATTCCTGCAGCGGCGCGCCCTCGCCGGCGGCCGGCGCGTCGAGCCGCACGTAGTGCAGCCTGGAACCGCGCTGCAGCAGCGCCGTCAGGTACGAGCCGGCCTGCCGCGGGTCGGTCGCGCCGGCGCGGGCCAGCGTCGGCGTCTTGCCCTCGGACTCCTGCACCAGGAAGGCCCGCAGCACCAGCACCCCGCCGGCGTCGACCTGGTTCTTGAAGTCGGCCGTCGCCGTCGGCCCGGAGAAGAGCGTCGGGTCGAGTCGCTGCGTCGCCAGCGTGCTGTACAGCTCGATCTCGCTGTCGCCCTCGGCGCGCAGGAAGTCGCGCACGACGACCTCGATCTGCCGCACACCCTCGCCGACCTTGACCTCGGCGGTGGCGACGCCGTCGGCGACCGCCAGCCGTTCGACCTTGCCGTTGAGCAGGTAGCTGTAGAAGGCGTGGACCGAGTTCTGGCCTTCGCGGTTGGCGTTCGAGAGCACGAAGAACAGCGCCATCAACAGCGCCATGATCAGCACCACGCCGCCCATGCCACGCGGCTTGCGGACGCCCTGCCCGTCGGCGGGCTCCTTCGATTGCTTGGTCGTCATTTGGGTTCTCGGACGCGCGCCGGCGGCAGGGCCGCGCGACTGGGTTGCAGAGAGTAGGCCACGGCCGGCGGGGACGCCAGGAGGCAAGTGGCCGGCGCGCTGGCGTCAGCGTCGCGTGACGCGGCGCCGGCGCTGGCGCAACGAACTCAGCGGCCGGCGAACAAGTCGGCGAACAAACGCCACATCGGCTCGCCCACCGCCTGCAGCATGCGCACCGGTTCGTGGGCGACGCCTTGCGGCTCGAGGTAGGCGTGCGGGATGCCGAGCGCATCGAGCCGCTCGTGCAGGCCGCGGTTGGCCGGCAGCGTTTCGTCGGCCGCGCCGCAGGCGAGCAGCAAGCGGGCGTCGCGCAGGCGCTCGCGGTGGACTTCCGCGAGCCGCCACGGGCTGCGCGCGACGAACTCCGCCATGTCGCCGCCGTAGGTCGTCTGCAACACCTCGCGACGGCGCGCTTCGTTGGTGCGCGGCGCCTCGGTGAGTTCCGGCTGCAGCGGCCCGCCGCCGAGGCTCGCAGCGGCGCCGAACAGGTCGCGCCGCGCCAGGCCAAAGCGCAGCGCGCCGTAGCCGCCCATGCTGAAACCGGCGACGACGCGATGCGCCGCGTCGGGCAGCGTGCGGAACGCGGCGTCGATGCGCGGCACGATCTCGCCGAGCACGACGGTCTCGACCGGCCGGCGGCCGTCGACGCTGTCGCACCACATGCCCTGCGGCAGGCCGTTGGGGTAGACGACGAGGCTCGGCGGCAGGTCGCCGCGGCGCATCGCCGCCTCGAACGCGCGCGCCACCGACGGCAGGCCGGCGTCACCACCGCCGCTGCCGTGCAGCCAGTAGACGACCGGATAGCGGCGGCCGTCGGCGTCGTCCTCGTAGCCCGGCGGCAGGTAGACGTGGTAGCTGACCGCGGTGCGCGCCGCACGGCTCTCGTAGACGTGCTGCACGACGCCCGGCAGCGCCGCCGCCGGCGTCGTCCACGGCTCGGGCTTGAGCGTGGCGCGGAAGAACGCGGCGATCGCCGGCGCGGCGGCGGCGGGGAACTCGTGGCCGCCATCGTGCAGCCACGTGGCGACCAGTTCGCCGGCCGTGCCGCGGTGCACGGTCGCGCCCGGCACCGCGTCCCACGGCGCGCCGGCGTCGGCGCGGACGGCTGCGATGATTGCGTCGACGTTGCGTCGCTGCGTCGCGAACGGCACCAGCGCGTCGTTGCGGCCGGCGACGTGCAGCAGCGGCCGCGGGATCGGCTGGCCGTCGCGCAGGTGGCGCACGCCGCCGGCCGCCGACGGCGCGAACGACGCGAAGTCCTCGCTGCGCGCGGCGTACAGCAGGTAGGTGAAGCCGCCGCCGTTGCTGTGGCCGGTGGCATGGATGCGGCGTTCGTCGATCGCCAGTTCGGCGCGCAGCGTCGCCAGCATCGCGTCGACGAAGCGCAGGTCGCGATCGCCCTGGTCGCCGATGGCGGCCTGCCAGCCGCTGCGCTTGCCGTCGGGATCGGTCAGGCGGCCCGGCGTGGGCAAGCCCTGCGGATGGACGACGACGGCGTCTGGCAGCAGTTCGTGCAGCCGGAAGCTGCGCGCGGCCGTGGCGCTGCGGCCACCGTGGCCGTGGAAGACGAACACGAGCGCCGCCGGCTGCGCGGCCGTTGGCGTCGTCGCCGGCAGCGCGACGAGTGCGCTGCGCTCGACGCCATCGACGGTCCACGTCCGCGGCGCGACACGATCAGCAGCGTCTTGCGCCGCGGCGACGGCGGCGAGGAGCGACAGCGGTAGCAACGAAGTCAGGCGCATGGCGTTTAGCAACGAAGCCCGACCGCGCGCCCCCACTGCGCGGCGGCTCACAGGTTCGCGTAGTTCGGTCCGCCGCCGCCTTCCGGCGTCACCCAGTTGATGACCTGGTACGGGTCCATGATGTCGCAGGTCTTGCAGTGCACGCAGTTGCTGGCGTTGATCTTGAGGTCGACGCCGTGCTTGCTGCCGGGCTTCGGCTCCATCTCGTAGACGGCCGCGGGGCAGAAGTGCTGGCAGGGGTTGCCGAACTCCTCGACGCAGCGCGTCGAGCACAGGTCGGGCTGCGTGACGACGAGGTGGCACGGCTGGTCTTCCTCGTGCATGGTCCCTGACGCGTACACGCTGGTCAGCTTGTCGAACGTCAGCGTGCCGTCCTGCGGCAGCTTGCCGGCCTCGGGCTTGCCCTTGCCGCCGAAGTAGGCGCCGACCTGCTGCATGTAGCTGTGACCCGCTTCGCTCTTGAGCTGATCGCTCCAGAACGCGCCCTTGCCGCCGAAGAACTGCGCGAAGCCGGCGTTGAGCAGGCCCCACAGGCGGCCCTTGTGGAAGCCCTGGTGGAAGTTGCGGCACTGCCACAGTTCGTCGTGCAGCCAGTCCGACTTCATCTTCTGGTCGTAGACCGCGGTCGCGGCCGACGACACGTCGCCCTTCTTGAGGCACTCGAACGCCGCCTCGGCCGCGAGCATGCCGCTGCGCATCGCCAAGTGGATGCCCTTGAGCCGCATGCTGTTCATCAGGCCGGCGCTGTCGCCGACGATGAGGAAGCCGTCGCCGAAGACGCGCGGCATCGAGTACAGGCCACCTTCGGGCAGCGATTTGGCGCCGTAGTGCAGCATCTTGCCGCCCTGCAGGAACGCGGCGACCTTGGGGTTGAGCTTCATCCGCTGCAGCTGGCGGTGCGCGTCCATCGTCGGATCGCGGTAGTCGAGGCCGACGACGAGGCCGACGGAGACGAGGTTCTTGCCGCCCTCGGTTGCGCCCATGCCGTAGATCCAGCCGCCACCGAACGTCTTGCTGTCGAGCGGATAGCCCATCGTGTGCACGACGCGACCGGGCGGGCATTGGCCGGCGGGGACCTCCCACACTTCCTTCACGCCGATGCCGAAGACCTGCGGGTTCTTGCCCTGCAGGCCGAGGTCGGCGATCAGCTGCTTGGTCATCGAGCCGCGCGAGCCTTCGGCCAGCACGGTGAGCTTGCCGGCGAGGACGCCGCCGGCCTGGAAGTTGCCCTTCTGCTGGCCGTGCTTGTCGACGCCCGAGTCGCCGAGTTGCACGCCGGTGACCTGCTTGCCGTCGCGCTGCAGCACGGCGCCCGGGAAGCCGGGAAACACCTGGATGCCCTTCTGCTCGGCGATGCCGCCGAGCCACTTCACCATTTTGTTGAGCGAGATGACGAAGTTGCCGTGGTTCTTCAGCGGCGGCGGCGTTACCGGCAGCTTGTAGCCGCCCTTCTCGCCCAGCCACAGCACGTAGTCGTCGTGCACCTCGGCCTCGACCGGCGCCTTCGGCTCGGCCGTGCGCCAGCCGGGCACCAGCTGGTTGAGCGCCTTGGGGTCGAGAACGGCGCCGGAGATCGAGTGCGCGCCGATCTCGGCGGCCTTCTCGATCAGGCAGATCTGCGGAGTCATCTCCTGGCCCTGACCGGTCTTCTGCACCTCGGCGTTGTGGCGTTCGACCAGATTGGCCAGGTGGATCGCGGTCGACAGCCCGGCCGGGCCGCCGCCGACGATGACGACATCGAACTCCATCACATCGCGTTGGGTCATGACGGTCTCAGGACAAGACGTTCGGGACTTGGTTACCCCGCGGATGCGTCACACTACCTACATGCAGCGGCGGACTGCAACGCTGCCTGCCGCGTGCCGCTGTGCTTGCCGACACCTGACCGACGGAGCCTCGAACCGCTCGCCGGCCCGGACCCCTCCACCCGGAGGACCCCGATCATGAACCGCAACTTCTCGCTGCAGGAGGCCAATCAGGCCCTTCCGCTGGTCCGCTCGATCGTCGCCGAATGGCAGGAGCGACGGGCCGAGCGACGGCAGTTCGCGCGCAAGCGCGACGAGTTGGAGGCCGCAGTCACGCCCGAAGGGCTGCGCAGCGAACTCGCTGAACTCGACGCGCGCATCTGGCGCCACGACGAAGCCATGGCCGACTGCCTGCGCGAACTCGGCGCGCTCGGCCTGACCGTGCTGCGCACGGCGCCGTTGACACTGCACTTCCCGGGTCGCAGCCCGCGCGGCGAGGTGGTGTTCTGCTGGCAGGAGGGCGAGGGCTCGGTCTGCTTTGGCCACCCGCCGGGCGAAGAAGAGAACCACCGTCGGCCGCTGCGCGTCGCCCGCGGCGCGTGAGCCGCAGCGGCTCCGCTGTTGTGCCGACAGCCGCCGCCGGCCACGATCGGCGGCGATGTTCCACTGCACGATCCTGTTTGCGCTCAAGCCTGGGATCGCCATCGACCGCGTGCGCGCCGCGCGCGAGGCGCTGCAGGAACTGATCGAGCGCATGCCGGGCGTCGACAGCCTGACCGTCGCGCACAACGTCGCCGCCGACCGCCAGGGCTACAACCTTGCGCTGTTCTCGACCTTCGAGTCGCGCACGGCATGCGAAATTTTCTTCCGCCACCCGGACTACCAGACGGTGTGGCAGGAACTGCTGGCGCCGCTGGTCGATCGGCAGGTGACAGCGCAGGGCGACGAAGTCTAGCGGCCGCGGCCGCGCCGCCCGGTCGGCCAGCCCACAGCATCACGCTTGAAAGCGGCGCGCGCGCCGATGGAATGGCCCGATGAGCAACGTGAAGCGCGTGGCGGTCACCGGCGCCGCCGGTCAGATCGGATACTCCCTCCTGCCGTTGATCGCCAACGGCGGCATCTTCGGCCCCAACGTCAAGGTCCAGCTACAGCTGCTGGAAGTGACGCCCGTCCTCAACGCCCTCAACGGCGTGCGCATGGAGCTGGAGGACTGCGCCTTCCCGCTGTTGCACGGCGTCGTCTGCACCGACGATCCGAAGGTCGCGTTCAAGGACGCCGACCTCTGCCTGCTGGTCGGCAGCAAGCCGCGCGGCCCGGGCATGGAGCGCAAGGACCTGCTGCAGGACAACGGCAAGATCTTCATCGGTCAGGGCCGTGCGATCGCCGAGGCCGCCGGCCCGGACGTGCGCGTCGTCGTTGTCGGCAACCCGTGCAACACCAACTGCCTGATCGCGATGAAGAACGCCAAGGGCGTGCCGGCCGACCGCTTCACCGCGATGACGCGCCTCGACCAGAACCGCGCCAAAGCGCAGCTGGCGCGCAAGGCCGGCGCCCACTGGAGCGACGTCAAGAACGTCATCATCTGGGGCAACCACAGCAACACGCAGTACCCCGACTGGCACCACGCGACGATCGGCGGCAAGCCGGCGGCGCAGGCGGTCAACGACGACGCGTGGCTGCAGGGCCCGTTCCTCAAGACCGTGCAGGAGCGCGGCAAGGCGATCATCGAAGCGCGCGGCAAGTCGTCGGCGCTGTCGGCAGCCCAGGCCGCCGTCGACCACGCCAAGAGCCTTTACACGGTGAGTACCGCCGCCGACTCGGTCGCGCTGTGCGTCTACAGCGACGGCAGCTACGGCACGCCGGCGGGCATCGTCAGCGGCTTCCCGTGCACGACCGACGGCAAGGGCAACTGGAAGATCGTCCCGGGCCTGACGATGAACGAGTTCAGCAAGCAGAAGGCCGCCATCACATGGAAGGAACTGCTCGACGAGCGCGAGATGGTGAAGGACCTGCTGGGCTGAGCGCTTGCCAGGACACCATGACCCGGACGCTCACGATGCCGCTGGCGGCCGCTCTCGCCGCCACGCCGAGCCCGACCAAACGCTTGGCGCTCGGGCCGTGAGCGCCCGCCCGATGGCCCCGTGCCCCCGATCGCTCGCCGCCGCGCGGCAGCCGACCGCCACGGCGGTCGTGACCCGGCGCCGGGAGAGCTGACCGCCAGCCATGGACCCCGTCGCCATCGCCCTCACCGTCGTCGCCGGCGTGGCGATGGGCGCCATCAACAACCTGGCCGGCGGCGCCGGCGTGTTCGGGCTGATGGCCTTCGAGCTCGCCTGCGGCCTGCCGCTGGCACAGGCCAACCCGTCGATGCGGCTGGCGGCCCTGTGCGTCGGGCTGTTCGCGTTCCTCGGCTACCGCCGCAACGGCCTGCGCGCACCGGCGCGCACATGGCTGCTCAGCCTGTGGGCGGTGCCCGGCGCGCCGCTCGGCAGCTGGCTCGCCCTGCGCTCGCCCGACTGGTGCTTCTGGGCCTACCTGACAATCGTGCTGGCGCTGCTGCTGCGCCAGCAGACCCGCAAACCGGCGCCAGACGCGCCCGAACGCCGCTGGCCGGCGTGGGCCGGGCCGCTCGGCTGCTTCGTCGCCGGCGTGCACATGGGCTACGCGCAGGTCGGCGTCGGCCTGCTGTCGACGCTGGTGCTGTCGGCGTCGTTCGGCCGCGATCTGCTGGCGGTCAACGTCGCCAAGAGCACGCTGGTGATCGTCACCGGCCTCGCCAGCGCCGCCAGCTTCGCCAGCGCGGACGCGATCGCATGGCCGCCGGCGGCATGGCTTGCCGTCGGCACGGCGGTCGGCAGCTACCAGGCGAGCCGCTGGGCGATGCAGAAGGGCGTCGGCGCGGTGCGCAAGGTCGTCGTCGGCGTCACCACGGTGATGGTCGCCTACACCGCCTGGAAGCTCGCCGTGACGCTGGCCGGCTGAGCGACCTCGAGCAGCGGCGCGGCGCTCTCGCAGCAACTTGTCGGTTCGCCGGCTGGCGCGCGTGCGAAGTGCGCGAGCGCGTGCGATGCTGACGGCGATGACCCATCCCACCGCACGCGACGACCGCCGCGCCGCACGGCGTGCCGCCGACGCGGCGCGGGCCGCCGCGGGGCGCGACGCCCCCGCGCTGGTGCGCTGGCGGCACTTGCGGCGCAACATCGGCAAGACACTGATGGGTTGGCTGGCGCCCTTGCTGCTGCGCGCGCTGGCGGCGACGTGGCGAGTGACGTTCGTGCCGGGGCCGGGCCTCGATCTGCAGCGCAGTGGCGCGCCGTGGGTGCTCGCGCTGTGGCACGGCCGCATGCTCGCGGCGATGCCGCTGCGCGGCCACCGCGGCCGCGGCATCACCGTGCTGGTCTCTCCGAGCGCTGATGGCGGCCTCGCCGACTTGGCGCTCCGGCGCTTTGGCTACCGCGTGCTGCGCGGCTCGGCGCACCGCAGCGGCGCCCGCGCGCTGCGCGCGATGGATCAGGCGCTCGCAGGCGGCGCGCAGTTGGTGCTCACCCCGGACGGCTCGCGCGGCCCACGCCACGCCATGAACAGCGGCGTCGCCTGGCTGGCGCGCGCGCGCGGCGCGCCGATCCTGCCAACCGGCATCGCTGTCGATCGCGCCTGGCGGCTACGCAGTTGGGACCGATTCGTGATCCCCAAGCCATTCGCCCGGCTGGTCGTCGCCTACGGCGCGCCCACGCTGGTGGACGACGCTGCTGATGACGACGCCATGGAGGCGATCGGCGCAAGCGTGCGCGCGGCGATGCTCGCGGCGGAACGCTTGGCGTTCGCGCGCCTTGGCGTCGCCGACGACCTCGATGGCGCCCAGTGAACGCGAGCGGTCAGCGCCGCGTCGACCGCCGACATTGCAGCGCGAAAGGCGGCGCTGCACGGGCGCCACGCGGTCGAGCCATGCGTGCTCACCGGACCCTGCGCACTTCGCCAGCCGACGCGCAGCCACCCGGGCCGCGTCAGGCCAGGACAAGTCGGCACGATCAGCCCAAAACGCAAGCAACCCGGCCCCGCCTTGCGACGGAACCGGGTTGCTCTTCAGCCCCAGCGACGCTCCGAGTGACCGACCCAGCGCGCCGCTAACGGCTGCCGGGGATCACAGATCCTGCGGGCGAAGCGTCTTGCGGCCGTTGGCCTCGGCGCGCGACTCGGCGACCGTGATCATCTTGCGGACCGTGGCGTCGAGGGCGCCGTAGAAGTCCGACGAAACGTTCGACTTCTTGACTGCCGCCTTGGTGCGTGACTTCGAGATGATCAGATCGCCCGTCTTCTTGTTGGTGTTCTTCTTAGCCATTGGTGTGACCAGTTTCGGTAGAGATCGTTCGCCCGGTCGCAGCGAAAGTGCCACGCCGCCCGCGAACTCGCGCGACAATCGCCGATTCGCGCGCGCCTGTCAACATCCTTTTGCCGAGAATAGGCGCTTTTGAGGCCATTCTCGGCCTTTCTCGGCCATCCGACGCATGCCAACCGGCGCGCAACGGCCCCGTTCGGCCGTCTGACCAGGAAGCTGCGACACGGACGCACGGCGGGCGGCGTGGCCTTCCGTGGCGCACGCTCCTAGAGTCCGCGCCCGATGAGTTGGCGCCGCGTGCTGGTGTTGTCGCTTGCGATCGTCGCTGTCGTGACAGTGGCGACCTGGGCCGTGCTCGTGCGCGGCGGCGCGGCGACGAGGCTGGCGCGGCGCGAACTGCAGGCGTTGTTCGCCGTGCCCGCCGACCTCGCCGAACTGGCGCTCGACCTAGGCCGCGGCAGCGCCGTGGTGCGCGGCCTGCGCCTGGACGCGGTCGACGTCGCCGCCACGGTGGAAGCCATCGAAGCCGACTTCGCCTTCGGCGCAGGCGGCGGCCTCATCGGCGTGCACGCCGTGCGCGTCCGAGGCCTCGATGCGCGCCTGGGTCCGACGCCACCCGACTTCGGCGCCCTGTTGCGCACGCGCGCCAACGGCAGCACAGCCAGCAGCGGGCTCGATCTGCGTCGGTTGCCGGCGATGCGCATCGACGGCGCGCGCGCGCAGTGGCAGCCGGCCGGCGACGCCCCCGCGATCGCGGTGGTCGACATCGACATCGCACTGGCGCCACGCGCCGACAGCCCGGGACTGGCGCTGCGCGGTCAGGCCCGCACGATCGATCCGCCCCTCGCGTTCACCATCACCGGCGCCATCGATGCGGCGACCGGCGCGATCGAAGCGGAACTGGCGTTCGCGCCGACGACGATCGATCCGAGCCTGATCGCCCGGGTCGCCGGCGTCTTCGGCGCCGCGCCGCCCGACGTGCTGGCCGGCGGCGAACTGCGCGCGCTGACCCTGCGCCTACAGCGCGCCGGCGACGCGGCGGCGCTACGACTCGTCGCGCGGGCCGAGATCGCGCGCGCGCACGCTGCCGGCGGCCCGCTGCCGGCGATCGTCACCGACGCGGCCATCAGCCTGGAGGCGTCCACCGATGACGGTGGCCGCGCGCAGTTGCGGCTCGTGCAGCGCACCGACCGCGGCGCGCTCGACCTCGTCGCCCACGGCGCGATGGTCGACGGCAAGCCCGACTTCGACGTACTCCTGCGCGGGGAACGCATCGTCGTCGACGCCAACGTGGTCAATGCGCTCGGACTCTTCGAGGCCGGACGCAATGTCGTCGCCGCGCTCGAGCCGACGGCCGGCATCGCCGACCTCGACCTCTTCATCGAAAACCCGCACAAACGCGGCGGCGCCACCGACCTCGACCTGCGCCTGCGCGACGTGGCCGTCACCTACCGCGGCTTCGGCGAAGGCCAGCGCCGCGTCGGCTTTCCACTGCCGCTGGCCAACGCCCACGGCCGGGTGCGACTGCGCGACCGCGTGCTGCTGCTGGACGACATCCAGTCAGCAATCGCCGAGCGCGCCGGCGGCGGCGTGGTTCGCGTCAGCGGCCGGGTCGAGACGGCGAAGCCGAACAACGAGGCCACGTCGGTCGATATCGTCGCCGAAGGCGTGGCCTTCACGCCCGAACTGCGGCGCGCGCTCGGCACGTTGCTGCGCGACGACGGCGCGCTATACGACAAGTTCGCGCCCGAGGGCCGCGCCGACGTCCGCGTCGCCCTGCGGCCAGAAGCGCAACTGGCCGGCGGCTGGTCGGTGGCGATCGACTTGCAGGATGCGGCCATGCGCTGGGCCGGCTTCCCCTACCGCCTCGCCGCGCTGCGCGGCGCAGCGCACGCGCGCGCGGACGGCGTGCGCTTCGACCTGGCTGGCGCGCACGGCGCGGGCAACCTGCGCATGCGCGGCTTCCTGCCGCTCGACGACGACGCCTGGCGCGAGCGCGGCTTCGACGCCAGCGTCGAGATCGCGGGTCTGGCGGTCGACGGCGAACTGCGCGACGCTGTCGCCGTGCTGGTCCCCGAGCTGGCGGCGCCGTGGCGCGCCAGCGAGGCGAGCGGGTGGCTCGACGGCGCCGTCAAGGTCTGGCGCGACGAACCGGATGCGCCGCTCGCGCACGACTCACGCCTGACGCTGCGCGACGTCGACCTGGCGCTGCCGGCCAAGCCTTGGCGCGCGCGCGGTCTCGCCGGCGGCGTGCACATCGAGGGCGTCGGCAACGGCACGCACGTCGCCTTCGACGGCGTGCACGGCGAACTGGCGTGCCCGGGCAGCCGTCCCGCGCCGCTGGCGATGCTCGGCAACATCGTGCTCGGCAGCAGCGCCCTGTCGGCCAACGGCGAGGACCTCGCCTTCGTCGTGCGCGACCTCGAACTCGACGCCCAACTCGGCGCGTCGCTCGAAGAACTCGGCGCGATCGGCGCCGGCATGTGGCAGCAAATGCGCCCATCGGGCCGCGTCGGCCTCGTCTGCCGGCACCGCCGCACCGGCGCCACGGCGGACCCGCTGCGGCTCGTCGTCGACCTGCTCGACGTGCGCTCCGACGCGCCGATCCTGCCACGCCCGGTCGAACAGCTGACCGGCGAACTGCGCGTCGACGGCGGCGTGGTGCGCTTCGACACGCTGCGCGGCCGGCTGGGCGGCGGCAACGTCGTCGCGACCGCCGGCAGCGTGCGCACGCTGCCGGCGCCCGACCTGCGCACCGAGCTCGCCTTCACCGTGCGCGCGACCGGCGTGCCGATCGACGATGGCTTCGCCAACCTGTTCTCGGGACCGGTGCAGGACGCGGTGCTGCGCCGGCAACTGCTCGGCAAGGCCGACGTCGACGCGCTGCAATTGCGCTTCCGCATCCCGACGGCGGCGAGCACGCTGCCACTGGCGACGACGCTCGACGGCCGACTGCGCCTCTACGGCCTCGACATCACGCTCGGCAGCGGCGCTGAGAGCCTTGTCGTCGAAGGCATCAGCGGCGTCGTCGACCTCGCCAATAGCGCCGTTGCCGGCGACGACGGCGCGCTGACCGGCGCGCTGCGCGGCGCCTCGCTGCGCATCCTCGGCCAGCCGTTCGAGGCAATCGACGCCAAGTTCACCGCCGACGCCGCGCAGATCGACCTGCGCGGACTCAACGCGCGGCTGCACGGCGGCTTCGTCCGCAGCCGCGCCGACGACGCGCCGGCGATCCGCTACCTGCTGCCTGGCGCCACCGAGCCGGACGGCGCGCTGCAGACCAATCTCGCCTTCACCGGCGTTGACATCTACGCGTTCCTGGCCGCCACCGGACAGGCGAACCCGCCGTACAGCGGCCTCGCCTCGGGCGCCGTGCGCCTGCAGCGCCTCGCCGGCAACGACGTCAGCGGCGCCCGCGGCGAGGGCAGTCTGCGCCTCGCGCGCGCCGACCTTGGCGTGGTGCCGCTGTTCACTGCCATCTACGCACAGTTGCCGGCGGCCGACCGGCCGCGCTTCGACGCGCTCGACCTGTCCTGGCAGATCGCCGACGGCATCGCCGCCTTCCCGCAGCTGGAAGTGCGCTCCAGCCTGCTGGCCGCGCGCGGCAGCGGCCACCTCGACCTCGACGGGTACCTCGACGTGGAACTGACACTGGCCAATCTGCTCGGCGACTCGGCTGATCCGCTGGTCATGCCGCTGCTGAGCTACCTGGCGCAGAACATCGTCACGTTTCATCTGCACGGCTACCTCGGCAACCTTGCCGCCGAGAAGCGCTGGCTGACCGAGGAGCCGCCGGGCCGCCGCGCCGTGATGCCGCAGCCGCCGCAGGGCCCCACGGCGCCGCGGCCAGGCTTCTAAGCCGAGCGCCGCGGTTGAAAGCGGCGCGCGGCGCCCGAAACTGGCTGGCATGAGCACCCTGCACGCCGTCGTGATGGCCGGCGGAACCGGCACGCGCTTCTGGCCGGCGAGCCGGACGGCGCGACCCAAGCAGTTTCTGCCGCTCGCTGACGGCAAGCCGATGCTGCAGGCGACGATCGAGCGGCTCGCCGGGCTGTGCGGCGAGGACCAGATCTGGGTTGTCGCAGGCAAGAAGCTGGCCAAGCCGCTGACCAAGCTGCTGCCGAGCTTGCCGAAGGAACGACTGCTGCTCGAGCCGGAAGCGCGCGACACGGCGCCGTGCATCGCGTTGGCCACCGCGGCGATCGCCGCCGCCGATCCGCAGGCAACGATGGTCGTGCTGCCGGCCGACCACGTCATCGCGCCGGTCGACGCCTTCCAGGCGATGCTGCGCGCAGGCGCCGCCATCGCCCAGGACGGCGAGACGCTGGTGACGTTCGGCGTCGCGCCGACCTTTCCTGCCACCGGCTTCGGCTACGTCGAATGCGGCGAGCCGCTCGCCGGCCATGGCGGAGCGCACGCCGTGCGCCGCTTCCGCGAGAAACCCGACCGCGCCACCGCCGAGAGCTTCCTGCAGCACGGCGGCTTCTTGTGGAACAGCGGCATCTTCGTCTGGCGCGTCGACGCGATCCTGCGCGCCATGCGCGCGACCGATCCCGAACTCGGCGCCGCCGCCGACGCGATGCTGGCCGCGACGCAGAAGGGCGAGAAGTCGACGCTGCAGCGCGCGTTCCTGAAGGCGCCCAAGCGCTCGATCGACTACGCCGTGATGGAAAAAGCGGCGAAGGTCGCCGTCGTGCGCGCGCCGATCCGGTGGAACGACGTCGGCAACTTCCCGGCGCTCGGCTCGATCGCGCCGCCTGACGCCAACGGCAACGTGGCTGTCGCCGCAGACGGAGGGTCGTGCATCCCGCTGCAGAGCGGCGGCAACATCGTCTACGCCGATGGAGCGCGCACCGTGGCGCTGTTCGGCGTGCGCGACCTCGTCGTCGTCGCCGTCGACGACGCCGTGCTGGTCTGCCCGAAGGACCGCGCGCAGGACCTCAAGGCGCTGGTCGAGCACGTGCGCGCGAGCGGCCGCGCGGACCTGCTGTGAGCGAGCGCGTCCAACGCATCCTCGCCGTCGACTTCGGCGACGCGCGCACCGGCCTCGCCGCCACCGATTGGACCGGCTCGATCGCGGTGCCGCTCGGCCGCATCGACGCGCGCGACGACGCCGTAGTGGTCGCCGCGATCGTCGAACTCGTGCGCGAACGCGACACCCAGGTCGTGGCGCTCGGCATGCCATTGAACGTCGACGGCACGTCGGGCCAGCGCGCCGTGCGCACCGCGGCGTTCCGCGAGCGGCTGCAGCAGGCCCTGACGGTGCCTGTCGTCGCCGTCGACGAAAGCCACTCGACGGACGAGGCGCACGAGCGCCTCAAGCAGGGCGGGTTGAAGGCGAGCCGCCGCAAGCAACTCGCCGACAGCGTCGCCGCGCTCGTCATCCTCGAGCGCTACCGCGTCGACCTCCACCGCGGTCAGGCGAAATGAAAGCTTGGTCCCCGTAAGCCGGGTTCTGGTGCCGCCTCGTCGGCGGTGACGGCCATTTCTCTAGGACCGCCCTCGCGGACGGCCTCCAACGACCTACCCGAGGACCACAGCGCGGGCCGCGCGATCCTCCTATTCGGTCTTCCTCCAGGTGGGGTTTGCCGTGCCGCCCCGGTCGCCCGGGGCGCGGTGAGCTCTTACCTCACCGTTTCACCCTTGCCGTCGCCCGCTTGCGCAGGCCGTCCGGCGGTCTGATCTCTGTGGCACTTTCCCTGTCCTCACGGACGGTGGGCGTTGCCCACCACCTTGCCCTGTGGAGCCCGGACTTTCCTCCCGCGGCCGAAGCCGCCGGCGGCCGTCCAGGGACCAAGCGAAGGGGAGTCTAGGGCCGGCCCAAGGCCGCACAAGGCGGCGATCTTCGGTCTAACGTAGTGACCCTACCAGGGCAGAGACTCCGGTCCCGGCGATGGGCTTGCCCAAGTGCGGATGTGGGGTACGGTCATGCATAGCATCCTGCGTGTCTCTCCGCGCCGATCGCCGTTTCTCCCTCGCTCTGCACCTCCAAAGTCGGCCCGTGCAACTGCTCCTCGCCATCGTCCTTGCCGCTTTCGCCAATGCGCTCCCCGCAGCGGCTACCGCCATGCCGCAGGGCGGCCCTGCGGGATCCAACCCGGTGCCGGAGCCGAGCACATTGCTGCTCGTCGGCACGGGCCTCGTCGGCGTCGCCATCACGGCGCGCCTGCGCCGCATGCGCAAGCGTTGATCCGGCGCCGCAGTTGAGCCCGGTCGGCGCGTCGCCTGCGGCCCGGCGCGCCACTCAACCGTAGCGCGGCGCGTGCGCCCGGATGCGCGCCGCCTTGCGCACGATCGCGGCGAGCCAACGGCGCCGCCGCCGCAGCGGCTCACGCCAATACGAGCGGGCGAACCGCAGTTGCAGGCGCAACGGCACCCCGATCGGCAGCGACGACAGCAGTCCGGCCAGGTCCTTGATCAACCACCGGCGGCGCAGCCAACGCACGCGGCAGACGCGTTCGACGTCGAGGAACGTCGCTTCGCCGCCGCGGCGCGGATCGTCGGCGAAGACATGGTTCCAGTAGAGGTCGCGGTAGACCAGTCCGGCGTCGTGCAGGGCGCGCACGCGCGGGGCAACCTCGCGGCAGGCCCACGCCGCGAATTCGACGAGCCAACCGTCGGCCGCAGCCTCGGCGAGCCAAACGTCGCAGGCCCGCCCGGGCACGCCGCGTGTCACCACCATCGACTTGCCCGCGCCGTCGCCGAGCCAGGCCAGCGGCGCCGGCGTCCGCAGCCCGAGCAAGGGCATCATGTGCAACCAATACCACTCGGCAGCGGCGTCGCGGCGGGCGCCGAGCCGCGTCTTGGCGAAGATCCAGCCCTCCGGCGTCGCCAGCGCGGCGGTCCACCGCGTCGGAACGCAACGGACGATGCGACCGAGCGCACCGCTCCAAAGCCCGTCGACGGCCCCTTGCAACCCCCCAAGCGACGCCGCAAGACGAGATGAATCGGGCAGTTCGGACTTGTTGCCGGTATGCATGGGCCGAGGTAGGTTGCTCCGGGTTCGGGTGCGCTGCAAGCACCAATCTGGCATGAACCAACCCGCCTCCAGCGAAGAGAACCCGTTCCAAGCGATGCAGGCCCGGCTCGACCTCGCCGCGGCCCGACTCGGACTCGAGCCGAACGTCATCGCCGTCCTGCGCGCCTGCGAGCGGGAGATCACCATCAGCATGCCGGTCGTCATGGACGACGGCTCGGTGCAGGTCTTCGAGGGCTACCGCGTGCAGCACAGCACCTCGCGCGGCCCGGCCAAGGGCGGCATCCGCTACGCCCCCACCGTCAACCGCGACGAGGTCCGCGCGTTGGCGGCGTGGATGACCTGGAAGTGCGCCGTGGTCAACGTGCCGTTCGGCGGCGGCAAGGGCGGCGTCATCTGCGACCCGTTCCGGCTGTCGAAGGGCGAACTCGAGCGCATCACCCGGCGCTACGTCGCCGGCATCATGGATCTGCTCGGGCCGGACCGCGACGTGCCGGCGCCCGACATGGGCACCGACGGCCAGGTGATGGCGTGGTTCATGGACACCTACTCCATGCACCAGCGCAGCTACATGCCGGCGATCGTCACCGGCAAGCCGGTGAGCCTCGGCGGCTCGCTCGGCCGCATCGAGGCGACCGGCCGCGGCGTCATGCTGGCCACCCGCGAGGCGCTCAAGCACCTCGGCATGAACCCGAAGGACTGCACTGCCGCCGTCCAGGGCGCTGGCAACGTCGGCCTGATCTCGGCGCTGCAGTTGGCGACGCTGGGCGTGAAGATCGTCGCCATCAGCGACATGCACGGTGGCCTGCACAACCCCGCCGGGCTCAACCTCGATGCGGTCAAGGCGTACCTGCAGAAGCACAAGAAGCTCGATGGCTTCGAGGGCGGCTCGCGCATCAGCAACAGCGACCTGCTCGAGCTGCCGGTCGACATCCTGGTGCCCGCTGCGACGGAGAACGTCATCACCACCCGCAACGCCGCCAACATCAAGGCGAAGATCGTCACCGAAGGCGCCAACGGTCCGTGCACGGCCAACGCCGACAAGATCCTCGACCAGAAGGGCATCTTCGTCATCCCGGACATCCTGGCGAATGCCGGCGGCGTGACGGTGAGCTACTTCGAATGGGTGCAGGACCGCATGGCCTTCTTCTGGACGCAGAAGGAAGTCGAGGATCGCATGGAGCACATCATGGTCGACTCCTTCCGCTCGGTGGTCGACATGGCGCGCCGCTTCCAGGTCAGCAACCGCATCGCCGCATACATGCTCGGCGTCAATCGCGTCGCCGAAACGACGCGCCAACGGGGCATCTACGCCTGATCTGATCCCTGGCGCCGCCGCTTCGCGGCGACATGGCGCCGGCGCATCCGTCCCGCCCGCCGCCGCGCGGCTGGTTGCTGGCCCAAGCGCACCCGAACCGACGTCGCGTGACGACAGCGACATGCCGCCGCCACCGAGCCTCAGTCGCCGCCGCCACCGCCGCCCTGGCGGCCGCGCTTGATGTCGCCGCGGTGGCGCTTCTCGTCGACCCGGCGGCGCTGGCTGCCGCGCGTCGGCCTGGTCGCGAAGCGGCGCTTCTGCCGCACCAGCGCCGAGGCGATCAGGTTGGCCATGCGCTGCATCGCCGCTTCGTAGTTCTGGAACTGGCTGCGGTGCTCGCTGCAGACGACGTGCACCATGCCCTCGCCGTCGAGGCGGCTGGCCAGCGCCGTGCGGATGCGCTGCACGTCGACCGTGCCGAGCGTCGCCTCGGCGGCGGCGAGGTCGAGGCGCAGGTCGACCTTGGTCTCGGTCTTGTTGACGTGCTGGCCGCCAGCGCCGCCGCTGCGCGAGAAGCTCAGGTGGAAGCAGTCCTTCGGGATCATGCGCCCGTCCCGCAGCCACAGGTCAGAACGCGACACGGTCCACCCACTCCTTCTGCGGCGACAGCCCGCGATGCCAACCGTCGGCGAGCCACGCGGCGCCGACCGCGGCCGACCGCGGCGCGACGAGGACGGGCGCGATGGCGCCGCGCGCCGTGAGCCGCGTCGCGACCGCGGCGAGGTAGTCCGGCACGGCGTCACACACGCCGCCGCCCGCGGCGGTCCGCAGGCTCTGCCACGGCAGGCCCGCCGTGCGCACGGCGGCGTCGGCGAGCGCGGCGAGGTCGACGGCGCCATCGGCGAGCACTTGCCGCGCCACGGCATCACCGCGCGCGGCGACGTCCACCACCGTGCCTAGGCGCGCGGCGACCTCGCCCGGGGCGAGCCGCTGCAGCACGGCGCCAAGCCGCTGCGGCGACGGCGCGGCGAATGCGGCGGTCAGCGCGTCGGCGAGCGCCGTCGCTGGCGCGAGGCCGTCGACGGCGAGCAGCGCCGCGCGCGCGGCGCGGCGCACGAGGTCGTAGCCGCTGCCCTGGTCGCCAAGCAGGTAGCCGCGGCCGCCGACGCGATGCAGCGCGCCATCGGCCGCGCGCGCCACCGCGAACGAGCCGGTGCCAGACCACACCAACACGCCGGGGCCATCGGCCAGCGCGGCGGCGGCGGCGGCGAGCACGTCGCCGACGACGGCGACCGGGAAGGCGATGTCGCGCGCCCGCAGGCCGGCAACCAGCGCCTGACTCGTCGCCGCGTCGCCGAC